>ENA-UOOK01000082-UOOK01000082.1-fermentation-metagenome-genome-assembly--contig:-NODE-82-length-100826-cov-10.196435_pt1 | contig 100826 bp, 86 predicted proteins | sample MGYA00245777_ERZ724023 | MGnify/ENA primary metagenome ERZ724023 (study PRJEB28704, sample SAMN03018312) | fermentation metagenome | biome: anthropogenic terrestrial biome; feature: soil... | reverse complement strand
TTAAACCACATGTTCCTCCGCTTGTGCGGGCCCCCGTCAATTCCTTTGAGTTTCATTCTTGCGAACGTACTCCCCAGGTGGATCACTTAATGCTTTCGCTCAGTCTCTGACTATATATCGCCAAAAACGAGTGATCATAGTTTACAGCGTGGACTACCAGGGTATCTAATCCTGTTTGATCCCCACGCTTTCGTGCATCAGCGTCAATAATGGAATAGTAAGCTGCCTACGCAATCGGTGTTCTGTGTTATATCTAAGCATTTCACCGCTACACAACACATTCCGCCTACCTCTACCACATTCAAGACATCCAGTATCAATGGCATACATTAGTTAAGCTAATGGCTTTAACCACTGACTTAAACGCCCACCTACGCACCCTTTAAACCTAATAAATCCGGATAACGCTTGCATCCTCCGTATTACCGCGGCTGCTGGCACGGAGTTAGCCGATGCTTATTCCTATAATACGGTCATCGAACTACACGTAATTCTTATTCATCTCATAGAAAAGCAGTTTACAATCACTAGGACCGTCATCCTGCACGCGGGATGGCTGGTTCAGGCTCTCACCCATTGACCAATATTCCTCACTGCTGCCTCCCGTAGGAGTCTGGCCCGTGTCTCAGTGCCAGTGTGTGGGACCATCCTTTAAGACCCCATACCCATCGATGCCTTGGTGAGCCGTTACCTCACCAACTAGCTAATGGGACGCATGCCCATCCTATACCGATAAATCTTTAACATCTAATTCATGCGAAAAAAATGCTACATGGAGTATTAATCCGAATTTCTCCGGGCTATCCTCCTGTATAGGGCAGGTTGCATACGCGTTACTCACCCGTACGCCGGTCGTCAGCAGGTATTGCTACCCCTGTTACCCCTCGACTTGCATGTGTTAAGCCTCCCGCTAGCGTTCATCCTGAGCCAGGATCAAACTCTTCATTGTAATATTTATTTCTTAAATATCCTTTGAAGATCAATCCGGTCTCTTCAAAAACTCAATCGAAATCGCTAGGTTTTTGGCGAGATCTCTCCCGCCTGTGTGCTACTACTTCATCATTAATTCAAAGAACTTTTCCCCACCCTTTTTTTTGAAGGCAAGGGACGACAAAGATACTGTTCTCACTTTTCTCCACCAAACTTTTTGCAAAGTTTTTTTCAACTTTTTTCGCCCCTCACGGGACTTCATCCGGAGACCAGTCTTGTCAAATCACTCTTTCAGGGAACGTGCTTTTCTTTAAAAGCGGGTGCAAAGATATGGAGCTTTTTCAATAAAACAAACTTTTCAAACCTTTTTTTGCACTTTTTTTCGAAAAAGTAACGGGGAAAAGACCCCCATATTACCATATACCATATATTATATAAGGCGCTATGAAAAAAAACATCATCAACATGCGTCAACATCATTTTTCTCCTGCCCGGTCCGCCAGACCGGATTCGAATTCTACAGCACCCTCCTGGAAGGGTTATTAACATCCGGAAAAACACATGACCGGTACCGTCAACTCACCTGCAGGCACAGTTTCATCCCCGGACTGTCCGAAATGAACCGCCCTCCTCGTCGCCTTTTACCGGCCATTATCAAGTGAACTGACTATCACCGGCAGTGCCATCAGGGCCCGGGAAAACTACCTGAAACAACCGTAAATCCGAAAAAAAGGATAACGGTTGGCGAAAAAACAGTTTGGATTGAAATATTTCTTAATTTTGAAATGGGCGGTCCCCTACCTCGCCGACCCTTTCTGGGTCCATATTTTGACGAATGTATATTTGACTAACATATGAATGGGGACCGCCTTTTTGTTTAACAGGTACCTATTATAACTGCAATCAACGAATTTTGTTGCATTTTTAAATCGTCATATGAGATATTTTGATCACCGGGCTCTCTCCGCCTGGCTGCAGGGCCAACAGTAATGATACTATAATCATGTCTTTGCGACAATTGACGATCTTAATGAGTCAGAAATGACAATTGTTCTCCACCCTTTCCTCATCCTGACACCCGGCCGGCCTTCTTATAAGAAAGGGCCTTCAACCGGAAGACCCTCCGAACTATTCAATATGAATTCCCCTGAAACATGAATTTATCCAGCCTCTAAGCTGTTTATTCCACCACGGATTATGTATTCAGAATAAACCGTTCTATGCAAAAATCATCACCTTTCATCATGTTACCGGCGCTTTTGGCTTCCATCCTGGGATTAAAGGCTTTAGCCATTTTATCTGAACCGGCGCATTCAATTGCATATCCGATATTTGAAGCATTCATTTCCCGGTAAAACTTTGCCGCAGGACATTCCGTGTACTTTATTTCAAAAATGGTATCCGATTCTTCAGTTACCAGGTAGGAAAATCCATTGCTGTAGGGTGGTGAAGACATCCAGGCTTTAACCATATCTGAAAGAGTTTTCATATTTCCGGGAACTCCTTTGGTGAAAGACTTCATTAATCCTTCAGAGTTTTCCGCAGATGCTCCTTTGAGCAGCTCAATCAGTCTCTCCTTCCCTAATTTCTTTTCCATAAACTGAAATATAGGGAGACTATAACCGTATGCGAATTTAAATACATCCTCGGTGGTCATCCCTGAATCTGTTTGATATTTTGACTTCTGGACTATTTCCTGTGGCATGCTTTTCATTCCTTCAGCCGCCAGCAAATTTTTACATCCAAGGCATACTAAAGCCCCGGCAGGTAATTGTCTGGTAAGGAATTTACGTCTGCCAGAGTCAGATAAATACTTTTTTGCTTTCATAGAGCCTCCTGTTTTAATTATTGTACCAATGGCCTAATTCTTTCTGTATAAATGCTGACCTCTCAGTAACTTTCATTGGCAGGATCCATAGCAAAGTTCCAAAAATCATCTGCAAGTAACATTGCTCTGCGTCCCAAAGACTATTCAAAATGTACCAAAATGAAAAACAACAAAAGAGGAGATCCCCAACGCTGTTTATACCTGGCTGAAGACTCAAATTCAATAGATCTTCATTTACAGGCTCCTTAATTGAGACATTAATTATTTTGATCTTGGTGAATCCGCCTGGCCATAAATACTCCGGAAGACTTATTTGCCAGATAATTTTACAATTGACAGATATATAAGAAGTCGAACCCCTGACCCTCCCGATCCGCCGGCTGGCGGATACGGGATGCTCTGCCCTTCGGTAATAACGAAAAAAAGAGCCCTCATTGCTGAAGACTCTTCCGTGGAGATTAAGGGAGTCGAACCCTTGACCCCCTGCGTGCAAGGCAGGTGCTCTGGCCAACTGAGCTAAATCCCCAATTTTATTTTCGACTTTCGATTCCCGATTTTCGAGTTAAGCAACAATCTTAAATCGCAATTCGCAAATCTCAAATCCTGTAGTCCCACCCAGAGTTGAACTGGGGACCTCTACATTATCAGTGTAGCGCTCTAACCAACTGAGCTATGGGACTGATAAGCGCACACTATAAAGAACGCCCCCGATTTTGAATCATTTGGGGTGACAAAAGTAACGCTTCCTCACAAACATCCAAAATTTTTTTGAAAATTTTTTGATCTCACGGCCTTAATTCAACAGACCGGCATAACTTCAGGATAAATAATCACTGACGGCATGAGGTTCTCGCATGTTTGGATGCCGTGAGTGAGAAATTTGGTTAATTTCGCATTCTGAGCGGAACCATATGTCGAATCTCGTCATAGTGCCTACATACAATGAATGTGATAATATTACCAATATCATTAAGGCTGTTACTGCACTCCGTATCCCCTTTGACATACTTATAATCGATGACAACTCGCCTGACGGCACAGCCTCACTGGTAAAGGACCTTATGCCCAGCCACCCGAACCTCCATCTTCTGGAAAGACCGGGGAAGATGGGCCTTGGAAGAGCATATATTGCCGGATTTGAATGGGCTCTGAAACGCGATTACAAGTATATATGCGAGATGGATGCCGATTTCTCTCACAACCCTGAAGACCTTGTCAGGCTCTGGGATGCCTGTGAGAACGGTGGCGCCGACCTGGCTATAGGCTCACGATACATCTCCGGAGTGAATGTTGTCAACTGGCCCATGGGAAGAGTGCTGATGTCATATATCGCCTCAATGTACGTCAGGCGCGTAACGGGGATGAAGATCATGGACACAACCGCCGGGTTCAAATGCTACCATCGCGAGGTGATCAGAAATATCAATCCCGGACACATTAAGCTGACAGGCTATGGATTCCAGATAGAGATGAAGTTCACAGCATGGCAGCTGGGGTATAAGATTGTTGAGATACCTATAATTTTTACAGATCGCAGGGCAGGCACCTCAAAGATGTCCGGAAGCATCTTCGGCGAAGCCATGTGGGGTGTCCTCCGTATGAAAATTGTCAGTATCTTCAGAAAGCCGGGAAGGAGAGTTTCCTGACCGTCTTATCATGCAGGAAAAAGCAGAAAACAAAACAGTCATCCGCAACGCAATGCTCATTAATGAAGGGAGCATGCGAAATTCTGATGTCATAATTGCAGGTGACCGAATAGCCGGAATTTTCCCTTCCGGGACGGCTCCCTCAGGTGCCGGGACAAGAATCATTGAAGCTTCAGGGTTATGGCTCCTGCCGGGTATCATCGATGATCACGTCCATTTCCGGGAACCGGGGCTGACGCACAAGGCGGACATTGCCAGTGAGAGCGCTGCCGCTGCTGCAGGAGGAGTAACATCCTTCATGGAGATGCCAAACACACTGCCGCAGACAATTACAATAAGGGAGTGGGAAGGGAAAAACAGCCTGGCAGCGGAAAAATCAATAATCAACTACTCATTTTACATCGGAGCGACAGACGGCAATATTGAAGAGTTGCGCAGGGCGAACCCTGAACTCGTGCCGGCTTTCAAGCTCTTCCTGGGAGCCTCCACCGGAAATATGCTCGTCAGCGACAGTCACACACTGGAGGCCATTTTCAGCCTCGGAAAGATTCCCGTGGCGTGCCATTGCGAGGATGAAAAAATCATTCGGGCCAACAGTGTAGCTTACCGTGAGGAGTATGGTGATTCAATCAGCCCTTCTTTTCATCCGTTGATCAGGAGCCGCGAGGCATGCCTGTCGTCCTCGGCGGCAGCCGTCAGCCTGGCACGGCGTACAGGGGCAAAGCTGCACCTGCTTCACCTGTCGACTGCGGAGGAGACTCAACTGCTGACTCCCGGCGATGATCCTGCCACAAAACAGATCACAGGGGAGGCATGTGTACATCATCTGTGGTTTGATGACCGCGCATATGAAGAGAAAGGAAACCTGGTCAAATGGAACCCGCCCGTCAGGAGATCCTCTGACAGGGAGGCTCTGGTAAAGGCGGTCAGGGATGGCCTGATTGACATCATCGCCACCGACCATGCTCCTCACACCCTTGAGGAGAAGAGCTCACCTTACTTCAGTGCACCGTCAGGCGGACCCATGGTACAACACTCTTTGGTAATGATGCTCGAGCTTTGCCACCGCGGTGAGCTCACTCCTGAACTGGTGGCAATGAAGATGTGCCACAATCCTGCACTGCTGTTCGGCATCACGGACCGTGGCTTTATCCGCGAAGGATACAAAGCCGACCTGGTCCTTGTCGACCCGGTTGCTCCATGGACCGTTAACAAAGGTAACATCCTCTACAAGTGCGGATGGTCACCACTGGAAGGAACCACTTTCCGCAGCAGTGTTATAACAACAATTGCAAACGGAGTACCGGTATTTGAGGAAGGCAGGCTGACAGGGCACCGGGCCCCGGAGATGCTCATTTTCAAAAGATAAATAGAAAGCGGTATGAGAAGATTTGCACTACTTGTCATTATTATCGTACTTGCTGCCTCCTGCGGGGAGGGTGACAGGGAAAAGAGAGGTGCTTCCCCTGCCGGGTCAGGGCAGACAGTCTCCGAAGAGCTCCCCGCAGGTGCTGCGCAAACAGCCACCGAAGAGCTCCCCGCAGGTGCGGTGCTAATTGCCAGCGACATAGTCACTGAGGTTATCATCAGGCCTGACCCTGAAGGTGATCCCTGGGAGGTGGAAAAGGTGGCCGGCTATAACGGTCAGTCGCTTGTTGACAGCATCTTCAACCGCATCTATAACGGCAGGATGACAGTATATGATTATCACAGCGGTGAGCCGCTCAAGCCTGCTGATGTTAAAAAGATCGAAGCTGAGTTTAAAAATGACAGAACAAAGATCGGAAAGATCTCATTTACAGAAGACTGGTACTATTTTCCGGAGGAAAACAGGGTTGAGAAAAGGACAAAGTCTGTCACTTTCGGCTATGAGCTCTACAACAACGTTGGGAAAGTTTACGCATACAAGGCGGCTTTCAGGGCTGACCTGAACTGACAAATAACTAACCAAAACATCTTCATTATGTCCAGTTATGATATCACCAGCCTGAATGACTTTATCATCAGGAAGCAGAAAGATTTTCCTTTCGCCCAGGGGGAGCTGTCAAGCCTGCTTCATCACATCGGCACAGCCGCCAAAATGGTAAACGCCAAGATCCGCAAAGCCGGACTGGTAGAGATTATAGGAAAGGCCGGTGCTGAGAATCCCCACGGTGAGGAACAACAGAAGCTTGACTGTTATGCCGATGAAGTATTCATCGATGCCCTTAAATCATCAGGTCAGTGTGCGGGTATAGCCTCTGAAGAGAACCAGAACGAGGTGGTCTTCACCGGGGAGTTTGCTGCCCGGGGCAAGTACGTAGTCTGCATCGATCCGCTTGACGGCTCCTCCAACATTGACGTAAACGTATCGGTGGGATCTATCTTTTCCATATACCGCCGCGTCACGGAACGTGATGAGGAGGTCTCAATTGCAGATTTCCTGCAGGAAGGAAACAGACAGGTTGCTGCCGGTTATGTTATCTACGGATCATCCACCATGCTTGTCTACACCACCGGCAACGGGGTCAACGGCTTCACCCTTGACCCTACTATCGGGGAGTTCTGCCTGTCACACCCGAACATGAAGACCCCTGAAACAGGCAGGATTTATTCAATCAATGAAGGAAACTATATCAGGTTCCCTGAAGGGGTAAAAAAATATATCAAATACTGCCAGGAGAACGATCCTCCCACCAACCGCCCATACATTTCAAGGTATATCGGTTCGCTGGTCTCTGATGTGCACCGGAATATGCTTAAAGGGGGTATCTTCCTTTACCCGCCGTCAATCAATTATCCTTCCGGGAAGCTGAGGCTGGTTTATGAATGCAATCCTATCTCATTCATCATTGAACAGGCCGGCGGTGTTGCCACCGAAGGCACCAGGAGAATCCTTTCCCTGAAGCCTGGCAACCTTCACCAACGGACTCCCTTCTACTGCGGTTCACCTGACATGATCAGGAAGCTTGTGGGCATGTGCTGCTGAAAGTTAATCCCTTTCTTTTTGCGGTGAGCGACAGCTTTTGTTAATTTTGCACCCTCAGACAAAATCAATGGTCAGCACCGTTTTCAGAGACATTTACAGGCAGCATCCATCATTCAGCAGGCTTGAGGAGTTGCTTGCCGGTGACAATGCGGAACCGGTGACAATACACGGGTTGACGGGCTCATCACGTTCCATTGTGATGGCCGGTGCACTGTCACAGCAGCCCACCACCCACGTGGTGCTGCTGCCTGAAAAGGAAGACGCGGCCTACTTCTACAATGACCTCACCTCATTGATGGGTGATGACAACATTTTCTTTTTCCCGGGAACTTACAAACGGTCAGTGATGTATGATCAGACCGAGCCCGCTAACATCATCCTGAGGGCCGAGGTACTCAATTTCCTCAGCTCAGGGCGGCGGAAATGCATAATAGTCACCTATCCTGAATCGGTCATGGAAAAGGTTGTCAGCAAAACCAACCTGAAGAAAAACACCTTCTCAATAAAGAAAGGGGCAAAACTCTCAATAGAGTTCCTTGAGGAGGTGCTCCGTGAATATAACTTCCGTCGCACTGACTTTGTTTATGAGCCCGGCCAGTACTCAGTCAGGGGAAGCATAACCGACCTCTTCTCCTATTCGGCTGACAAGCCGTACAGGATAGACTTCTTCGGCGAGGAGGTAGATACAATACGATCTTTCAGTCCTGATGACCAGCTCTCCCTGCAGCTGCACGATGAAATACAGGTTATTCCTGACATCCAGTCTCTCGTCTTCCAGGAGAGTGCTGACAGCTTCATTGATTTCATTCCCCCGTCATCCATCATCTGGAGCGACAATTTTGATTACATCGTTGAGAAGACAGACACCATATGGGAGCAGGCCCGTAGCCGAAGCTCCAGGGGGGAGATATCTGACCGGCGTGACATAATCATCACCGGACGTCACCTGGAGGAGCTCTGTTCCCATCACCGCCGCATCTTCTTCGGCAGGGGGAGGCATGACCCTGACACTGTCAACATTGAGTTCCGTACCGAGCCTCAGCCGGCATTCAACAAGAACTTCGGCCTGCTTACATCAAAGCTGGCATCAAACGTACAGGAGGGCTACCGCAACTTCATCATCTCCGAGAGCGAGGTTCAGGAACAGCGCCTGAAGGAGATCTTCGAAGAGACCGATCCGGCAGTACAGTTCACTCCTCTCCTGCTCAACCTGCATCAGGGTTTTACTGACCATGACCTGAAAATAGCCGTTTATACTGATCACCAGATCTTTGACCGTTATCATAAGTTCCGGATCAGGGGCTTCTTCACCCGCCGTGACAGCATGACCGTGAGAGAGCTGACTGATCTCAATCCGGGCGACTATGTGGTGCATACAGATCATGGCATCGGCAGGTTCGGCGGTTTGGAGAAAATTGAGGTTAACGGCCGGATGCAGGAAGCCATCAAGCTGGTATTCAAGGACAATGACATATTGTACGTAGGCATTCACGCCCTGCACCGTATATCCAAATACAAGGGTAAGGATGACACTCCTCCCCGTATCAACAAGCTGGGTACAGGTGCCTGGCAGAAGGTAAAACAGGCGACGAAGAAGAAGGTAAAGGACATCGCCCGTGACCTGATTCTTCTTTACGCAAAGCGAAAAGCCTCCGGTGGTTTCTCATACTCGCCCGACTCATACCTTCAACGTGAGCTGGAGGCCTCATTTATCTGGGAGGATACGCCGGACCAGCTGGCCAGCACTGTAGCCGTGAAGGAGGATATGGAGGCTCCGGTGCCAATGGACAGGCTCATATGCGGTGATGTAGGATTCGGCAAAACCGAGATCGCAATCAGGGCGGCATTCAAGGCCGCCACTGACGGGAAACAGACTGCGGTTCTGGTGCCTACAACCATCCTGGCGCTGCAGCATTTCAGAACCTTTTCATCCCGGCTTGAGAACTTCCCCTGCAAAGTTGACTACATCAGCAGGCACCGCAAGCCCGCCGAACAGAAGAAGATCCTCAAGCAACTGTCCGATGGCGAGATTGACATCATCGTGGGAACCCATAAGCTTACCGGCAAGGAGGTGAAGTTCAAAGACCTGGGTCTGCTTGTCATAGACGAGGAGCAGCGCTTCGGCGTAGCCGCAAAGGAGAGACTAAAAACCCTCAGGGCCGGGGTTGACACCCTCACCCTTACAGCCACCCCCATACCCCGGACACTGCAGTTTTCTCTGATGGGAGCTCGTGACCTCTCTGTGATCAGTACCCCTCCCCCAAACAGGATGCCCATCATAACCGAACTTCACGGCTTCAATGAGGATATCATCCGTGAGGGAATAGTCTATGAGGTGAGCCGAAACGGACAGGTCTTCTTCATCAATAACAGGATAGAAAACATAATGGAGGTGAAAGCCTCCCTGCTCCAATTCTGTCCGGAGATAAAGATTGCCGTGGTGCATGGCCGGATGGAGGGTAATGAGATAGAGAATGCCATGTCTGATTTCATCCGGGGTGACTATGACGTACTACTGGCAACAACAATCATTGAATCAGGCCTGGATATCCCCAATGCCAATACCATTTTCATCAATGATGCTCATAATTTCGGCCTCTCCGAGCTTCATCAGCTGCGAGGAAGGGTAGGCCGTTCGAACAGGAAGGCCTTCTGTTACCTCCTTACTCCGCCGCTATCAGTACTGACAGGTGACGCCAGGCGAAGGCTTAGAGCCATAGAGGAGAACTATGAGCTTGGCAGCGGGTTCAATATCGCCCTGCAGGACCTGGATATCCGTGGTGCCGGCAACCTTCTCGGGGGTGAACAGAGCGGCTTCATCGCCGATGTAGGCTATGAAACCTACCAGAAGATCCTTGACGAAGCTGTCAGGGAGCTGAAAGATGAGGAGTTCGGCGGTCTCTTTGCAGGTCCTGCGGAGAAGAAGGAGCACCCTGCCGCAGAGAAACCGAAACAGTTTGTTGAGGATGTAACTGTAGAGACTGATCTTGAGATAATGTTTCCCGATGATTACGTCTCCAACATACCTGAGCGAATCAGACTCTACAAGGAGCTCAATGAGATCAGGGATGAGGCAGGACTTAAAGCCTATGAGTCACATCTTACGGACAGGTTTGGGCCGCCTCCGCCGCCTGCACTGGCACTGCTGCAGCTCGTCAGGCTCAAATGGGCCGCCACAAGAACAGGGATTGAAAAAGTAATTCTGAAAAATAACACTCTGATTGCTAACTTTGTGACGGATCAGTCGTCACAGTTCTACCGCTCACCACTCTTCGTGTCGGTGATGAACTATGTCAACAGGAGGCAGGGCAATATGTCAGTGAAGCAGAACAACAACAAGCTGAGCCTGACTGTCAGGAGTGTCACCACCGTAGTGCAGGCTATTAACCTTTTCACTGCGATCCTCTCATGGCATGAGTCAACTCAGACCTTAAAGGCAAACTAGAAGATGAATCTGATCATTGATATTGGAAACACTTCAGTCAAGGCAGCGCTCGTCAGCAAGGGTGTGATCATAAGCCAGGAACGGTTTGAAAGTGCTGTTCCGGAGCTTCTGGGAATGTTCACGGGGCGCCGCAGAATTGCCGGCGCAATTGTCTCGAGTGTCAGCAGTGATCCTTCCGGACTGCTTGACTGGCTTCGCACCAGGGCAGGGAGAGTGCATCACCTCACGTCACAGTCAAAATACCCGTTCGCAATAGACTACGACACACCTGAGACTCTCGGGACTGACCGTCTTGCCGCCGCTGCAGGGGCTGTTGATCATCACCCGGGGGCTGACCTGTTGATAATTGACGCAGGCAGCGCCCTGACTGTTGACCAGGTGACCGGTGGCATTTACAGGGGTGGCATCATCTCGCCGGGACTGGTCATGCGGTTCCGGGCGCTCCATGAATTCACCGGAAGGCTTCCCCTGGTGACTAAGAGGACCGGGTTCACTTTCCCAGGCAAAACGACGGAAGATGCTATTGCAGGCGGTGTTATAACAGGCATAGCGTATGAAATAATTGAGTATATTCGCACGTTCGAGGAAAAACACCATAATTCCGTTGCAGTCATCACGGGCGGAGACAGCGGGTTGGTCACTACGCTGGCTGGAGGCAGATTGCTTCACTACCCGGACCTGGTAACGGAGGGATTGAATCTTTTACTGGAAACAAATGTATAAGAGCATAAGAGCAATTATGATAGGTCTGCTTGCCCTCCTGGCAACGGGAGCTGCAGGACAGAAAACAGTCAATACACCTTTCGCGAGGTACGGGATCGGTACTCTGGAGCTCCAGGGTACTTTCAGAACACGGGCTATGGGGGGCATCAGCAGCGGAATCAGGGACAACCTGACACTGAACTATCTGACACCAGCTTCATACAGCAGCACCGACACAACCTCCTTCCTTTTCGACTTCGGCATAGACTACGCGGTGGCAAAGCTGAAAGGAAATGACCTCAGCTACAACTCCCAGGACATGACTTTCTCACATCTTATGATGGGATTCCCGATCATGAAGGGCTGGGGTGTCGCTGCCGCGATAATGCCTTATGCAAACGGATCATATGATATCGGATACAGATCAGAAGGCACAGGAGTGACCGGCCCTCTTTACGAACATCATAATGGCAGCGGCGGTTACCATAAAGCCCTGCTTGGCACGGGAGTCCGACTCTTTCCCTTTGTCTCAGTTGGCGTAAATGCCTTTTACATGTTCGGAGAGGAGACCAGGCTCAATGACTTTATATTCACCGGAGACAACAACTATTTCAATACCAGGAAGCAGGGTATATCATCTATGAGGGGAATAGGTTACGATGCATCGGTACAATTTATGCTCAAACTCTCCGGGGGCAGGTTTATCAATGCCGGATTGACTTACACACCAGCTTTTGACCTTAAAACAGAGAATGAGGATATGATATTCAGGTATCCAACCGTCTCCAGTTCAGCTTATTCAATTGATACCCTCTCCTTCGGTGAACTCTCAACCGCCAGCACGATGCCACAGTCACTCAGAGCCGGCTTCTCACTCGGTAAAGTTGACAAGCTGACGGCAGGAGCTGATATAGTATATACACGCTGGACCAAAGCATCCCTCCCCGGGACATATGGGACATATACTGATGCACTATCACTCCATGCCGGAGCAGAATATATACCTGAGAAATATTCAAATTACAATTTCTTTGACCGTGTTGAATACCGCATAGGATGCCACTATGGTGAGAGTTACACCCTGTTCGGCGGAGATGAGCTGAAAGAGTACGGCATAACTTTTGGAACAGGTATACCAATGAAAAGATCGAGATCACGTATCTCACTGTCGGTTGACCTGTCAACCAGGGGAAACGGGAACGGGAATATACCGAAGGAAACGAGGATATCGGTCGGAGCCAGCCTGAATCTGTATGATTACTGGTTCATCAAAAGACAGTTTGATTAAAAAAATGAATAAGAAAGAGATGAAAAGAACAATCAGCACAATTTTAACCGGATTGATTCTGTCAGTGTTTTCAGTGGCCCTGCAGGCCCAGAAGGGTGTTGAAACGGGCACACCGTTTGGAAGAGGTGAGGACAGCACAAGGTGCCTGCGCAACACATCCCTCTATTCTACCTATTACGAGAACAAGGACTACAACATGGCTGTCCAGTTCTGGAGACCGGTCTTCAATGAATGCCCCGGATCATCTAAGAACACTTACATAAAGGGTGAGACGATGTTCAAGGAGTTCTTCCGCAAGACGGGAGACAAAGCTTACATTGACACTGTAATGATGATCCTTGACCAGCGGACCAGGTATTTCAACGAAGAGCCCGTAAACAACCTGCGTAAGGCATTCGCCCTGTACGAATTCGGGGGTAATGACGCTGAATACGCCAGGAAGGGCTTTGATCTCATAAAGGGTGTAATGGAGAGCTCGCCCCAGAGCTTTGACCATACCTACTCAAGTCTGTATATGGCCATCACGGCAAAATGCTATGCCCTCAAGCTCATTGAAGCTCCTGAGGTTATCGCTGCATATTCACAGTCGATGAAGGTGGTTGACAACCAGCTTTCACGCAAACCCGGCGATGCACGTTTTACTGAAGCCAGAAAGAACATTGACGCGGTTTTCAGATCAAGCGGCGCCGCCTCATGTGAAAACCTTGAGCATCTCTTCACCGCCGACGTTGACAAAAATCCCGGTGACACGGCCATGCTCAGGAAGGTCCTCACCCTCCTCGGTGAAACAGGCTGCAAAGACTCTGAACTTTACTATAAGGCTGCCACCAGTCTTTACCGCTCTGACCCCAGCGCTTCATCAGCAGCACAGCTGGCTGAAATGAATCTGGCACGGAAGAAATACAATGAGGCCGAAAAATATTATACTGAAGCCATCGACCTTGAGACTGACAGTAAAGTCAAGTCAGGTCTGCTTACGAAACTGGCCACCCTTGAGCTGACCTCTGACAGTAAACAGGCTGCACGTGACTTTGCGAGAGCCGCATTCTCCCTCGATCCTACCAATGGCAATGCCCTTTTCATCATCGCTGAAGCCTATGCCGGATCACGGATAGGTGAAACATTTGAAAATCAAACAGTTTACTGGGTGGTGGTAGACTACCTCATCAGGGCAAGGAACACTGACCCCACCCTTAAAGAACAGGTTGACGAGCGAATAGGGATATATGCAAGGCTGTTCCCCACAAAGGAGGAAGCCTTCTTCAGGAGCCTCGTTGAGGAGGGTGCTTCCTACCTGGTAGGAGGCTGGATCAATGAATCCACCACCATCAGATTCAGGAAGGAATAACAGCAGTGAAATCCTTCACAACATACAGAATTATAATTGCAGTCCTGGTTGCCGGGACTGCCTTGCTTTCATCCTGTGATAAGAAGGAAGCAACGGTGAAGGATCTGATGATAAAGGAGCTTCCGACGCTGTCATCAAGGAATGTTGAAACTATGTATTCTGACTCCGGCAAGGTCACCATGCTGGTGCGCGCGCCCCTGATACAGCAGTTCACCACTGTAGAGAATCCGTATACCCTTTTCCCCGAAGGGCTGACAGTGTTGTTCTATGACCGGACAAATGTACCGCAGGCTAGTATCACATCTCACTATGCCCGCTATACGGAAAAGGATGACATATGGGAACTCCGTGACAGCGTGGTGGCTGTGAGCAACAAGGACGAAGTGCTGGAGACGGAACTTCTTTTCTGGAGCCAGCCCAGGGACAGGATCTGGTCTGACAGGTTTGTCAGGTTCACCCAGGATGACCAGGTGATGATGGGCACAGGATTTGAATCTGACTCACGGTTTTCAAACTGGGTAATAAAGAACGTAACGGGTTCAATTTATATCAGGGATGAACAAGAAATCACTCCTGCTGATTGAGATCATATGGACCATTCTGGGACTGATGTGCCTGGGTATAGCCATCCGTGAGACAGTCAACGCCGGCATTGGCCGGGCATGGCTTTTTTACGTGATGGCTGTCGCTGCATTTGTTCTGGCGTGGATACGTGACTCACAGCGAAAAAAGCTGTAAATTTGGGGTATGAACCCATGGGTCATTATCCCCTTTGCCATTCTTCTTGCCGCATTCTTTTCGGCGATGGAGCTTGCGTTCATTGCCTCCAACAAGCTTCGTATTGAGCTTGACCGTAAACAGGGGAATTTTGGATCGGGCATAATCGCCCTCTTCTCCCGCAACCCGGGCCTTTATATATCAACCATGCTGATCGGGGTTAACATTGCCACGGTCATATTCAGTATGCTTGCCGCTGACCTGATGGAGTCATGGTTAAAAAACCTGATCCCGTCAGAGGTGTTGATATTCATCATCCAGACGGTAATCACAACAATGGTTATCCTGGTGTTTGCCGACTTCCTTCCCAAATCAGTGGTGCGGATCAGCCCTAATTTCTTCCTTCGCATCTTCGCTGTACCCACAGCCATCTTCTATTACCTCTTCTACCCGGTAAGCAAGTTCACACTCTGGCTTGCCAACATGATCATGAGGTTATTCTTCGGGATAAAGGCAGAGAGAAAAGAGCAGGAGAACCGTATATTCACCCGGATTGATCTTGACCATTTCGTCAATGATATGGTTGAGACGGAGGAGGAGAAGGAGGAGGAAAACAGCAATCTCCGGATTTTTCAGAATGCTCTTGATTTCTCCTCGGTAAAGGCACGCGAATGCATGGTGCCCCGGACTGAAATCGTGGCCCTGCCGGTGCAATCATCACCTGATGACCTGAGGCACCAGTTCATAGAATCTGGCCACTCCAAGATCCTCCTCTATCGTGACAACATTGACAACATGGTAGGGTATTATGAGCTTAAAGACATCCTGCACGGGCCGGCTGACATTGCCACAGGCATGCGCAAGCTTCCGGTGGTTCCTGAGACCATGACCGCCAACAGGGTGCTGAGGCTGCTCTCTGATGCAAAAAAAAGCATTGCACTGGTGGTTGATGAGTTCGGCGGCACTGCAGGAGTGATCACCATTGAGGATGTCCTCGAAGAGATAGTTGGCGACATTGAAGATGAGCATGACATCAGTGACCTCGTGGAGAAGAAGATAAATGAGAAGGAGTATGTTCTTTCCGGACGTCTTGACATAGACTACCTCAACGAAGAGTACGACCTCGGCCTGCCGGAGAGCGATGAGTACACAACACTTGCAGGCCTGATACTTTTTGCTCACGGTAACATCCCGCGACAGCAGGAAAAAATAAGAGTAGGCCGTAACCTCTTCACGGTGCTCAGGAGTACCACAACTAAGGTAGAACTGCTGAAGCTTCTGATTGATTGAGAAGCCTCACCCTGCACTCGGGCAGGTCAGAGGCTCTGACCGGTGTACCGGCTGAAAGGTCAGCCCTTCTTTTTCAGTTCAGCGTAATACTTAAAATAGAGAGGAATTGCCCTCATCCCGGCGAACAGGTTCTCAAGCGGGTAATTCTCATTGGGTGAGTGAATTGCATCTGACTCCAGGCCGAATCCCATCAGTATCGACTTTACTCCGAGTATCTTTTCGAAGGTGGAGATGATCGGAATGCTGCCGCCGCTCCTTACAGGTATGGGTTTCCTCCCGAAGATCCCGGTATAGGTCATTTCGGCTGCAAGGTATTCCGGGGTATCGAGGGGGCTCACATAAGCCTCTCCGCCGTGGAGGTATTCAGCGCTGACCCTGACTCCGGCAGGCGCCAGAGACTTAATGTGGTTGATTGCCATCTCAGCTATTTCCTCAGCTTTCTGGTATGGCACAAGTCTCATAGAGATCTTTGCCGAAGCCTTAGCCGGCAGGATGGTCTTGGCACCCTCTCCTGTATAGCCGCCCCAGATGCCGTTGACATCAAGGGTGGGCCTGATACCTGTGCTCTCAAGTGTTGAGAATCCCTTCTCTGCAGCAAGAGCATCGACACCAACGGATTTCTTGTATTTTTCAGGATCAAAGGGTCTTTCAGCCATCTTTTCTCTCTCTTCACCGGATGGAACGAGCACACTGTCATAGAAGCCCGGGATAGTGACCCTGCCGTCGCCGTCCTTCAGCCTGGCTATGATGTCGCAAAGAGCATTGCACGGATTCACAACTGCTCCTCCGTAGATGCCTGAATGGAGATCATGATCCGGTCCCTCAACCTCTACCTGGATGTATGACAATCCGCGTAATCCTGAAGTGATTGAAGGTATCTCAGTTGAGATCATTGTAGTATCTGACACCAGTATCACGTCAGAGCGGAGCATCTCTCTGTATTCCAGGCAGAATCCGGCAATGCTTGCCGACCCGGCTTCCTCCTCACCCTCAATCATGAATTTGACGTTGCATGCAAGGGTACCTGTGGCATTCATCATCTCGAATGCCTTCAGGTGCATAAAGAGCTGCCCCTTATCGTCATCGGCACCTCGCGCCCATATCTTTCCGTCACGTATCTCCGGTTCGAAGGGTTTTGAGGTCCACTTCTCAAGGGGTTCGGCGGGCATTACATCATAATGGCCATAGACAAGTATCGTAGGCAGGGATGGATCAACCATCTTCTCTCCATAAACGATGGGATTTCCGGGGGTGGAATAGACTTTTGCCTGGTCCGCTCCGTTTGCAGCCATCAGGTCACGGATGTATTCGGCAGCCCTGACCATATCGGCCTTGTTTGATTCAGAAGCGCTGACCGAAGGGATCCTGATCAGGCCGAAGAGTTCCTCGAGGAACCTGTCCCTGTTTGTTTCGATGTAATTCTTAATGTTTTCCATTATCGTTATATTTATGATATTCACCAGCCGCCCACTGCAGCCTGTTGTACCACTCTTCGCCAAACGCCCTTACAAGGGGTTCGCGAAGGAAGAGGTAAAGTTCAGTTTTCTGTTTCGCGCCACAGATGGTACCGGGCTTGCATATTAACCATTCCTCGTAGTTTACAGCCCGGAAGGTGCTGTATTGCCTGACCCTCACCGGGAAAAGGTGACATGAAAGCGGTTTATGGAAATCCACGGCTCCGGCTTTAAATGCCGTTTCAATGCCACACTTGTAAACATCGTCATCCATGATGGTATATGCGCACTCCTCGTTGTTGATAAGAGGTGTGACCAGTTCACCCTCGATGTCGGTAACGCTTGTCCCCTGCTTTTCTACTGCCCTGATACCTTCAGGACGGAGATAGGGCCAAAGGTCAGGCCATATCCGTTCCAGTGTTGATGCCTCCTCAGCCGTCAGCGGAGCACCGGTATCACCATACCTGCAACAGCTCCCTTTGCATGCTGCCAGGTCACAGACAAACTGTTTCTCTATAAGCGCCAGGGAGACTATTGTGTCCTCAATCTGCAGCATCGTTTCCCTCACACCAGTGATTTGCCTGTCATTTCCCGGGGAACTGGTATACCCATCATTGTCAGTATAGTGGGTGCCACGTCAGCGAGTATCCCTGCCCTGACGCTTCTGAACCTTTTGCTGATAAGATAAAGTGGTACCGGGTTGAGTGAATGGGCTGTATTTGGAGAACCGTCAGGATTGACTGCATAATCTGCATTGCCGTGATCCGCAATTATTATCACCTCATAGCCGTTCGCCATGGCAGTCTCTGCCACATCGCCGGCACATTCGTCCACCGTTCTTACAGCCTTCCGGATAGCTTCATAAACGCCGGTATGGCCCACCATGTCACCGTTGGCAAAATTAAGGCAAATGAAGTCATACTTTTTTTTGCGGAGTTCTTCAATAATAGCATCTCTGACTCCGTATGCACTCATCTCGGGCTGCAGGTCATAGGTGGCCACTTTTGGTGAAGGAATGAGTATCCGTTCCTCACCCGGGAACTCCTTCTCCCTCCCGCCTGAAAAAAAGAAGGTCACATGGGCATATTTCTCCGTCTCGGCAATCCGGAGCTGTTTCTTCCCGGCATCCGAAAGGATCTCTCCGAGGGTTCTGTCAACATTCTCTTTTGGGAAGATAACATGAAGTCCCCGGAATTTATCATCATACGGGGTCATGGTAAGATAGTGCAGAGGTATGGTCTTCATGCCGGCCTCCGGCATGTCTTGCTGTGTAAGCACTATCGTCAGTTCACGAGCCCTGTCATTCCTGAAATTAATGAAGACAACCACATCGCCTTCTGCGATAGTAGCCAGTGGTTGTCCGTCAGCGCCGGTTACCACAACAGGCTTCATGAATTCGTCTGTGACTCCGGCATCATATGAATTCTGCATGGCCTGGAGAATGTCATCGGTCAGGGTTCCCCTGCCATGGACAAGCATTTCATACGCCTCCCTGATCCTTTCCCATCTCTTGTCGCGGTCCATGGCATAGTAACGGCCGACAAAAGATGCCACCCTGCCATTGCTTTTTTCAAGATGTCCAAGCAGGTTTGCCATAAAACCTTTTCCGCTCTTCGGGTCAGTGTCACGGCCGTCGCCGAAGCCATGGATATAAACCTCCTTCAGACCGTACTCCATGGTCATGTCACACAGTGCATAGAGGTGATTGTCAAGTGAATGAACCCCTCCGTCAGAGAGCAGTCCCATGAAGTGAACCTTCACTCCTTTGTCGCGGGCATATGTGAATGCCTTGCGGAGAGTCTCGTTTGTGCGTATTTCCCCGGTGCGGCAGGCTTTGTTTATCTTAACCAGGTCCTGGTAGACAATCCGTCCGGCCCCTATGTTCAGGTGTCCGACCTCCGAGTTGCCCATCTGTCCTTCAGGGAGGCCCACGTCTTCGCCTGAGGTGAGCAGCTGAGACGAGGGAAAAGCCTTCTTCAGGGCATCAATATGCGGTGCGCCGGCAGTGGTGATCACGTCGCTCCTGGTGCCGTCCCCAATCCCCCAGCCGTCGAGGATCATCAATAGTATTCTGTTTTCTTTCATCAGGTCAATAATTATTTCATATGATGGCAGCAAAAATAGCCATTTCCGGCAAGAATGCCATCAAAGTATTATAACACGGCAGAGGCTTTAAAAGTTTGAATCAGCGGGCTCCCCTGATCTCCCTGACCCTGATGCGGTATTCCCGGTTGGGGCAGGTGGGCTCATAATCGATATCCCTGCCTACATAAGCTGACCATTCCTGCACAGTCAGGTTTCTTGACACCTTGTCACAGAGGCCGTCAGTCATGCACCTGATGTGTGCGGGCCTCCGGATGACATCGCTCCGTGTTGCTGAGAGAAAGGCTTCGCCCCCGTCACTGAATGCAAGACGCAACACCTTCTGCCCGCCGTCGGTAAAGACTACTGGTGGCTGTTCCAGATTGGCCATTGTCCAGAGCCTGATCTCCCCCGTATCGTCGGCAGTAAGCATTTGTCCGTCAGTCCGGTCGAAGGCAATGCTCCTTATGGCTGTAAGATGTCCTGCAGCACTTCCGTCGGCAGTCCCTGCAGATGTGTTCCAGATGTCGATTGTGCCTGTGTCATCTCCCGTTGCCAGCTTGTTTCCTCCCGGAATGAATTTATGAGCGGTGATGATCTTTTCTCCCGTATTGATTGGGATGTACCTCATAGGTGACCCCGTTTGCCAGCAGATCAGCCTGCCGTCGCCAGTCAGGGCTGCCAGTATATTATTATCATCTGAAATTTCCAGCGCGACTATCCCTGAACGGTCGCTGGTCACTTTTCTCACACTGCGGTTTCTGAGATCCCATTCACTCACAGTACCATCTGAGGTGGATGAATAAAGATGGTCCGGGTCTGAGTAGGTCAGGGATGTTATGCTGCCGGTGGAGTCATATAGCTGGTAGCCAACTGAATCATCGTCAAAGGGTATCATCATGATTCCGGAATCTTTCGTTCCGCATGCCAGCCACAAGTTGTCAGGGCTGAGAGTCATTGCGCTGATGGCCTTATTGCCTGACCACACCAGGGTGTAACTTCCCGACGGCTGGCCTGGTTCCCAGCTCAGGATCCTGCCGTTGGAGTCAGCAGTGAAGAACCGGCTGTCAGAGCCTTCGGCCATAGCCGTATATTCAGCTCCTTCAGGACTGTACCTGATGCAGAACCTGTTTCCGTAACGGCTAGAAACATCATAGAGGCCGGCAAATACATCTGCATCCTCCGTAATGCCGTCGAACTTCTTGTTAAAAAGATAAGCCTGCCAGGCAAGCAGTATCTGCAGGTCTTTGCTGCCGGCATGGTTCAGTGACCTCACAGCCAGCGATCTGGACAGCGAGAGCATATGGTTCCTGTTTGCATCTGATAATCTCTCCAGGTCTTCAGCTTTTCCGGAAGCCATCTCCCTCACTGCCTTCTCGGCTGATCTGGCTCTTGATTCAGCCTGTCTCACCCTCTCCTCCGAAATGATCAAATTGTTTTCTGTCCCGGAGTGAGAGATTTCAAGAGCCGATGACAGTATCCCCAGGCTGTCATTCAGTCTGTCGTTCAGGGCAAGGGCTTCGTCCTTCATCTGAACGGCCACCGACTTCTGCTTTTCGGCCCTGTTTCTCAATGAGAGAACGGTTCCCAGGGCTATCAGTGCGAGAAAAGCCAGCAGACCCAGCAGTCCGGCTATAAGACGTGAGCGCCTGACGATTTCGGTGCTGTTTTTTCGACCATATTCCTCCCTGATAAGATATTCTTCCTCGGAGTTTTTCAGGAAGATGAGGGCCCTTTCAAAAGCCGGATCAATCTTCCCGGCCCAGGCAAGGGTGGGATTATTTTCATCTCTCCACCTGAGGGCCATAAGAAGGTCAGGGGCTGTCCACAGACGGCCGGTACCCTCCTGGTACTGTGCAGCTGCTGAGGCCAGTTGCCTGTAAAGCTTTACTGACGCTTCCTCTTCATCCATCCATTTCCGCAGGTTTCCCCAGAGCCTTATGATGCTCTCATGGGTCAGGTCAAGGATGCTTTCCCCGTTGAGAGGCACCTCTTTAGACGGAGTCAGGAATGAATATTCGGGTGATCTGAACACCTCAGCCACTCCAATGATTTCATGCTCCGCACACCCTGTCTGGGCTGCTATCGTCGAAATACGCTCAGGCTTTCTCAGCTCCCTGCCATCATCTGAGCGGGTGGTGATTGTACGGAAGAGACGTGAACAGACATAACGGTGCCTTTCGTCCAGTGACTCAAATGCCTGGCCTGCATGTTGTGAGATCGCTCCCTTCAGCTCCCCTACAGCTTCATAGTCAGAAATACTGATGGGGCGGCTCAGGTCACCAAGCCTGCTCCACTGGTTCCAGATCCGCATCATCAGGTGCTGCAATACCGGTAGCTGCCCGGGTCTTTCTTCAAGGTCACTCAGGATGCGCCTCACCAGCGACCTGTCAATTGAACCGCCGGAGAGCTTCACGGGCTCCTCAATGACAGTAACCATCTGATCAACGGGTATCTGTGGCAGAAGGTAGCTGCTGCTGTTCATCAGGTTTGTGAGAGAATGAAACCGCCCGCAGTCAGATACATACTCAGATCTGAGGGTCAGAATGATGTACAGGCCATGATCAGGTTTCTGCATGGCATTGACTATCAGATCAATGAAGTCTGTCGCATCATCACCCGGGAGGCCTCTTGAGGTTGCCGGGCTGAACCGGAAGATCTCCTCAAACTGGTCGATTACAATCACCACCTGCTGCCGGAGGTTCTTCCTTATCCTGTTAATTACGTCAGTAAGCCCTTCGGTCCTGTTATGCAGTGATGCCGCCACGCTCACCTCAGACAGCTGGTTAAATCCTGCTCCGGCGGAGAGTGATGAGAGTTCTGTTGCCAGGTGGTCAACCGGATTGAGCGCAGGTCTGAAGACAAGATATGACCATGATTTTTTTTCTTCGGTATTTTCCTTCAGAAGGGCAGGAACTACTCCTGACAGAACAAGAGATGATTTGCCGCTGCCGGATGCGCCCAATACAGCAACAAACCTGTTTTCCTTAAGCCTGGAAACGACCTTAAGAGTGCTTTCCATCCGCCCGAAGAACAGGTGCCCCTCGTCAGGCCTGAAAGCCCTCAGGCCCGGAAATGGATTTGGTCTGATGATAATATTTCTATCTGGCATAGAAGATATTTTTAGAGTGCAGGTTCCCCCCCCTGCCTATCCGTATAATTTACAAAGATATCTGTGAATTCCGGATAGTAAAACACAAAGGCTGCAATATCATTTAAAGGGATGGAATACAGACCGGTCTTCCCGTCTTTGGAGGGTACCACCCATGAAATCACCCCTGGCAGGGAGCCGGCGTCATAGGATCCTGAGTAACGGAGGTGCGAGGCCAGCATTATCATTGTTTCTTCAGGAATTTTTGAAAAGCAGAGGCAGAGAAACCTTGTTTTCTCGAAGATCATTGCAGCCTGTGTAAGGGTGCCACCCGTAACTGCCGATATTCTTGCCCGGGCCGGATCTGGTAGACGCGACTGTGCATCATTAAACCAGTCTGGGTTGATTGACCTGATGGCACGGGCGCTTTCCTCCTGCAGTATCAGGCTCTTGCTGAAGAGGTATGAGATTGCGTGTTCCCTGTCGATGCCCTTTCCTTCTGCAGCTGCCAGATGCAGGGCACATGCCTTGCTCCAGGTACCGGTAATGTTCTGCTCCGAAGCCAGGAGAAATGATGAAATGGAATGGCCTTTCATGCTCCTGACAGGAAAGTAAAGGGAGAGTTCGGCCAGCCTGCGATTGTCACTACTGTTTCCGAGAAGTGCCTTTAGCGGTCTGCGTATTGGGTCTCCGATCACGCTGTCTATTGCCTCCGAAGCGACACCGGCCTGGCAAGGCCTGTCATCCCGTTTGCGTGGAAGTATCAATTCCGAGGCAGCACTTCCTGCCAGCAGATGTATAAGATATCTGATGAATTCATAATTATTCTTCCTCTCATTTTCAAGGGCTGCTGACAGAATGAAATACCTGCATCTCGAAGCCTCAGTCTGCAAGGCAATAAGCCTGGCCATAACATGAATCGTTTCGTTGAGTGTTTCCTCAATCTTCACCCTTTGCCTGCCCTGGGGTGACCATCCTCTGCTGCACAGTGAGGAGGCTGCCTTGAGGCGGACACCCATGTGTCCCGCAGCGACAAAATTGCAAAGCCACGGAAGTGCTTCGCTGGCTGGCATGGCATCCAGGAGCCGCAGGATAATGTAATTCTCCCGTTCACTGTTACCTGGCCTGACAGCAATTCCGATCAGATCACCGTAGACCTCCGGGCCGAACTGTCTGAGAACATAATAGGCTTCACGGGCAGTATCCGGGTTGCCCAGTGCCTTCATCACCTCTTCCCGAAGCGTTGTCATCCCGTAACGGCCTGCCGCCATAAGGCCCGTTCTCCTGATTTCAGGACTGGGATCACTGAGTAGTTTGATAATCTCCTGCTCCGGGGGAATGCTTTTGCTAAGATATACTGCCCTGGCAGAAGCGGCTTTCTCAGGAATGCCGGGCAGGTGTAACAAATCAATGTTCCTGACCGGGTCAGAGTAGTACTTTTCAATAACGGCAATCCCGGTAGCGGCCTCATGTCTCACCCTGTCGCAGAAACGGCTGCCTGAGGCAATGGCCCTCATGGCCGGAAGAAGTGCCGGGTCAAATGTTTTGGAGGCCAGGGAAATGACCTCTGTGGCATAGGAATCACCTGCATTTTTTAAGAGGTAATCATGCCTTCCACCGATGAGATCAGTGTAATGGTCAGCAACGAGAATAAGGCTTCTGAAGCCCTCTGCCTTCCCGGTTGCAGGATGCTTTTCTGCCACTGGCCCCACATGAGGAGCCGGGGCCTTTATCATCAAGGAAAGCCGGTTCCGGAAGTGAGCCACGATGACAATGTCCAGCAGCATCAGTGCAATCGCAGCCACTGGGAAAAGGAATATAATGCGTGAAACCCTTAAGTCAGCGGTCATTGTGACAGCCACTAAGACCACGGCAATGGTTGCGGCGGCAATGATTGTATGCCTTGCCAGGTCCCCTGCCTTTATCCAGGCTGATGGCAGACCGGCCTTTTCTGCCAGGTGACTTACAGACGCCAGGGCCGGCAGAGCTACCATGGCCATTGAGGGTAGGAAGAAGGCTGCGGCAACGGATGTGACAAGGGCTGACAGTAACAGCAGTGACTCTCTTCCGGTTAGGTCATAATAGATATATATAAGGGCTGCCGGCACAGTCAGTGCCAGAAGCACGACAGGTGCCAGAAGCAGCTTGCCGCGAAGGCCAAGATTACGAAGTATGGGGAGGTAGTAGAGGTTTTTAATTATCAGGCCTGATCCGATGATAATTATCGAAAGAGTCAGAGTGTAGAGGAGTGGTGTTGCACGGAAAAGGGACAGGTCAGTCAGAACTGCAACCATGGCTGCAGCTGTTAGTGCCATCAGGACCAATGCAGAAAGGAAGACCCAGCTGAAACTGGTTTTCATAGCCCTCCGAGGTTTTAACATATCCGGGTTTAAGTACAGACTTTCTTATGAAAGATAATGAAAAAAATTAAACCTACAAATAGGCTCCTTTTGATCTTATAATGCCTGCAATCATTGCAGTCATTTCTTCCTCCTCCATGGTTTCTGAATCCAGGATGAGGTCGGCTTGTTCATACCATTCGCTCCTTTGTTCCAGGAGTTTACGTACACCTGGCTGCAGCTCATCGTGTCCGACATCTTTCAGCAAAGGCCGGTTTGTCCTGGACCGGATCAGGCGTGACACCAGGGCGTCGACAGTCAGTCTCAGGTATACGGTTACCCCTGTTGCTTTCATAAGGGAAATATTTTCATCAGAACAGGGAGTGCCCCCTCCGCAGGCCACCACTGTCCTTGTCCGGCCTGATACAGCCTTAAGCGCCTCTGTCTCAGCTCTACGGAAATACTCTTCACCCTTTGTGGCAAAAATGCCGGTTACTGTCATCCCCTCTTTCTCCTCGACAAGTTTGTCAAGGTCGGTGAACCTCCATCGAAGAAATGCAGCAATGCCCTTCCCTGCGGAGCTTTTGCCGCTGCCCATAAAGCCTATCAAATAAATATTCACGTATTTCTAAAGATCTAGTTTCATCTGGGCCGGATCATCAGGCGTGTGAGCCTGCAGCGGCGGCTCATCCGGAGTGCCGTTATCAGGTACCTGAGGTATCGGCGCTGCCTCGCTTCTGACCACCGGCTCAAGCTCCCGGATATCGGCAACACTGTAGTTGGAAAGCCTCCTTCCTTTTGCACGGAAGCTCTTTACCCCGATGAACTCTGCCACCTCTATGATCTCCTGCTTCCTTCCCTCATTCCTGCCACCGAACTTTATCTCAAACCGGGGGTACTCCACCTCGGTGAGGCTCACCAGCCGTGATCCCTCACTGTCAGAGATGAAACACTGAAGCCTGTCCGACTCCTCAAAGGAGAAACGCTTGACATAGTAAAACTGCTGCTCTTCATCCCAGTATACTGAGGAGAATATTTTTGACTCGCGGAACTTTTCAAGCAGTAACAGGTCATCCTCAAAATGAAGGGAGAGGTCTGTGCCTGATGTACGATACCACCCTCCCCTGGTTACTACGAGCAGCATCTCGTCAGATGCGAACTCACCCAGGAATTTCCCCCTGCCATCGGCATTCAGCCTCATCACTGCGTCATCAAACCACAGTTTGCGCCCCCCCAGGGTCGAGAGACCCTTTTCCTTCAGGGTGATCTTATGAACGGCATTCTTCGTCAGGATATTACCCATTGAGCCGCGGCCCTTGATTGCCAGCTCACCGAAATCAAAATCAAAGGTCAGTTTCTTCAGTCTGGCCTTGGGTTTATGATACACCCTGATCACCTCAGCCTCACCATTGGGATTGGCACTGAGATACAGGATCTTTGTTCCGGCAGTACCTCTTCCGAGGTTATATTCCTTGTCACGCGTAAGCCCTGTAAGAGCGCAGCGCTTGACATAATACGGCCCTTCCCGGCCATCCTGGTACGCTACATTATAAATAGTGCGTGTATCATTCCTGAGAAATACCTGTGCATGAATGACATCTTTTCCGACGAACTGCTTTTCTGCAACCTTCGTGATAAGGTAAGTGCCATCCTTCCTGATGATTATGATATCATCAATATCAGAACAATCGCACACATACTCATCCTTTTTGAGTCCGGTGCCGATGAATCCCTCCTGGCGGTTCACGTAAAGTTTTGCATTGGTGGCCACAACCTTGGTTGCCTCAATGGTCTCAAAGCTCCTTATCTCTGTCCTGCGCTCCCTGGCCTTGCCGTACTTTTTCCTGATCTGACGATAGTAGTTGATGGTATAGGGGATTATGTTGGCAAGATGACTGGCAACTTCTTCAAGCTCTGATTCGAGACCCCTGATGTGTTCATCGGCGCGGGAAGAATCATATTTTGAAATCCGCTTGATCTTTATCTCCGTAAGCTTGATGATGTCATCACGGGTGATCTCCCTCCTGAAAAGCTTCTTATACGGTTTAAGCCCCTTATCTATTGCCGTTATCACTGCCTCCCAGGTCTCGCACTCCTCTATATCACGGTAAATCCGTTTTTCGATGAATATCTTTTCAAGTGATGAGAAGTGCCACTCCTCCTCCAGCTCGGCCTTGCGGATCTCGAGTTCCTGTTTGAGAAGTTTTACTGTCTGGTCTGTATTGTGCCTGAGGATGTCACTCACTCCGACGAAAGCAGGCTTGTTTTCGTCAGTGATGACACATGCATTGGGTGAGATGGAGAGCTCACAGTCAGTGAAGGCATAGAGTGCATCAATGGTCTTATCAGGGGAGATACCGCTCTGAAGCTGAATGACAATCTCCACTCCTCCTGCAGTGTTGTCATCAATCTTTTTGATCTTGATTTTTCCCCTGTCATTGGCCTTGACTATTGACTCAATAAGTGAGGTGGTGGTTCGTCCGAAAGGAATCTCGGTTATGACCAGTCCCTTTTTGTCAACCTTCTCGATCCTGGCCCTGACCTTAACCACCCCTCCGCGGCTTCCGTCATTATATTTTGAGACATCAATCATGCCTCCTGTCGGAAAATCCGGGTACAGCTCGAAGGGTTTACCCTGCAGGTAACTTATGGATGCGTCTATCAGTTCGTTGAAGTTGTGAGGGAGGATCTTTGAAGAGAGGCCTACGGCTATGCCCTCCACGCCCATTGCCAGGAGCAGGGGGAACTTCACCGGGAGGGTAACCGGTTCCCTGTTGCGCCCGTCATATGAACTCATCCACTCGGTGGTCTTGCTATTGAAGGCCACCTCAAGGGCGAACTTCGAGAGCCTGGCTTCGATATACCTGGGTGCTGCTGCGCCGTCACCGGTCAGAATGTTTCCCCAGTTTCCCTGCGACTCCACGAGCAGGTCTTTCTGCCCCAGTTGCACCAGTGCATCGCCTATGGAGGCGTCACCATGAGGATGAAACTGCATCGTATGCCCGATGATATTGGCAACCTTGTTGAAGCGCCCGTCATCCATCCGTTTCATGGAATACAAGATCCTGCGCTGCACCGGCTTGAGCCCGTCAGACATATGAGGTACAGCACGTTCAAGAATCACATATGACGCATAATCAAGAAACCAGTCCTGGTACATGCCTGATAATGCCGTAACGGTATGCAGGGCCTCAGGTATGTAACCGGTTTTGGGTACTTCCTTCTCCCCACCCTCTTCGTCGGGGATCAGTTCAAAAGGATCACTCTCTTTCATCATCTGCTGAAACCTTCACTCACACCTGGGCTGCTTCGGGGATCTCCTCCTCAATCCGCAGGTTGCCAATAATAAAATCCTGACGTTCAGGAGTATTCTTGCCCATATAAAACTCGAGGAACTGGGTATATGGATCTGCTTTCTTCATAATCACAGGCTCCAGGCGCATGTCTTTCCCGATGAAGTGTATAAACTCATCCGGGGATATCTCACCCAGTCCCTTGAAGCGGGTTATCTCCGGGTCAGGACCGAGATCCTTTATTGCTTTCTGCCTCTCCTCATCGGAGTAGCAGTAACGTGTCTGTTTCTTGTTGCGGACCCTGAACAGCGGAGTCTGGAGGATATATACATGCCCTTTGCGTACGAGGTCAGGGAAGAACTGCAGAAAGAAGGTCAGCAGAAGCAGCCTTATGTGCATCCCGTCGACATCAGCGTCAGTGGCTATCACCACATAGTTGTAACGGAGGTCATCGAGAGACTCTTCTATATTAAGGGCAGCCTGAAGCAGGTTGAACTCCTCGTTCTCGTACACAATCTTTTTTGTCAGGCCGAAGCTGTTCAGTGGTTTGCCCCTGAGGCTGAAGACAGCCTGTGTCTCAACGTTGCGTGACTTGGTTATGGAACCGCTTGCCGAGTCTCCCTCGGTGATAAAGAGGGTGGATTCCAGGCGTCTCTCGTCATTCGAGTTGTAGTGAATCCGGCAATCGCGCAGCTTGCGGTTATGCAGGCTGACCTTCTTCGCGCGTTCACGCGCAAGTTTTTGTATTGAACTTATGGCCTTACGCTCCTTCTCCGACTCCTGTATCTTCTTCAGCATTATACGTGCAGTCTCGCCGTTCTTGTGGAGGTAGTCGTCGAGGTGCTTGCGGATGAAATCAACCACGTAGTTGCGTACAGAGGGGCCGTTCGGTCCCATATCCTTTGATCCCAGCTTGGTCTTTGTCTGAGATTCGAAGATGGGTTCCTCTATCTTGAGTGAAACGGCAGCGATGATTGATGATCTGATATCGGAAACATCAAAGTCCTTTTTGAAGAACTCCTTTACGGTACGGGTTATAGCTTCGCGGAACGCAATGAGATGGGTGCCTCCCTGCGAGGTATGCTGGCCGTTTACAAAACTGTAATAATCTTCTCCGTACTGGGTACCATGCGTCATGGCCACCTCGATATCATCACCCTTAAGGTGGATGATCGGGTAGAGCCCTTCGCAGTTCATATTGTCTGTGAGCAGGTCGACCAGTCCGTTGCGCGATACAATCTTGTTGCCGTTGAGATTGATGATCATGCCCGCGTTGAGGTACGAGTAGTTCTTCATCATGCTCTCAACGTACTCAGCGATGTAATGGAAGTTTCCGAACATTGCCTCGTCAGGGACGAAGATCACCTCTGTGCCGTTCTCATCCTGCGTTTTCTTCAGTGGCTCATCCCTGATCAGTTCTCCGCACCTGAATTCAATCTCCTTCAGCTGGCTGTCACGAAATGATCTGATAACAAAAGATGATGATAGGGCGTTGACGGCTTTGATACCCACGCCGTTGAGGCCCACAGATTTCTTGAATGCCTTTGAGTCATATTTGGCTCCGGTATTCATCCTGGAGGAGACATCGAGTACCTTTCCGAGGGGTATGCCACGGCCATAATCACGGACCCTCACCTCCGCCCCTGCAATACTGACATCTATCCGCCGGCCGAAACCCATCATGTACTCGTCAACCGCGTTATCCATCACCTCTTTCAGCAGGACATATATTCCGTCATCAAGTGAGGAGCCGTCACCCAGCTTGCCGATATACATACCGGGACGCAGCCTGATATGCTCCTTCCATTCAAGGGTTTTGATATTCTCCTCAGAATAATTGCCGTCCATTATCCCAAATTTTGGGGCAAAGATAAAGAATTAGGCAAGGCGATTATTCCCGATTTATCAACAACCAGGGGGAATTGTGCCCTGCAGGGCAGGCAAGAGGCAATAGAGTTGACAGTGATTCCCTGTTCACCCCTCGCTTCGCAGCCGGTCCATGGCAGTGACCATGAGAGCCTGCACACGTGATGCCAGCTCCTCCGGGTCACCCGTCCCGAACTGCCCCGGGAAGATGGGATCCAGCACCCTGAGTCTTACTATCCGACGGTTTCTGAAGATGACACCTCCCTTTTTGGGCATGATCTCACCTGTACCGTCAATAAGGACAGGGAGCAGCGGCTTGTCGGTCTTCACCGCAAGCTGGAATGCTCCTGTCTTGAACTTTCCGATAGCACCGGTCAATGAACGTGTCCCTTCGGGGAAGATCACAACGGAGATTCCTTCCTGCAACGACTCGACACATTTTTCCATCATACTGATCACGCTTGACTTGTTACCCCTGATCAGCTCTATGTACTTCACCATTTTCATCTCCCAGCCTACAAGAGGAACCCGGAATATCTCAGCTTTGGAGACCCATCTCAGCCGGTGCCGGAGCATGTTGAAAAAGACTATGTCCAGAAGCGACTGATGATTTGGGATGATAATGTATGCCTGCTTCTGGTCGAGTTTCTCACGGCCATCGACTATAACCTTCCAGAAGGGGCTCATTTTTGTAAGCACTATCCCCTGGATGACCATCCACCTGTTGTTCATCAGCCTCCGGCTGTCAAAGGCAAGTGCCAGCAGCCAGAGGAGTAGTGCAACGGGAAAGGCGAGCAGTATGAATGTGATGCTCGAGAACCAGACCCACAGTGACTTGATTATGTTCATAGTTTAATGCTTGTGTTCAGTTTTGTTGCCGTCCAGGCGAGAGCGCCGCCGGCAGCCAATCCCAGGATGGCTCCCCCGAGCACATCACCGGGGTAATGCACCCCCAGGTAAATCCTTGAATATGATACAGCCACAGCCCATATAAAAACAGTCCAGGTATACCATCTTCTTCGCACCAGTGGTGCCGTGAAAGTGGCGATGCCGAAGGTGTTTGCAGCATGTGCCGAAACAAAGCCGTACATACCGCCGCAGTATCCCTTGACCGTATGCACCAGCCCCGCAAGAACAGGCTCATGGCATGGTCTTGGGCGCTCAACGAAGTTCTTAAGCAGGTTAGAGCCCTGGTCAGTGAGCAGGACCAGTACCGGCACCAGAACGAGGGGGATCCACACCCGTTTCCTGTACCTTCCCGCCAGCAACCAGATAATCAACACATAAAAGGGTATCCATACCATACGCATGCTCAGCACCCACATCACCCTGTCAAGGAACGGGGTGTGAAGGGAATTAATAAAAAGGAATATGGTGCGGTCCAGCTCAACCATTGTCAGCTGTTTATTGCCCTCCAGAGCAGGTCCTTCAGCGGCGTGATGCCAGTGCCCTTCACGGAGGAGATGAATACCACCGGCATGTCACCGGGAAGAAGCGGCCTCATAGCGTTTGTCAGCTCCTCATCGAGCAGGTCGCACTTTGAGATTGCCATCACGCGCTTTTTGTCAAGCAGCTCGGGATTGTACTTACGCAGTTCCTCCACCAGAATGCCATACTCCCTGGCAATATCCTCAGTGTCAGCGGGAATCATGAAGAGAAGCACGGAATTGCGCTCGATGTGTCTCAGAAACCTGTATCCAAGTCCCTTCCCCTCGGCAGCACCCTCAATAATGCCGGGAATGTCTGCCATCACAAATGACTTGTCGTCACGATAATGGACTATACCAAGATTGGGTGTCAGTGTCGTAAACGGGTAGTTGTCGATCTTGGGCTTCGCGGCGCTGACCACTGACAACAGTGTTGACTTGCCTGCGTTGGGGAAACCCACCAGTCCGACGTCAGCCAGTACCTTCAGCTCAAGGATGAAGTATCCCTCGAGGCTTGGTTCGCCAGGCTGGGCAAAACGCGGGGTCTGGAAGGTGGCCGACTTGAAGTGGGTGTTACCCAGACCGCCGCGTCCTCCCTTGAGAAGGACTTTCTCCTCACCTTCATTGGTTATTTCGAAGAGTATCTTATCCGACTCCTCCTCCCGTGCCACTGTGCCCAGGGGGACCTCGATAATGACATCCTCACCGGCGGCGCCGCTCTTCTGGTTGGATGAGCCGGACCCGCCGTGTCCGGCGAACAGGTGTTTGGTATACCTGAGATGGAGCAGAGTCCATAGCTGAGAGTTGCCCCTGAGGATTACGTCACCGCCTCTTCCTCCATCGCCGCCGTCAGGTCCTCCCTTGGGCTTTGATTTCTCGTGCCTGAGGTGTGCTGATCCCGCCCCACCCTTTCCTGAGCGGCAGAAGATCTTTATGTAATCAACAAAGTTTGTCTCAGCCATCAGTTAAACTACCGTTTCTATCTGAGTGCAGAGTCTGCCGAAGATGTCATCTATTGAACCAACTCCGTCGACACTCCTTGCGACGCCTGCCTTCCTTCCGAAATCAATGACAGGCTCAGTCTTGGCGCGGTAGACGGCGATGCGGTTGTTGATGATATTCTCATCTGCATCATCGGCTCTGCCCGAAACCAGTGCCCTCTTCTTCATACGATCCATCAGCTCGGCATCATTCACCTCGAGTACCAGCATGAGGTCTATCTTCATTCCTTTCCCTCCGAGCATCGTCTGAAGCGCTTCTGCCTGTTCCACAGTGCGGGGGAAACCGTCAAAAATAAATCCTGCCTTACCGGTGGTTGAGTCAATTTTCCGGGCAATCATGGCAATCACCACATCATCGGGTACCAGCTCACCGGCAGCCATTATTGCTTCCATCTTTTTCCCCAGCGGTGTACCGGCGGCCAGCTCAGCCCTGAGCATGTCACCGGTTGAGAGATGCAGAAAGTTATACTTTTCAGCCAGCGTGACCGATTGTGTTCCCTTCCCTGATCCGGGAGGGCCGAACATAAGAATATTTACCATTATGGAACTATTTTGTCAGTTTGTAAATCGCTCTCAGGTTGCGGCCATAGCCGTCATAGTCAAGCCCGTATCCCACCACGAAGTTGTTCGGGATCTCAAAACCGATGTAGTCTATCGGGATATCCTTCGTATAGGCTTCCGGTTTGAATAGCAGGGTGCATATCTTTATGTCGGCTGCTTTCCTCAGCCTCAGTTCACCTATCACCCGCTCAAGTGTGGCTCCTGTGTCAACGATATCCTCGAGTACAACCACAGTCTTTCCTGTAATATCCTCGTTCCAGCCGATGAGTTCCTTGATCTTGCCGGTGCTTGTCGTTCCGTCATAAGAGGCAAGCTTGATGAATGAGACCTGACAATCGAGGGTAATCTGCCTGAAAATATCGGCTGCAAAAAGAAATACTCCGTTGAGGACTCCGAAAAAAAGCACATCCTTACCTTTGAGGTCTTCATTGATTTTTTCCGCGAGAGCTGTTATACGGCTCTGTATCTCGTCTTCGGTGATGTACACCGAGAACTCTCTGTCCAGTACTGTGATCTCGTTCATTGTTGTGGTGGTTGATGCCGCTAAATTATAAATTTAAAGCTTAATTTTGGCCCGGTAATGATCTATACAATAAAAAAGAGCATATGAATCCGGCAGTAAGCATCATTATGGGCAGCGTCTCCGACCTGAAGGTCATGGAGAAGGCGGCAGAGTTTCTTGACAGTGTTGGAATTCCGTTTGAGATCAACGCTCTTTCAGCACATCGTACGCCTGAGGCAGTTGAGAAGTTTGCCCGCGGTGCAGCGGGAAGGGGAATAAAGGTAATCATCGCCGGAGCCGGCATGGCGGCCCATCTCCCCGGAGTGATAGCTGCGATGACCCATGTGCCGGTAATAGGTGTACCTGTAAGGGCATCCCTTGACGGGATGGATGCACTGCTTGCCATCGTGCAGATGCCTCCCGGGATACCTGTTGCAACAGTAGCAATTGACGGAGCACTGAACGCCGGTATCCTGGCAGCGCAGATGATAGCCACCGGTGACCCTGCCCTCACGGAGAAGCTCATTGCCTACAAGGAGAACCTGAAGCAGAAGATAGCCAAGGCAAATGAGGAGCTCGGGGCTGTGAAGTACAAGAACAGGACCAATTGATTATCAGGCAAGAGGCAGCAGGCAGTAGGCAGTAGTGGAGTCGGTGGCCTGCAGTAGATATTATGACAGAATATAGGAGGAAGTATGCTGACGCCCATAGCCTTCAGCAATATTTGAAGGAACTGAAGTTGCACATCTCCTTATCTGCATCTTCAATCCGAAGATTTCTTCTTTCGGAAATTCTTTGGTTTCTCCGTATACAGACTTAACTAGCTTAAGACTCCTCTGCCACACAATTAACTCTCTAAAGCTTTTCATAACTAACTGTTTTACTACAACTAACACTATTGCCTACTGCCTACTGCCTACTGCCTAAAACCCAATCCTTACCTGTCCCTTCACTTCCTGTCTGAATGTCCCGCCGGGATTATTTGTGCCATCAGTGAAGCCGTACTTCAGCCTTACCTCAATGTGGTCATTGTGTTTCCAGGAGAGCATGATGTATGACCGTGTCATTTCACCGGAGAGGGAGGGCACACTGAACGAGGAAAGCAGGTCGTTCTCCCAGGCATAGAGCCGGCTGTCCCATCCCCCGGTGGAGCACAGGGCATACCTGAACCATAGTTTCAGCGGTATGGCCCGGAATGAACAGGAGAAATCCTGGCAGAGAAGATAGCCCTTTTCTCCCGAAGGGGTAATAATCGATGCTGATGCACGGGTGGTGAGGCGCAAAGTCCCTGCAGGGCAGATATCGAACACAAATCCCAAATGTTGTCTTGTATGTGTCACTGACCTGGCGGTGCCGGTCTCTGTGGCAGCATCATACTCCCGTGATGAAGATGTCCAGGCAAGTCGCAGCAGGATGTCATCGCCGGGCTGGTATTCTCCCTTGATTTCTATCCTGCTGCCATATGAAGGTGATGAGGAACGGTACCGTGGCCAGGGTATGCGGTAGTGATCCGCTGCTGCGGTGATAAACAGATGTCTTGCAGCCTCAATATGGAGAGAAGCTGCAACACCCGTCTCGTTGCCTGACCCGGACCCGGCCCTGAATGCACCGGAGTGAAATGCATGGTATCCCGGGGAATAATGCCGTGTAAGGATATTGAAAGTAACCCTTCCGGAAGGTTTTGCCCTTAATCCTGCAGTGGCTGCCCAGGAATCAGAAATATTCATTTCGCCCACTGTTGATACTGAACCGGGAGGATCAGTTCCGGTAGTATCAGCCTGCGGGTCAGAAAGATCCCCTCCGGCAGAGCCTGTCAGTGGGCTTGCGAGACCAATTCCTGCCTCGGCAAAGAAGAGCACGGAACCTGTCCCTGCCCTTATGTCGGCAGCCAGGTTGAGCAGCCTGTCTCCTGCAAAGGCATGAAGGTTCTCCGGCTCTGTCAGGTCAGGGATGAAGGGAAGGGAGAACCATGTTGCAGATGCAGTAACCCCTCCTCTGACCTTTTCTGCGCCGGCAATGAGGCGGAGGCCGGTCACCGTCTCTGTAAGGCTGTTGCGTGCCTCAAGCTGTGATTCAGTTATATGGATACCTCCCCTGACAAGATTACTCACCCCTGTGGCAGTGCTGTCTTCCGTAAACTGTATGCGTGCATCAATCCGATTCGATGAGGCAAACAGGATAACGCCGGTATTCATATTGCCGAAGGTCAGGCTGATACCCCTGAAGTAACTGTTCTCCTCAGTGGATGTATATGGCGCCACTGTGCTTCGTCCAGACATAAACGAGGGTGAGCTGAGCCATGAACCCAACCACTGGCTGCTGTTAAAGAGCAGACCCTCGCCTGCCCTGACTGCGAAGTCACCGGCTATGATCCTGTTGATAAAACCTTTGCCTTCGTACTCAATATATCCTGAGAGGAAGTCAGTTCCTGGTCCATTTTTAAGTGTGAACAGTTCACCGGGGTCATTCTCAGCCGTCAGGCCGAAACTGAAACTACCCTGTTCATGCTTCATCTTCAGTAAGGAACGCAGGCCTTCCGTTCCGTTTTCATTTCCGCTGAACCGGGCTGACGCCGTCATGGTCACGAGGGTGCGGCTGTAGCTCTTCCCTCCTTTCGGTGCCACCGGCTCAAGCGATATATATGGAGCCATAAGCAACACTGTATTTCGATCAAATGCGGGCAGTAGAGCAAGTTCATAGAGGGTCACCACACTGCCGTTCTTCCTGATATGATCGGCAAGTACAATCACCTGGAATTCCGACAGGAAAAAGAGCCGTGAGATCTCCTTTTCATCACCGGTGTTTATGCTCACAGGCGATTCCTTCAGTCCCTCCATTTCCTCAAGCATGGCAGCCGGATCAGCATCTTCAGAAAGGGCAAGAATCTCCTCAACGGATTCCCTCAACGCAATGCTTTCCTCCTGGCACAAAAGGTGGCACGGGATGAGTACCATTAACAATATTGCAAAGGTGATTCTGAAGCTTATTTGATTTTCCATGCAGCAATGATTGTAATTACTATGGGAGGGTGGTAATTTATTTGATCAACCATGTAATTGATACAGAAGATGTCACGCCTGTCATGCTGTTGAGAAGAAATCCGGTATCAGCCTGCAATGAGCCACTTTTAAACCCGATACCGAATGCAAAGGCAGAGGGTGAGCTCATGTACCCGGTACGCAAAGTCAGCCTTTGCATCACATCCCATGAAATGCCACACTGAACGGAAAGGGGCTCATTGCTCGCCTTGGATCCGGTCAGGGTGAGGAACAGCCCTTCAGACTGTGTCCAGTTCAGACCGGCATCAATTGATGAAGGAAGGGTGTTCATCGGAGCCAATGGATTGAACAGGTGCACTCCGACAGTCAGGGCAGGGGGTATGAGACAGGTCACACCCGTCTCGAAAGTCACATGAGACACATCCCGGTATTCTCCTGCCCCGCGTTCCGAGATATAATCTACCTGAACGCCAAGGGAGATACTGTTACTGATCTTTACAGCACTGCCCAGTCCTGTAAAAATCCTGAAGTAGTCAGCGTTGCCGTAGTGTGTCGCCACAAGAGCCAGAGGTGCAGGCCTGCATGCCAGTATACCGCTTACCGCTTTTGAGGAGAGCGCCGGTATCATGAAACGGTTCTCTAGCCCGACCGAGAAGCCGGATGACGGTACTGTGGCCAGCAGCGCCTGGTTATGGAAGCAGTTCCAGTGACCGGGTGTTGCAGTGACCGAGAAAGCCATACCCATCGCACCCGCTCCATGAGGCACAAACAATGGTTCACCGGCATTCAGGCCGGCAGCATGACAAAAAAGCAGCAATAATACCGCATTCCACCGCAGCATCATGGTGAGACATAATTACTCCATCAAATTTAGGAGAGAGGGAGGAGAATGTCAAGGGAAAGATGAAAAAAAGGCAGCAGGCAAGAGGCAATAGGCATTAGTATTGACAATAACATCGTCATTTACTGATAATTACTATACCTTTGACTATTGCCTAATGCCTATTGCCTCTATCCCTTAATATCCTTTATATTGAGCTGCACCGATGTCTTTCCGCGGAACTCATTCAGCTCCACAGAGTAGGCTATGTCAACAACCCCGCCTGACTCGCGGAACGTCTCTATCATGTCAGCCTGCCCGAAGGCTATTGCGCCTAGTGGCTCACTGTTTTGCCGGGCAAAGGCCAGCTTGAGATGCATCCCGTTTGAACCCACAGGCTGACAAGAGAGGGTCTTGACCCTCCTCGATACAAATACCGGTGCTGTGTTCTCAGGACCGAAAGGCTGAAACTTCTCAAGGTAACGGTAAAGCTCCATGTTGATCTCTTCAAGAGGTATCTCCTCATCGACATTAACTGATGGTACCAGGTGCTCTTCCCTGATCGTCTCGCTGACAAATTTCTCAAACCGTTCGCGAAACTGCTGCAGGTTCTCCTGCTTCAGCGTCAGTCCGGCTGCAAACATGTGCCCGCCGAAACTCTCCAGCAGGTCAGAACATGATTCGATGGCCTGATAGAGGTCATATCCCGGCACGCTTCGTGCAGATCCGGTGGCAAACCCGTCCTTTGACTCGGTGAGTATGATTGTGGGTCTGTAATATGTCTCAATAAGTCGCGATGCAACAATTCCGATAACACCTTTGTGCCATCCCTGGTGAAACAGTACGGTGGTGCGTGCGTTATTCATCCTGTTGTCCTCACTCACCATGCGACGCGCCTCGGATGTGATCTCGCTGTCTTTTTTCCTGCGATCATCGTTATTGACGTCAATAGCTTCGCAAATTGTCAGTGCTTCCTGCGGATTCTGCGAGACCAGGAGCTCAACAGCCCTGCTCCCCGACTCCATCCTGCCCGCGGCGTTGATGCGAGGGCCGATGCGAAACACCACATCCTCTATCGCCAGTGGCATCTTTATCTTCGCTTTTTCAATGATTTTCTGAAACCCGAGACGCGGAGCGTCATTGAGCTGTTTCAGCCCGTAATAAGCCAACACCCTGTTTTCGCCGGTCATCGGCACAATGTCTGATCCGATGCTAACGGCCACCAGGTCGAGGTAAGGGATGATTTTTTCTAATGGTATGTTCAGCACTTTGCAGATAGCCTGCATCAGCTTAAATCCCACCCCGCACCCTGACAGCTCCTTGTAAGGATAACTGCATCCGGGCTGTTTAGGGTCAAGAACAGCAGTTGCATCCGGGATTCCATCGCCCGGGAGGTGATGGTCACAAATAATAATATCAATACCCTTTGACCGTGCGTACCTGACCTTGTCTACCGCCTTTATTCCGCAGTCGAGCGCAATAATGAGCCTGCAGTTACCCGCAGCAGCATGATCAATACCCTTCAACGAGAGTCCGTATCCCTCATGGTAACGGTCCGGGATGTAGTAATCAAGGCTGGAATGTCTCTCCCTCAGGAAGGAATAGAGCATTGCGACCGAGGTGGTACCGTCAACATCATAGTCGCCGTATACCAAAATTTTTTCATTCCGGGAGATTGCCGTACTGATCCGGTCAACCGCCCTGTTCATGTCCTTCATCAGGAAGGGATCATGGAGGGATTCAAGTGTCGGGTTAAAGAATTCTTCAGCCTGGCGTTTTGTTGTGATGCCCCGTTGAGCCATCAGGCTGGCGACAGCGGCAGGCACCGCCATCTCTGTCGCCAGGGTCGTGACGACCCGTGCGTCGCCCCTCTCTTTCAAGAGCCACCTTTTTTCCATTATATTTATTTTTAATAATATTCATATCCGAAGACCTCCCTCATTGTGTTGTACATCACTCGCTTCACATCCTCCATTTCTGTCTTTTTTCCCGTCTCTTTCTCGATGCTGGTGACACCTTTGTCGGTGAAGCCGCAAGGGTTGATATGGTTAAAATAGGAGAGGTCAGTGCTTACGTTAAGGGCAAAACCGTGCATCGTCACGAACCGCGAAGCCCTTACACCTATGGCACAAATCTTTCTCGCGCGGGCACCCTTGTCGGGGTCAATCCACACCCCTGTGGCACCCTCCAGGCGACTCCCCTCAATACCGAAACGGGAGATGCACCTGATAATTGCTTCTTCAAGCAGATGAATATATTCGCGAAGCCCTAGCTTCATTTCCTCAAGGTCAAAGATAGGATAGCCGACAAGCTGACCGGGACCGTGATATGTTATGTCTCCACCCCTGTCAATCCTGTAGAACGAAGCATCGCGGGCCTGCAACTGGATATAGTCAAGCAACAGATTCTGCTCTGACCCGCTCTTGCCAAGGGTATAAACATGATTGTGCTCGACGAAGATCAACCGGTCAGGTGTTCTTTCCTCCTCTGTCACCGACCGGCCCTTCTCAGCCACCTTTGGATCGAAGAAACTCTCCTGGTATTCCCAGGTCTCCTTAAAGTCTCTCCGGCCCAGATCATCGTATATAACCAAGTGTGGCATGTTTCCGTTGTCGGTTTTCAGTTTTCTGTTATCGGTTATTTATCACGGGGGGTCATCCAGGAGGATTCCACATAATGGATTAATGCAGCAAGCCTCTTGTCCGGCCAATTATATTCTTCGATCAATTTGGTTACTTCTATACTTTTGTATTGGATCTCACACTCTGAGCAGCCCTTCTTACCTGGCTTCCAAGCTCGTACTGCTCAGTTTTAGCCAGTTCCTGTGTCATCCTATGAACAGCCAGCGCTAACCTGAAAGCCTCATTATATATCTCAAGATCCCTATAACTCTTCATTCACTTAACCGATAACCGACAACCGATAACAACTATTTAACTACATGCTTTTCGGCATGGAACGAACTTCTCACAAGCGGACTGCTTTCAACGAACTCAAATCCGGTCTTCAGCCCCCTTTCCCTGTACTCCTCGAACTTCTCTGGCGTAACATACTCAACAACAGGCATATGATCAAGACTTGGCGCAAGATACTGTCCGATTGTCACAATTTTGCAACCGGTTGCATAAATGTCGTTCAACGCTTCAGTCACCTCCTCCCCTGTCTCTCCCAGGCCAAGCATTATGCCAGATTTTGCGCGTACTCCGCGCGAAGCTATATGCCTGAGAACCGATAGACTTGTCTCGTATTTTGCAACTGATCTGATCAGCGGCGTCAGGCGTCTTACGGTTTCGATATTATGTGAAATCACATCCGGACCCGCCTCAATTATTCTTTCAATATGTGTGGTGTTGCCCCGGAAATCGGGTATCAGTGTCTCTATAGTCACTCCCGGATTCACCTCCTTGATCTTCCTGATGGTTTCAGCCCAGTGAGCTGCTCCGCCGTCTGGCAGGTCATCACGGTCAACCGAGGTGATAACACAATGCTTCAGGTGCATAGTCTTTACTGCTCCGGCCACCCTCTCAGGTTCTCCCGGATCAGGCGGAAGCGGATGGCCGCTCCTGGTACCGCAGAATTTGCATGATCTGGTGCAAATGTCTCCAAGGATCATCAGGGTGGCAGTGCCGGCATTCCAGCACTCACCTATGTTCGGACAGTTACCTGAAGTGCAGATTGTATGCAGGTGATGACTCTCCACGAGGCTCTTCACCATGGTGTAGCTCTCCCCGCTTGCCCTCTCCATTCTGAGCCATGATGGCAGTCGCCTCTTGCCTGTCATAAATCCTGAATACCAAATTTCGTGAATATGCAAAGGTACATAATAAAAGGGAATGGATAAGTGAAATTTGTATGACCAATCCATTGAAAATGTATCTTTGAAGATAAATTCGCCGATTCCCGCATGGGCGAAAAATAACAGGCATAAGCGGACATGACCCTATCGGCAACGTGTAATTCTTAAAATATGGAAGTAGTATATCTTAACGGTCAGTTTCTCCCGAAGGATCAGGCATTGATCAGTCCCGACGACAGGGGTTTTCTTTTCGGAGACAGTGTTTACGAGGTTGCAAGGTGGTATGGAGGATACTTTTTCGATCTCCAGGGTCATGCTGCCAGGTTCAGGCGCAGTATGAAGGAGATAAGCATAGTATGGGAAGAGGAGGCAAAACTCGAGGAAATCTTTGTAGAGCTTATACAGCGGAATGAGCTTGGCCCCGAATGTGCAATAGTCTATTTTCAGGCCACCCGTGGAGTTGCACCCCGCAACCACGCTTTCCCCGAGCCGCCGGTTAAGCCGACAATATACGGATTTGCACGCCGGCAGAGCGTCAATACTCTTGCCGCTGAGCGTGGTGTCGCAATCTGGCTCACCCAGGATCCCCGGTGGAACCGCTGTGATATCAAGACAACTGCCCTGATCGCCAATATCCTGCCTTACCAGGAGGCGCATGAAAAGGGATTTGCCGAGGTGTGCTTCGTACGGAACGGTTTTGTGACCGAGGGAGCCCATTCGAACATCTTTTTTGTAAGGGACGAAACACTTTACACCCACCCCGGAAACAATGATATCCTCTCGGGAATTACCAGGAAAAACATCATCTCAGTTGCGGCGGCAAATAATATACGCGTCTTTGAAGAGGCTGTTGCAGCCGATATGATCCCATACATGAACGAAGCGTTTATCTCCAACACTACCGGAGAGATAGTGCCTGTTACAAGGATCAGTGAACAGGTCATCGGGGAGGGTGTCACGGGTAGTATGACCCGCCGGTTACAGATGATGCTGAGGGAGTTTATTCAGTCATGTGGCCAGGGCCGGTAAACAGATGTAACCGTTACAATGCCTGAATTCCTGCCTTGAACCGTTCCGCGGAGGTGATATAGCATTACAGAGCAGGCAACAGGAAGGAGTTCGTCGGCAATGGCGTTGTCAAAGACAGCTCCCGGAGCTAAACGCATTGCATATCGCGGTAACCAAAATCGCCTCTTCGTCGCAGACGATAAAGAATTGCAAATTACAGATAATCCCGGTAATTTTGTACTAATAGCCCGCCATGAGGCGTGAAGCTGTCTGAAGCAATAATATCGGTATGTTGTACGATACAATTTTACCCCTTTTCCAACCTTTTCCAGCCTGATCTACACTATATAGACAGAAGATCAGCATGCAACAGAGGAAACTGAATCTGACTGACAGGGAGCTTGTCCGCGGATGCCTGGAAAACAACAGACTGGTGCAACGCGCCCTTTACGAAAGGTTTAGTACCTGTTTCTACACCCTGGTATACAGACTGATAAGTGACCGGGATGCAAGCAATGATATTCTTCAGGATTCGTTCATTGAGATCTTCCGGTCAATGGCATCTTTCAGGTTCGAATCGTCGCTCTTTACATGGATGCGTACAATAGTAATCAGAAACGCGATGAGTTACCTGAAGCAGAATACGCGCCTCCATGTGGTAACAGCTGAGATACCGGATGAAGCATCAGAAGTGGGGTTCAATTTTACTGCAGAACACCTCGAGAAGGCTATACTTTCACTCCCGTCACAGGCCAGAAGTGTGTTTGTACTGACAGAAGTCGAAGGCTATAAACATCAGGAGGTGGCTGAAATACTGAATATTAGCGAGGGGACTTCAAAATCCCAGCTGAACTATGCAAAAAAACTGTTGAGGAAAAGACTGGCAAAAGGGTCGGATGAATAAAGGGTTTGATGAGATATTGAGCAGAAGACTTGGGGAGCTCCCCCCGCATGAGCCAGACGATGCGCTTTGGGACGCTATCGAAGCGGGGCTGGAAACGGAGGAAGTAATCAGCCGCAGGCTGCAGGAACTGCCACAATATGCTCCCTCCGTCAGGGCCTGGGAGGCAATTGAAGCTGCACTACCGGCAGGTTCGACGGCACGACCCTCACGCAGGCTCTTATACCTTGCCGCTGCCGCTGCTGCCGCAGTGATTCTTTTGCCCGGGATACCCTGGCTGATGAGATCAGGCCATAAAATAGTGGTGGAGAGTGAGATAACCTTACGCGAAGAATATGATGGCAGCACAGCGCTTGAAAGCAATGAAGAAGACCCTCTGGCAGTGATTGAAAATCTATGCAAAACAGGTGTACCTGTCTGCCAGTCAGAGGTTTTCAGGGAAAAACTCGAGCTCTGCCGTGAGCTGGAAGGGGAGCTCAGGCAACTCGAAACTGTCATCAGCCAGGTGGGCGACTCCCCCGAGATCATCCAGGCAATAATACGAATTGAAAACCTTAAGTCGGGCACCTTGCAGGAACTGATTCAAATGATCCATTCATGAAACTCCTTCATCACATAGTATTAACCTTTGTCATTCTGTGGACCTGCAACCTGACAGGCCAGGAGGTGATACAGAAAGCCTCGAGAAGTGATTTAAGGAGCTATGGAAAGGAGATCAAAATGGTCTCTGTTTTTGGGGAAAAAGCCACTGTAACTGTCAGAGGGGCTGACGTCACCGAGGTGAAGGTTTTATTAAGGCCTGTCTCCCGCAACAGCGACAGGGAGAAAGCAGCAGCCGACCTGAAATATATAAACTACTCAGTTGAAAAGGAGGGTGACCGGCTGATCATCCGAAACTTCTTCAGGGGAAATCCCGGACAGATAACCAGCAACCTGAGCATGGATATTGAGATCGTTATGCCTCACTCTGTTCAGGCTGTCATAACAAACCTGTACGGCCCGGTGAAGATCAGCAACATTGCATTGGTAAACGCCACTGTCTCCTTCGGCTCACTACATCTTACCGGCATAAGTTCGGAAAGCATAATAAAAGCCCGCTACTCTGACATGGAACTTGAGGCCGTTTGTGGTAAGCTTGAGATAACTTCAGAAAAATCGGATATCAATGTTGCAGCCCTTGATGCTGCCACCGTCATAAACTGTTCATACGGAACTGCAGAGCTTGAAACTGCAGGGCCAGGGCCACTGATTGTCAGGGGATACCGGACCACTGTTAATATCAGGGCTGATGAGCCCGGCAAATACCAGTATAATCTCAGGTCAGCGCAGGGCACGATTATCATGCCTGACGGGAAGCAATACCGGAACCAGCCGGTGGAGGTCACTCCCCTGTCACCTGCCGGATTGATTGATGTAACCACCTCATATTGTGACATTACGATAGCAAAGAAATAATTCGTCCATGAAAACGAAGTCCATACTGAAAAGAACGGCATCCCGGAGCAGGCATCTTCTCCTGTTCCTTTTTGCCTTCTTCCCGGTTCTGATGCCGGGCCTGGAAACAAATGCACAAACCTTCAGGGAGGGACCTTACAACAAGCGGATCCTCAGCGTCAACAGCGGGGCTGTCTTCTCAGGCGACGGCGACTGCTGGGGAGTCGGAACAGCCATATCACACCTTAAGACCATAAGCAAACGGTTTTACATCCGTCAGAACCTGACTTCATGGATAGTCAACGGAGAGAGCTGGATAGAAGGAGCCTTCGAAAACCAGACAGCCGTTGACCTCAGTGCTGAGCTGGGATTCTCCCCTTTCAGGATGGGAGAGCGTTTTTTCAGCGTTCACGGCGGAGTCTGCGGCGCCTGGCTGGTCAGCACTGATCCTGTAAGCGGTGGAACATGGCTGGCTTACGACCTTAACACAGGTGAGTACAGCTATATGCAGTACTATGAACAGGAGCTCACAAGGGACCTGGATTTTGGGATCACTTTCGGTATGAACTACTGCCGGCAGGTCTCTGCCGCCCTTTACCTGAACGCAAGGGCTGATTTCCGGACCCATTTCAGCACCGGATCAGCATTCTCGATGATCACTGTCGGTATCGGCTTCGATGCCCGCCAACTCTTTAAACAGTAATGAAAATGAAGAAGTCAGCATTATTATTGCTAATGTGCACTGCTTCCCTGGCGGGGAATGACTGTCTTGCACAGACTGACACGGTGAAGATCGAGACCGAGCTGCAGCAGGATCAGGATTTCTATTACCGGAACAAGTACCGTTACCTGGATGTCAGGCTTGGAGATGAGGACAGGCTCCTGAAGATAGGCGTACAGCCTTTCAAACCCAGCGACAATTTCAATTTCCTGGTCTTTACCCTGCATGGAGGATTCGAGCAGAAGATAACTACCTCGTTTTCCGCAGTAACTGAATTGAATTCGGTCATGACCTGGTCAGAAGAACAGGCATTTCACCAGCAGGGAATCTCACTCGGAGGACGGTATTACTTCCTGAAAAAGAAAGAAATTGAACAGGGCCGGAGCGGTGACAATCTTCAGGGAGTCTACGGACTATTTAAAATGAGTGACCTTCTCTCCCTTATAACCATCAGGGAGCAGGATTCTGACCCTGATCCGTTTTCACGCGACCTTCTCCTGGAGCGTTCACTCAGAGGCTCCCTCACCCCGGAGATAGGCATAGGATATCAGCAGCGGCTCGATTACCACCTTTATTTCGATTCGGCTCTCTCATTTAACTATAACATCCCGGATGACGACTTCGGATTCCAGATAAGCTTCCTCTTCGGAGTACTGTTCAGTTATACAAAATAGATAACCTGTCATGAAAACATCCGCCATACTCACCCTTCTACTGTCAGCGGTACTCATTGCATCATGTGAGCGGGAGGATCCTACAGCGCCCGTTGCAGTTTTCAGCACCCCGACGGCTCCAAGGTACATGTTCAAGCTGAATCTTGATGCTTCCGGCTCATTTTCAACTGTGGAAGGTGATAACCTGGAGTACCGCTGGGATCTCAACGGTGATCACCTGGGATGGGAAACAGACTGGAACAGTAATCCCGTTGTAACAGTACAGTTCCCGTATGAACACAACGGCTATATCGGTCTGCAGGTGCGCGGCAACAACGGTACCTTAACAGAACTGTATCAGGGCTTCTACACCTATGAAGACTACAGAATTCAAAAAGCCTGGTCTGATCTTGAGATTGATTTCCGCAGGATAGACTATGATTTTTCATATCCTGACCACTACCGGACAAGGGTCTGGGCTTATGACAACATACAGCTTAAGGACTCTCAGCTGTGGTATAACTTCCAATCTTCAGAGGAACGGGCAGAATTCGGAACTCTCGTACCCTGGAGCGTAGCTGACACCCTGGACAACGACTACCGGCTGCCCTCCAGGTCAGAATGGCAACAGATGACTGACTATTGTGGCGGGGCCGGTCTCGCAGGCTTCAACCTTCAGGTTAAAGCAGAGCACGGTCTTCAGCTCACCTGTCCGGGGAAAGTCACAGACGGTCAGCTCCTGGAACATGGAGAAACCGGCTACTACTGGACTGGCGATGAGGTTGACGAAGATTCGGCCTGGGCCCTTAAGATCACGGCTGAAGGCGATGAGGCAGAGTTTGTCATTCTGGACAAATCAAGCATGGCATCAGTACGGCTTACAATTGAATTTCTATACTTCTGATAACATAAGGAGATGAAAAAGCAGATAATATTGCTGGCATTAGTATTCGGCTGCGGCACACTCTGGTCACAGGAGATAGGGTCTCTCGGTTATTCGGGTTCATATGTGTATATGCCGCAGTACCGGATGCACGGTGCAGGTTACACAATATCAATCCAGCACAGTATGAAACCATGGCTCAGCCTTGAGGCGGGAGGTGCATACACTCTCGGATCACGGACCATTAAAAGAGATGAGACAGTGAACAACGTGAGGCTGCTTGATCTGAACTATCATCATGCCGCCTACAGCCTTTATGCCGCCCCCGTCATTACAGCCGGCAGCGGCAGGGCAGTGTCTCTGGAACTCTATGGCGGTCCGGTCATTACCTGGCAGTCGAATGTGTTCGACCTTAACCGTTATGAGCTTCCGGATAGTCCTGATTACACAGTCAGGATGACTGATATAGTGTACGTAAACAGGGTGCTTGAGGGGACCTTTTTCGGAGGCATAGCAGGCTGCAGGGTAAGTGTACAGGCCGCTGAAAAATGGCAGGTAAACCTTGGAGTTAATGCAATGGGCATAATTAAAGCAGTTTCTTCTGTCAATGTCAGCATAGGGGTGAGTTACTGCTGGTGACGGGTAACGGTCTGTTTTACAATTCTTAACAGACCGCGGGTCAATGTTTTTGGGAATACTGATTGTCAGCAATTCTTTATGGCCAACGGCCAATACAAGGTATCAGGCTTTGATTCTGCAAATTTAAATGGTTTGAATCTGTACTATTGCCCAATGGCTATTGGCTATTGCCTCCATAATAGTACCTTTGCACAAATTTTTCATAAATGAGTACAACACAACTGAGCGAACAGGAACTGGTTCGCAGGCAATCACTTGAAGAGATCCGCAAACTTGGGATAGACCCCTACCCTGCTGCAATGTACCCGGTCAACTCATCAGCTGCGGAGATACTGGCAGGTTTCAGTGATACTGAGAACAAATTTCCGGATGTGTGCCTGGCTGGCCGGATCATGAGCCGCCGTATCATGGGCAACGCCTCCTTCGCAGAGCTGATGGACTCATCAGGCCGTATACAGATTTATGTGCGCCGTGATGATCTCTGTCCGGGCGAGGATAAAACACTATACAACACCCTGTTCAAAAAACTTCTGGATATTGGCGACATCATCGGTGTAAAAGGCTTTGCCTTCCGTACCCAGATGGGAGAAATCACCGTCCATGTGAAGGAGCTGACCCTCCTCAGCAAATCGCTCCGCCCTCTTCCCATAGTCAAGGAGAAGGATGGTGTACAGTATGATGCCGTCACCGATCCGGAGATGCGTTACCGCCAGAGATATGTTGACCTGATAATCAATCCGCAGGTACGCGAGACCTTCCGCAAACGCACGCAGATCATCAAGTCAATGCGTGAGCTCTTTGACTCTTACGGTTACCTTGAGGTTGAGACCCCGGTGCTTCAGCCAATTCCAGGCGGCGCTGCAGCAAGACCGTTCATTACTCACCACAATGCCCTTGACATACCACTCTATCTCCGCATTGCTGACGAGCTTTACCTCAAGCGCCTTATAGTGGGCGGTTACGACGGGGTCTATGAGTTTGCCAAGGACTTCCGGAACGAAGGTATGGACCGCACCCACAATCCGGAGTTCACGGTTATGGAGATCTATGTCGCCTATAAGGACTACAACTGGATGATGGAGTTCACCGAGAAGATACTTGAAAAGGTAGCCATGGACCTTCACGGTACTACGAAGGTGCCCCTTGGTGAGCATATAATCGACTACAAGGCCCCCTACAAGCGCATCTCCATGACTGACGCCATAAATGAATATACCGGCATTGACATCACCGACATGTCAGAGGATGACCTGCGCCGCGAATGTGACAGGATGGGTATCGGCCACTCACCCTCAATGGGCAAGGGCAAGTTGATTGACCAGATCTTCGGCGAGAAGTGTGAGCATCACTTCATCCAGCCCACATTTATCATTGACTACCCTCAGGAGACTTCACCTCTGACAAAAAAACACCGCAGTAAGCACGGCGTGACAGAACGTTTCGAGCTGATGGTCAACGGCAAGGAGCTGGCAAACGCCTACTCCGAGCTGAATGACCCCATTGACCAGCTCGAACGGTTCCAGGAACAGCTTCGTCTCTCGGAAAAGGGTGATGATGAGGCAATGTTCATCGACATGGACTTCGTCAGGGCACTGGAATATGCCATGCCTCCTACTTCGGGAATGGGTATGGGTATCGACAGGCTGACCATGTTCATGACCAACCAGCCCTCGATACAGGATGTGCTCTTCTTCCCGCAGATGAAGCCTGAAGTTTAGGCAGTAGCCAAGAGGCAATAGGCAATAGTGGATACGCTGAAATACAAGGAGCTGGATAGGCTTATGAAGCCGCTTGATTCTCCGGCGAAAATTCAGGAGTTTCTGGATTCTATTCCGTACAACTCAACCAAACGGACTCTGTCGCCACTGCTTGTCATAAAGGAAAAAATGGCTCACTGCATGGACGGAGGGATGTTTGCCGCTGCCGCACTCCGCAGGTTGGGGCACCCCCCACTGATAGCCGACCTGGCTGCCGAAAATGATGATGACCATATCATTGCCGTATTCCGGGAAGGAGGATGCTGGGGCGCTGTCGCCAAATCAAATACCACCGTCCTGCGCTTCCGCGAACCGGTATACAGGACACTTCGCGAGCTGGCAATGTCTTATTTCGACCTGTACTATAATCTGAACGGGCAGAAATCACTGCGAACCTACTCCCGTACGATTAACCTCTCGAGGTTTGATAACCGGTACTGGGAAACTACTGACGAAGACCTTGAATACATTGGTAACTATACTTACACGGTAAGGCATTACCCGCTCATCACGCAGGTACAGGCTCGCAAACTGAATGAAGTCCCTAAATATCTTTATGATGCCGGTTTCTCCGGCGCGGACATCAACGGATTGTATAAGCCGGAATGAATGGTCAGTCCGCACCCCGCACTTGACTCTTGACTGCTGACTGCTGACTGATACTGCCGACTGGTACTGCCAATTGCCGACTGGTACTGCCAACTGCTGACTGGTACTGCCGATTTTATTATTCCTTAGCCCGAAGATCCTGCTCAAGCCGTTCACGTTCGGCTTCGAAACCAGGTTTGCCAAGCAGGGCAAACATGTTCTTCTTGTATGACTCCACTCCGGGCTGATCAAACGGATTAACTCCAAGGACATATCCGCTTATTGCACATGCCAGCTCAAAGAAATACATCAGCTGGCCGAGGTTATATTCATCTATACGTTCCATGCTCACCAGTATCACCGGGACACCTCCGTCAATATGCGCAATACGCGTGCCGTCCTCAGCCTTGTGGTTTACCTCGGTCATCCTTTTGCCGGCTATGAAGCCAATGCCGTCAGAGTTGTCAGCTGCGCCGGGCACGACTAGCTGATTCCGCGAGTCCGTAACGTGGATCACCGTCTCGAAAAGCTTACGTTCGCCCTGCTGAATATACTGTCCCATTGAGTGAAGGTCGGTTGTGAATGTCACCGATGCAGGGAAGATGCCCTTGCTCTCCTTTCCTTCACTCTCACCGTACAGTTGTTTCCACCACTCCGCAAGGAAGACCAGAGAGGGCTCGTAGCTGATAAGTATTTCAGTTGAATATCCATTGTCATACAGTACATTACGGGCAGCGGCATAGGTTACCGCAATATTCGCAGGGGTATCATTACCCTCCCTGACTGACAGGGCCATATCAAGCATGCCACGGGCAAATGCATCAATGTCAAAACCTGCCAGAGCAAGTGGCAGTAATCCTACAGGCGTGAGAACGGAATAACGTCCGCCCACATCATCAGGAATCACGAAAGTTTCATAACCCTCACTGACGGCAAGGTCATGAAGTGCACCGCGCCGGGCGTCAGTAATGGCGACAACATGTGATTTCATGGCAGGTGTGCCCAGCTTATTCCTGAGGTGTTCACGAAGGACCCGGAAGGCAATTGCCGGCTCGGTTGTGGTGCCGCTCTTTGAGATTACAACTATATTATAGGCAGTGCCGTCAAGGAATCTGAGCAGGGCCGCATGGTAATCCTCGCTGAGGGTATGGCCTGCAAAGAGGAGCGTGTGCTCCTTCGGAGCGAAGGGGTCATTCAGTGCCTCGGTGAGAGCCCTGGCGCCGAGGTATGAGCCACCTATACCGACAACCACTGTCACAGGCGCCTGGGAACGCAGCCTTGCTGCACACGCCTTCACAGCCGCGGTCTCATTGACAACACTGTCAGGCAAACGGAGCCAGCCGGTAAACTCACTTCCCCGACCTCTGCTTTCCCGGAGAGTTGCAAGGTGCTCTATTGCACAAATAGTTAATCTGTTAAGTTCTTCTTCACCTACAAACGAACTGATGCCGTTAACGTTTACAGAAATGTTGCTTTTCATATTCTTATCTTAGATTTTTCGAGAGGATTCTCATCTCTTTCGCGGGGGCCGAGTTCAGGTACAGAATCCTGTAAACAGCATCAGCAATGGGAATGTCTGAACCGGTTTTCCTCTTAACCTCATTGATGCAACCTGATGCATAATATCCCTCAGCCACCTGCGTCATCTCAAGAAGGGCGTTTTTAACAGGATATCCTTTCCCGATCATATGTCCGAGGTTCCGGTTGCGGCTGAATTGCGAATAGCCCGTTACCAGAAGGTCACCGAGGTACGGGGAATCTGTAATATCCCTTTGCTCAGGGGAAAGCGCATCAACAAACCGACGCATTTCCCCGGCAGCGTTTGCCAGCAGCACAGCTATGAAGTTGTCGCCGTAACCCAGACCGTGGGCTATTCCTGTAGCAATTGCGTAGATATTTTTCATAACAGCAGCATACTCTATACCGAACAGGTCAGACGATATGAGAGTCATAATCCAGCTGCCTGAAAAGAGTTCTGCAACCCTTCCGGCATGAGATGTTTCTGGTGAGGCGAAAGTGAGATAAGTGAGCTTCTCCATTGCCACCTCCTCAGCATGGCTGGGGCCGGTGATAATTACAATATCCTCATACGGAACACCGTATCGGGAGTGCATGTACTCTCCTACAACTGTGTTGTTTCCGGGCACTATGCCTTTTATTCCGGAGCAGACAATTCTTCCCCCGAACATATCATCCCTTAGCCCGTTAAGCTCTGCCTTCAGGAATGCTGCCGGAGTAACCAGGATGACTATTTCTGATGCGGCAACGGCTTCGGTAATATTATCAAAAGGCATAACAAGTTGAGGATCCAATTTCACCGAAGTGAGATAAAAAGGATTCTGTTGATAACGCCTTACATGGCGATATATCTCAGGTCTGTCAATGTACCATGCAATGCGTCTATGGTTCGACGCAAGCACCATGGCCAAGGCCGTGGGCCAGCTCCCTGAACCAACAAGGGTCACATCCGCAGCTTTCAAATCAGGCATAATTTAATTTCAGCCACAAAGATAGGCAATTTAAGTCGGCAGTCAGCAGTTGGCAGCCAGCAGTCATTTTGCATTAAAAAAGAAAGTCCTCAGTCTGTTCAATCCGTTTCAGGACTGCCGACTGAGGACCATATACTGCTGACCGGGTTACTGCCTAAAGCCTGTGCTTCTTCACAAACTCATCGATGATATCTCCGAGGTCAGGGTGACCTATCTCCTGGAGGTCATAACGGACATGAAGGGTGGGTTTGTCAATAGTTATCACCCTTTTCAGGTCTATGGGTGTGGCAATCAAAACCAGATCACAGGGTGTATTCTTAATTGTCTCGCTGAGGTCTTTCATCTGTTGGTTACTGTAACCCATTGATGGTAATACCGGGCCCAGATCCGGGTAGTTCTCAAAGGTAGTCTTCAGCTTCCCGACAGCATAAGGCTTGGGATCTACCAGTTCGGACGCACCATATTTCATTGCAGTAAAACAGCCATAGCTATACCTGACCTCTCCGTGTGTAACAGTTGGCCCTTCCTCGATGACCAGCACCTTCTTGCCCCTTATAATAGCGGGGTTTTGCACTATAGTGGGAGAACATGCGTCAATTATAACAGCATTCGGATTTATCCTTGCAACGTTTTTTCTTACCTCAAACAGATCATCCAAATCAGCGCTTTCAATTTTATTAACAATAACCACATCAGCAAGTCTGAGGGTTATCTCCCCGGGATAATACCGCTGTTCATGACCTGCCCTCTGCGGATCAACAAGTGTAATCATCAGGTCTGGCTTAATGAATGGAAAATCATTATTTCCACCATCCCACAAAATGACATCACACCCCCTCGGATCACTTTCAGCCTGCCTGAGGATAGCTTCATAGTCAATGCCTGAGTAAATTATTGTATCGCGGACAACATGCGGTTCATACTCCTCCATTTCCTCAATTGTACACTCATGCTTACTGAGATCATCAATCGTCTCAAAACGCTGTACTGCCTGTTTCACCAGATTACCGTAAGGCATCGGATGCCTGATGGCAATTACCTTCAGGCCTCGCTTTTTTAGTTCATCAACTATTCTGCGCGATGCTTCGCTCTTTCCTCCTCCTGTCCTGACTGCTCCGACAGCAATAACAGGTTTTGTGCTCTTAATCATCGTCTCCTTCCATCCCAGAAGAGAGAAGTTGGCTCCTGCCGCGTTCACTATGGCGCTCACCGCCATTACCCTCTGGTAGGGAACGTCACTGTATGCAAAGACACAGTCGGTAACCTTAAGTTCACTGATCAGGCGAGGAAGGTCACTTTCGGAATAAATTGGAATGCCGTCAGGATAGAGTTTTCCTGCCAGCCCGGCCGGATATTTTCTGCCGTCAATATCGGGTATCTGGGCAGCTGTGAAGGCAACGACATTGTAAAGCTCATTGTCGCGGAAGTAGGTATTGAAATTGTGAAAATCCCTGCCCGCGGCACCAATGATAATAACATTCCTTTTTAACATATAACCTCCTCGTTAGTTATTGATTTTTTTAAAATAATATCTGCATAAGTCAGTTGACGTATCCGGCAAATTTATAATTTGTAACTGAAATCTGAAGTGATAATAGTCAGTTTCATCCAATCTTTCTGAGACTTATAATATTTTGATATTATGGAAGTTAATAAATCACTCGGGTTTGTTGATTAAATCTCTTCTTAATATTTTAAACCACAGCATATTGGCAGAATCTTTGCACTAACTTTCGGCGGATGAATGTTCTGGCGCACATATACCTCTCTGGCGACTCTGATAACATAATCATCGGCAATTACATAGGCGACTATGTGAAGGGCCGTGATTACCTGAAGTACCCTGAGGGAATACGAAAGGGAATCATCATTCACCGTCATATAGATGCTTTTACTGACAGACACCCGGTGGTTCACCGCAGCAAGCTGCACTTTGTAGGGCGATACCGCAAGTATGCGGGGGTGATCATTGACATTCTTTATGATCATTATCTTACCAGGGAATGGGATCTCTTTTCCAGGAGGCCTCTTGAGAGCGTAACCTATAACTTTTACAGGGCCATGGTGAACAACTTTGAGATCCTGCCCAAGTCAGTACGTGAGAAGATGCCATTTTTCATCATTGACAACTGGCTTGAGACATACCAGACCCGCAGGGGAATACGCAGGGTGCTGAAAACGCTCAGCGGCATTACTTCCCTTCCAAAGGAGACACGCTGGGCGATGAGGGTCTGGAAGAAACAGTATTACTCCATCGAGGAAGACTTCATGGAGTTTTTCCCGCAACTGATAAGCTACGTTGAATCTGAATTCGGGATAGAGCTTTCACCGGGAATCCGCGTGCCCTTCTGATCAGCCAAGATATTCGGTTCTTCCAGCGTCAAGCCTCAGGAAAATGAACAGAAGTATAGTGAATCCCCAGAGTGAACTACCTCCGTAACTGAAGAACGGCAGGGGTATGCCTATTACCGGCATCACCCCGATGGTCATCCCGATATTTACAAAGAAGTGCATCAGGAACAGCCCGAATACTCCATAGCCGTAAGCACGTACAAAGGTTGTTCTCTGCCGCTCGGCCATCATCATCAGCCTCAGGAGCAGCCAGACGAAGAGCCCTATCACCACCGTAGACCCGATGAATCCCCACTCTTCGCCCACGGTGCAGAAGATGAAGTCGGTACTCTGTTCGGGAACGAACTTGAACTTCGTCTGGGTACCGTTCAGATATCCTTTCCCGGCGAACCCGCCGGAGCCGATTGAGATGAGCGACTGGTTAAGATTATATCCTTCCCCGAAGGGGTCATCCTCCATGCCCAGCATGATATTGATCCTGGTCTGCTGGTGGGGCTTGAGGATCTCATGAAAAGCGTAGTCAACAGTGAAAAGGTAGAGCAGCCCTCCAAGCAGGAAAGCGTATATGATTGCCTGGTTTACCATCCTCTGCCGGTAAATGAACCAGGCGTACACCACACCTGCAAGGAACACTGCAAGAACAATTATCAGTACCGTCCCAAGGTCAAGAAGGTAATGCCCTGCGAGAAATGCCACCCCTCCTGCAAGAGCCATAACCACCGCAGCCTTAAGGGTAACCAGGTAACCCGAAGTAACCAGGAGTGCTATTGCAGCTACCACCAGAAGCCCGATGGCCACCGGGAGGTTTCCGAGTATCAGGGACAGAAGGAACAGTGCAACGGCAAGTATTGCTGTTATAAACACCCATATGCTCATCCCTTCGCGGTAGAGGACAATGAAAAATGCAAAATAGGTTACCACTGATCCCATGTCAGGTTGCAGAGCAATAAGCAGAACAGGGGCAATTATAATTGCTGTGGCAGCGATCATCTCCCTGGTTCCAAGTAACTGACGCTTGGAGTTGAGATATGAGGCCAATGCCAGGCCAGTCGCGAACTTGGCAAACTCGGAAGGCTGGATGCTGAAGGCACCGACTCCGAACCATGCCCTGGCGCCATTGATTTCCTTCCCGATAACCAGGACAAGCACAAGCAGCAGGATGAAGAAGCCATAGATGAACCATGCAAAAAAGAACCATAGCTTGTTATCGGTGACCACCACCATAACGGCCAGGACAATTGCCGCAATAATGAAAATCAGTTGTTTCCCGTAACGCTGTGACATATCAAAGATGCTGGTATGCTGTTCATTGTAGACAGCCGCATGGATGTTCATCCATCCCATGATCATCATTGCCAGCCACAGTATCACTGTGACCCAGTCAAGTCTCGCCAGTATGTTATTGCTCTTTTCCACCTGGTTTTATTACCGTATTCAGAACATGATCCTCAAGGTATTTTCTTTTTATGTCGGCAGTAAGGTATTTTTCTATCATGAGGCTGGCAATAGGTGCGGCGAATGTGGAGCCAAAACCTGCGTTCTCCACATACACTGCAATTGCAATCTTCGGATCGTCCTTTGGGGCAAAGGCCACGAAGATGGAGTGGTCTTTCCCGTGCGGGTTCTGTGCCGTTCCGGTCTTTCCGCAAATTATAATGCTGTCAAGGCGGGCTCCGCGTGCAGTTGAGCCAGGGCCTCCGTTGACTGCTCCCTCCATCCCTTCAATTACAGGGTCAAAATTCCCGGGTGAGATGCCGGTAATATATTTCTGGGTATAGAGGGGAGATGGTGTTCCGTCATCACCTATTTTCTTGACCACGTGAGGTATATAGAATGACCCCCTGTTGGCAATTACAGTCGCCATATTTGCCATCTGTAACGGTGTTGCGCCAATCTCTCCCTGCCCTATGGCCAGTGAGATCACCGTGAGGGCCTTCCAGCGGTCCTTCCCGTAATAACGGTCATAATATGACCTTGCTGGAATAAACCCGGACAACTCGTTCGGCAGGTCTATTCCCATCTTGTTCCCGAAGCCGAAAGCCACCAGGTATTCCCTCCATTTGTCAAAGGCATCCTGCACTGATCCGTAGGCAGGATTTTCAAGGATATTGCGAAAGGCATTGCAGAACCATGCGTTACACGATTGTGCTACAGCCTGGGGAAGGTTGAGGGGCGAGGAATGCGAGTGACAGCCTACAGTCAGCGATCCGGCGTGGTATCCATTACTGCAACTGAAGAGTGAAGCCGGCTTAATGACATTCTCCTGAAGACCTATGAGGCCATTCATTATCTTGAAGGTTGAACCGGGCGGATATGAGGCCATCAGGGCTCTGTCAAAAAGTGGCTTGACAGTATCAGCCTGCAGGGTTGTAAAATTCTCTGACCTGACTCTTCCCACCAGCAGCGACGGATCATAGGTGGGAGAAGAAACGAAGGTGAGAATCTCTCCCGTTGAGGGCTCTATGGCAACGATTGAGCCTGTCTTGTTCTGCATCAGCCGTTCACCATACTCCTGGAGGGTAATGTCTATTGTAGACCAGAGATTGGTGCCAGGGATCGCCACTGTGTCATACCTCCCCTCAGCATATGATCCTTTAATGTTATTGTGAACATCCACAAGGAATATATTGACCCCCTTGCGTCCCCTGAGTTGCTCCTCGTATGATTTTTCAATACCACTGACGCCTATATAGTCGCCCGACCTGTAATACCTGTCTTTAGCAATAAGCTTGTTGTCTACCTCACCCACGTAGCCCAGAAGGTGAGCTGCCACCGGCCGGGTATACTTCCTGAGGGTCCTTGCCTGGACATAGAAGCCCGGGAACCGGTAAAGTTCCTCCTGCAACATGGCATAAGTCTCTGATGATATCATCTTCATGAAGACTGAAGGGGCACGTCTTGAATAGGAGACAGCAACCTTCATCCTTACCTTGAAATCATCCATAGTGATACCCAGGATCTCATTGAACCTTGTGGTATCGAAGGCGCTGGTCTGGACAGGAATAACCAGGAGGTCATAGGCAGCCTGGTTATAAACCATGAGTTTACCGTTACGGTCATAGATAAGTCCCCGCGCCGGGTATTGTGTTACCGGCCGGAGGGCGTTGTTGGCAGCAGAGACGCGATAGGTCTTGTCAACTATCTGGATGTAAAAAAGCCGGGCAATGAGTATCAGTGCCGCCAGGAGCACCAGCGCCATGATAAAGTATTTCCTGTTAGCAAACCGGTCCTTCATATCCGAATCCTCATCTGTGTGGCCTGATGAAGTCTAGAAGCACGATGAAGAATGTGGTTACCGCAGTGCTCAGCAATACCCTAAGCAGGGTGTGAAAGAAATGCCTCAGGCTGAACAACTCCACGAAGAAGAGGGCCAGGTGATGCACCAGCACCACTGTCATGGTGTAGATAAAGAACCAGCGTAGTCCGCTGCGGAATATTGAGGGAGACATGTCCCCTTCAGCAGTTTCGGCGGTCACATTGAGTGAAAACACCCATGGACGGACGAAGGCGGCAAGTACGGTTGCAAAGGTATGAACGCCCATAGTCCCGGTGAAGAGATCGATCACAAAACCGGTAAGGAAGCCCAGTATGAGAAGTATCCATGAAGGTATTGATACCGGCAGGATCAGGATAAACATCACGTAAACAAAAGGGTTGACGTATCCGCTGAACTCTATATTATTGAATATCAGGAGCTGGAGCACTACCAGCAGTACAAAGGCGCCTGTATATCTGAGGAAATTGTTCATTTCACAACCTCCTCCTCAAGATTTTCCCGCTCCACCCTTGTCAGGTTACCTATCACATATACATCGGTAAGCCTCTTGAAATCTGCCGAGAGCATAACCTTCAGAGAGATGAAGTCTCCACCTTTGCTCAGGTCGCCGGTGAGGGTTCCGGTCATCAGCCCGGGCGGGAAGATGGCAGAAAAGCCGCTGGTAACAATTGTATCACCCTCATTTACTGCCACATGATGAGGTATCTCCGAGAGTTTTGCATACCGGTAATTTTTACCATCCCATGCCAGGGATCCGAAATAGTCATTGCGGGCTATACTTGCACTGAGGCGGAAATCGGTATTCAGCAGTGACATCACTACTGAGTAGTTTGGTGAGACACCCACTACTACACCGACCACTCCTGAAGGTGAGGCTACTCCCATACCGACATCCACGCCGTGTTTTGATCCCCTGTCAAGGGTAATGAAGTTCTTCTGCTTGTTTACCGAATTGCTGATGACCCTGGCATTCAGGTAAGTATAATTTACGTCGTTTACGGTGTCATTTACTCCGGCAAATCCTTCCAAAGGTCTGGAAGTCAGCTCCTCGAGGCGCCTCCGCAGCATGGTGTTCTCCTTAACCAGCTCTTCATTTACGTTTCGCAACCGGAAATAGTAAGTGCCCCTTTCCAGCCTCCTGGCAACAAATCCGGAAATATTCCGTGACAGGCCGTAGAACACGGTCTGATGGTAATTGTGTGATGTTGAGATCATGACGAGAGCCACCGCTTCCAGCACGAGGAAAAGGATCAGGGTCTTAAACCTGAGCAGGAAGTTCAGAAGGCTTCTCATTCATGAACCGGGTTTATCTCATCAGGAACGGATACTTTTCCACATTCTTCAGCGCCACACCTGTACCTCTGACAACTGCGTGAAGCGGGTCTTCCGACACCCTGAAAGGGATATTGATCTTGTCAGTGAGACGTTTGTCAAGGCCTCTCAGCAGAGCGCCTCCGCCTGCAAGGAACACTCCCTTGTTGACAATGTCAGCGTACAATTCAGGAGGTGTCTGCTCGAGTACCTGAAGTACCGATGCCTCTATCTTGGTAAGTGACTTGTCAAGACAGTAGGCTATCTCCTGGTATGATACGGGGATCTCTATGGGGAGCGAGGTCATGAGGTTGGGTCCGCGCACCACGAAGTCGGCCGGCGGGTTCTCAATGTCAGGAAGCGCTGCTCCGACAGTTATCTTTATATCTTCTGCAGTCTTCTCTCCGATCTTGATGTTATGCTGGTGACGCATGTAAGCCTGGATGTCAGCAGTGAAGCCGTCACCGGCCACCCTTATTGACCTGTTGCATACTATGCCACCCAGCGCTATGACAGCTATCTCTGTGGTTCCTCCACCGATATCCACCACCATGCATCCCTCAGGGGCTTCCACATCAAGTCCGATTCCTATTGCAGCAGCCATAGGCTCATAGATCAGGTAGACATCCCTTCCTCCGGCGTGCTCTGAGGAGTCACGGACCGCCCTGATCTCCACCTCGGTACTGCCGCAGGGGATACCCACAACCATCTTAAGCGACGGCGAAAAGAACTTAGGTCCGGTATTGATCATCTTGATCATGCCCCTGATCATCAGCTCAGCTGCGTGGAAGTCTGCAATGACACCATCGCGTAACGGCCTGATAACCCGTATGTTTTCATGGGTCCTGCCATGCATCTGCCTGGCTCTGTCACCGATGGCAATGAGTCTGCCGGTATTCCGGTCGATAGCCACTATCGATGGCTCATCAACCACAAGCTTGTCATTGGCTATTATATTTGTGTTGGCTGTACCCAGGTCTATTGCAACCTCCTGTGAAAGAAAAGAAAATAATCCCATAGGTCCTTAAAACTATTTCTTGTTAGTCTATTTTAATGTTTGAAATGTCTTACACCTGTAAAAACCATTGCCACGCCTGTTTTATTGCAGTAATCGATTGATTCCTGATCACGTACCGAACCTCCGGGTTGAACAACGGCTGAAATACCTGCCTCATGTGCGGTGGTAACCGAATCGGCGAAGGGGAAGTAAGCATCAGAAGCCATCACTGCACCATCAAGTGAAAGGCCGAAAGTCTGTGCCTTTTGAATAGCCTGGCGGAGGGCATCGATCCTTGAGGTCTGCCCTATTCCGCTGGCGCACAGCTGCCGGCCTTTGGCCAGTACTATTGCGTTTGACCGGCTGTGCTTCACAATCTTGTTGGCAAAGACCATGTCATTGTACTCCTCCCCGGAGGGCTGCCTTGTTGTTACGGGCCTCATGCCTGAAGCCTCCTCGGTGGAGCTGTCACGCTCCTGCCAGAGAACCCCGCCCAGCATCGATCTGAATGATACCCTGTCATTCCCGGTGCTCCGTCGCTGTAATATGATCCTGTTCTTTTTCGAGCTGAGGATCTTCACCGCTCCCGGTGTAAAGGAGGGAGCCATCACCACCTCGAGAAACAACTTATCCATCTCCGCTGCGGCAATCTCATCAACCTCCCGGTTCACTATTACTACGCCTCCGTAAGCCGATACCGGGTCACAGGCAAGTGCATCCTGCCATGCCTCCTTCAGCGCCGGGCGCGAAGCCACTCCGCATGCATTGTTATGCTTGATGATGGCACAGGTGACATCGTCAAACTCATCGATGAGACTGATGGCTGATTCAATGTCAAGAAGATTGTTGTAGGAGATCTCCTTACCATGAAGCTGAACAAAGGATCTGTCAAGATCACCGAAAAATACCCCCTTCTGGTGGGGATTCTCGCCGTATCTGAGGATATGTGATTCTGTTATGCTTTTTCTGAACACCGTGATATCACCGTTCCTGTTGAACCAGTTGAATATGGCAGTATCATAATGGGAAGTCATGGCAAATGCCTCCAGGGCGAAGCGATAACGGTCATCAGAACTCACTGTCCCCCTGCCATTCTCAAGCAGTTCCATCAGGGCGCCATACTGGTGCCTTGAAGAGACAATGAGCACATCCGCCCAGTTTTTGGCTCCGGCGCGTATCAGTGAGATGCCGCCAATGTCTATCTTTTCAATGATCTCCTGGTCCGGGGCACCTGAAGCCACAGTTTCCCCGAATGGATAAAGGTCAACAATCACCAGGTCAAAGAGAGGGATGTTGTATTCGGCCACCTGTTTCATGTCAGTATCATTTCCCCTCCTGGCAAGAATGCCACCGAAAACTCCTGGATGAAGGGTTTTTACCCGACCTCCCAGGATGGAAGGATAGGTTGTTATCTCCTCAACCTTCCCTGCCGTTACACCGGCAGAGGTAATGAAATCCCATGAACCTCCGGTCGAAATGATGTCGACACCCAGTTCACTGAGTTTTTTTACAATGGCTTCGAGGCCATCCTTATAATAAACTGAAATAAAGGCTCTCTTTATTTTTATGTCACTCATCATTAATGACTTAGATTAACGGTACCACGGCAGAAGTAATCGGATAAAAATAGGTATTTTTTTTGATTGGCAATGTTGGTCAAATAATTGAATTGATGATTTATTGCGGATGTATTGATGTTTCATAATTAATTATCTTTGATCGCAATTAAAGACGGGGACATGTGGTTAAAAATGTTCAGGGAGAGCTTTTTGTTCGCCTTCGGTTCAGTGGCGGCCAATAAGCTGCGTACCTTCTTATCGCTTTTCGGTATTACCATCGGGATTCTGTCAATCATCTCGGTATTCACGGTGTTCGACTGGATGGAGAACAGCATCAAAGAGAGCATAGCCACTCTTGGTGATAACACTATCTATGTTGAGAAATGGCCATGGACCTCTGACGCCAACATAAAGTGGTGGGATATGATGAAATGGCAGCCTCCATCAGTGGAGGATTATGAAGCCATAGGAAAGAGATCTGCCTTTGCTGATGCCGTATCTTTTGTCGTGGGATCATCTGAGGCTATAAAATACCGCGGTAACCTGGCCAGTGACACATATGTTATGGCAGCCACGCATGATTTTGAAAATGTAAGGTCATTCGAGATTGAGGATGGCCGCTATTTCACACTTTCAGAATCAGCCTCCGGGAAGCCTGCAGCAATTATCGGTTATCAGGTGGCTGATGAGCTTTTCGGAGACGTCCAGCCGGTGGGAAAGGAGATTACAATTAACAAATACAAGGCCCAGGTCATCGGTGTCTTTAAGAAGGAGGGCAAGGGCGGCATGAGTGATAACGGGATGGACCAGGTAGTACTTGTTCCGCTCAACTTCAGCCGTCAATTCATCAATTTCCGCAATCCTTTCCTCAACTCTGATATCATGATCAGGGGAAAAGTGGGTGTGCCGGTTCAGCAACTTTCTGACGAGGTGGTAATGATTCTTCGCGCCGTAAGGCGTATAGGACCCGGGAAGGAAAACACCTTCTCGATCAACAGGGCCAGTCAGATAACAAGCACCCTCGAGCCTGTCTTCAGGGGCATCAACATAGCGGGATGGATCATCGGGGGATTCTCGATACTTGTTGGAGGATTCGGCATTGCCAACATAATGTTTGTCTCGGTTCGCGAGCGTACAAGCATCATAGGGATCCAGATGGCGCTGGGGGCAAAGCGGAGATGGATACTTCAGCAGTTCCTTACCGAATCAGTGTTGCTTTCAATCACCGGCGGGATACTCGGACTGATACTGGTATTTATCGGAACCCTGTTTGTAAATTACTTCTTTACCCTTGGGATGCATCTCACGGCAGGCAACATACTGCTGGCAGTGGTCATCTCTGCTACCATAGGGATTGTTGCAGGCTTTGCTCCTGCTTCATCTGCCTCGAGGATGAATCCTGTCGAAGCAATAGGGTACTCCTTCTGATCAGGCTCAGTTACAGTCTGTTCGCATCCACCCAGTTGGTCAGCTCCACAAACTGGCTGACGGAGAGTTGCTCAGCCCTCATGGAGAGGAGCGGCATATCTGCGGCACCGGTATTCACCATCGCTTTTATGGGGTTGCGGAGCATCTTGCGCCGCTGGTTGAAGCAACGCTTTACAACGCTGACGAAAAGCTTCTCATCACATCCCAGGCGCTCAACATTGTTACGGCTAAGGCGAATCACAGCAGATCTGACCTTCGGAGGAGGGGAAAAAACATGTTCACTGACTGTGAACAGGTATTCAATGTCATACCACGCACGCAGAAGCACACTCAGTATGCCGTAGACGCGACTGCCAGGGTCTGAGCAGATGCGCTCCGCCACCTCCTTCTGAACCATTCCGACTGCCTCGGTAACATGATCACGGTTTTCCAGAATTTTAAAAAAAATCTGGCTTGATATGTTATACGGGAAGTTCCCGATGACAGCAATACTGTCTCCCAGTGGTTGCAGGTCAAGTTCAAGGAAATCGCCCTCGATGATCTCCACAGTCCCCGTCACATTGTGCCTGAGATAATCAACAGACTCCCGGTCAATCTCAATCACCCTGAAGGAAGGAAACTCTCTCTCTGCCAGCAGGTGAGTAAGCACACCCATACCGGGCCCGACCTCCACCACAGAATCACATCCATCGGCATGCAAGGCGTCTACAATGGCAGCCGCAATCCGTTTATCCTTAAGGAAATGCTGTCCGAGGTGCTTCTTGGGCCTTACCTGTTGGTCTGGCATAACGGTTCCTATTTGATCATTTCCCATGGCGGTACCATACGGTCTGATCCGATACCAGGGATTTTAATTCTTTCCAGCAGGTTCAGCAGCAACTTAAGCAGGTTGTAATAAAGGGTAACAAACAATAATATGTTCATCAGCCATATCACCAGCATGTTGAACCATAGTGTTCCTATCCTGAGATTACCCAGCATTTTATAGGGTGCATAGAAATGGGCCCTGCCGATGCGCGAATCAGGCATCATAAGCACCGGGTCCGATTTCTGGATTATCCGCTCTTCAGTCTCGTAGAACTTCTTCTGAACCGTACGGTTAAGCACAACGTCAGCCAGATCATTGTTGTAGGTGGCCGATTTCAGGCGAACCAGCTCATCTTGCCCCATCTTTGCCACAAGAACTCTTGTTATGCTGTCCTTTACATCTGTCGCCTGCAGATACTTCCTGCGTATATTTTTCTGGAGCGAATCAAGGTAATCATTAACGATGTACGAGGCATCCCTGGTGAATGGCTCCCTGTCAATCACCCGCATGGCCTGTGCAGGATCAAGCCCGGTTTCAGCGCTGAGCTCACTGATATGGGTTCTGAGTTTCTCCAGGCTGTTCTCGTAAACTTCTTCATACCCGGCCTTGCCTGCAGTATAGGCAGCCTCATTGCTTTTGCGCTTCAATTCGTTGACAAGGTAACCCGACTGCCAGTTGTACCGGCTGATCATCATATCCGTCTCAAAGAACGGCCTCATATACCTGTTTGACCTGAACTGTTCAACTGCCATTGCTTCGTATGCCCACCGTGTTGTCATGACATCTCCTATCACCGGGACATACATCTTTTTTGTCAGGGAGTGATGCAGGTCATCAAACCGGATCATCGCACCCCCGAGAAGCAGTTGTGGCACAAGTACCAGCGGTATAAGTATGTAAATGCTGATCACTGACTTCATTCCTGCGGATATATTCAGTCCCACCATATTGCCGAAGCACGATGTGGTGAACAGTATGAGCCAGTGCCGCCACATCATCCCTTCAACCTGGAGGATACGCTGTGATATAATTACATACATGAGGGTCTGTACGGCTGAAAGCCCGAACAGGAAGGTGATCTTCGAGAAGAGGTAACTTGAACGGCTTATATTGAGGTATTTTTCGCGCTCCAGTATCTTGTTGTCCCTGAATATCTCTTCCGCACTGACAGTGAGGCCCAGGAACAGGGCAACCACAACGCTCATGAACATAAACACCGGGTAACTCTTGTTGTCTGAAAAGAGGTAGACGCCGTCAGGGAGATACTTTGAAACGAAGGCAAGGATAAAGGCAAGCAGGGGAGCCTCAAGGAGATTGATGACCATGTACTGCTTGTCGGCAGCTTTTCTTACGAGATTTCGTTTAACAAATGTACCCACCTGTTTGAGCCGTTCCGGAATCTTGAAGTTGCTGGCCGGAAGCGGTTTCATCTCAGGCCTGCCTGAGAGGGAAGGTTCCATTTTCTGCCTGTAACGGTGATACCACTCCACGGGTGACACCTGCCTCTCCCGCCCTTTCCTCCCATCAGGGTCAACAACCTTGGCTTCAACTATCTGGAGGATCTCATCTGTCTCAACGTTCCCGCATGTGGGGCATTCGCTTTCGGCGGCATTAGCCTGGGAAGTCTCCGTCTTGAAATAAACAATGGCATCGACGGGATCGCCGTCATAGATCATATACCCTCCCCTGTCAAGCACCCAGAGCCGGTCAAACATCTTGAGTATGTCAGACGAGGGCTGATGAATGATCACGAAGACCAACTTTCCGTTTATGGCCTGGTCCTTTAGCAGCTCCATGACATTTCCCGAGTCATGCGATGCAAGTCCTGAGATAGGTTCATCGGCGAAAAGGACTGCCGGCTCACGCATGAGTTCCAGCCCTATGTTAAGCCTCTTGCGCTGCCCGCCGCTGATTTTCTTGTTGAGAGGATCACCCACAAGCATGTCGCGGTATTCGTAAAGATCCAGCTCCTTCAGCACATCAATCACAACCTGGTTCAGCTTAGCCTCATCATAGTTGCCGAAGGTGAGACGGGCATTATAATACAGGTTCTGGTAGACTGTCAGTTCCTCTATCAGAAGGTCATCCTGCGGTACGTAACCGATGAAGCCGTTAAGCTCCTGCGGTTCATTGTGGAGATCATATCCATTGATATAAACAGCACCGTTCTCCGGTTTCAGCTTGCCGTTCAGGATGTTCAGCAGGGTGCTTTTGCCGACGCCGCTGCCACCCATTATGCCCACCAGGTTACCCGACTTCACGCTGAAGCTCATCGCCTGAACGCCATTATCCGAACCCTTGAAGTGGTATTCAATGTTATGTCCTTCAAAGACAATGTCTTCTGTAAAGTTAGCCCTGATGAATTTCCTGAAGATGACTGTGTAATACAGTGGCGCCATTCCATGCCCCCGGATGTTGACCCCTGGCTCCAGAAGGAAAGGCCTCAGCGGCACAACGTTACGCCCCTTGAAATGAAGCTGCATCTTGCCATCGTACATGAACAGGAGATGTCCTGTGCTGCGGATGAAGAGAACATAGATTGTGCCGCGTAGCCCCCGGGAGACTATGTGGTGCCATTCATGATAGTTGGCATACCTCGACGAGGGTTCACCAATGTTGCTTTCTCCTTCAATTGCAAGGAAGCAGCCAGGGGTGATCATGTCAAACCTCATCCCGAGCATAAAGGCGTGGGCATTGGTTTTCTCTTCCTTCGAGATATTAAAGGTGCGTGCAACGATGTCAATAATGGAATATTCCTGCTCTGAGACCGTCCCGTCTTCAAAGACGAATTCGAGCAGCTGAAGGAAAACTATCATCCTCTCCTCAATGAAGAGGCCCTTCTTTATCTGCCTGCAGATATTGGTGATCTGGAAGGTGATCAGGGAATCCTCGTCGGAGAGCTCTCCCTCCTCCACAGCCTTCAGTTCACGCTCATAGAAATGGAGGTTGTTCTCATAGAGTTTGAAATACTCCTCCTCAAGCTCCTGGTTAAGATATCTCCTGAGGTAACTGCGAAGTATCTTCTTTCCTCTTACTGTAACCCCTGCCGGGTTAACAGTAGAGATGATGGCAAAGATATGTATCAGTGCGTGTAATACTGATTCTCTCATAACCTCAAAAAAAGACCGCAATTTTTATTTGCGGTCTTCAGGTATCTGTTTTTTAATTATTTCACCAGTTCCGACCTGACCGAGTTGACGGCCTTTTTCAGCCTTTCTATGTCGTCCAATGTGAGGCTGGTATCAAGTGTGGCGTAGACGTCACGTATGGGTTGCATCGTGGTCAATATCCTCGACACCAGGGGATCATTGCTATGAGAGGAAGCCAGCCCCTCAAACTCCTTAAATGACTCTTTCTGTTCAAGCAGGACCGATTCAAATCCTGACAGATGAGCACCTGACTCGGAGACTGACATGGTAAGATGCATTCCTTCAACCCATGCGCCGCCTACCATGAGAAGGGCGAGATTGGCCTGGCCGGCTTCAACCATATATGAATAGGTACGGTCAAAGGCACCGGTAAGGATTGCCACCAGGGTGTCACGGTTATCAAAATTAGCCTTGATCCTGTCATAAAGTGATTCATCATATATCTTCGACAGGTTCTGTTCGAGGGCCAGTGTACGGATGGCTGCCATATAATCAATCACGTCCTGCTGCATGTTATACAGAGTTGCATAGCTGAGGTCAGCACCGTAGATCCCAAGATTTACCGAGCGATTATAACTCTCGACATAGTTGCGGGCATTTGCCGGAGGATTAGTGGCTCCGAGGATGTAACCGAGGTCCATGTCAGTGAGCTTCTTGATCACCTCTGCCGATGTGGGAAGTGGATAAACATTCTCTTCTATCTTCTGTTCCAGAGCTTCGAGTTCAACAGCGTTGATCTCCTTTTGTTTCTTTGATTCACCCCTGTTCTTGCAGGAGGATACGCCGGCAACTGTCAGAATCAATACAGCAACCAGTAATTTCGTGAGAGTCTTTTTCATATGACTGATGTTTGGTACTAATGTTTTGGCTTCGTAAAAATAAGACTTTTTAAGTTTATGGCCGGAATAATATCTCAGAATTATTCAAGGTTGTAAGGGCCCGGCATTCATGCATTCTAAACACACGTATAAGTCCGGTTGTTCATTCTCATTTTCTGTTAACTTTGCATCCCGTAGCATTTACAGTCTCATGAAATACAACTTCGACGAGGCACCATGCCGGGAAAACACCAACTGCCTTAAATGGGACAAGCGTAAGGAAGTCTTCGGCAGAGCCGACGTGATCCCGATGTGGATAGCCGATATGGACTTCAGCACACCTCCTTTTATTATCGATGCGCTTCGCCAGAGACTGAACCATGGGATTCTCGGATACTCCTACAGGCCTGACAGCTATTTTACTGCACTCATAAACTGGATTTCAGAGCTGCACGGATGGAATGTCAGGCAGGAATGGATCGAGTTCAGCCCGGGTGTTGTGCCCGCACTGAACCTCTGTACAATTGCCTATACTTCTCCGGGCGATGAGATAATAATTCAGCCACCGGTATATCCGCCGTTCTACGGGGCGGTGACCGATCACGGGCGCCGGCTGGTATTCAACCCGCTTCTTGAGACAGAGAAGGGTTATTCTATTGACTTTGATGGCCTCCGTAAGGTTATCACACCGAAAACGAAGATGCTCATCCTCTCAAATCCTCACAACCCGGTTGGGAGGGTCTGGACACAGGATGAACTCAGCGAGCTGGCTGAGATATGCCATGGGAAGGCAATTGTCATCCTTTCCGACGAGATCCATTCTGACCTGTTGCTGCCTGGCGTGAAGCATGTGCCGCTGGCATCGGTTTCAGAGAAAGCAGCTGCTGTGACGGTGACTTGTATGGCACCGAGCAAGACCTTCAATCTGGCAGGACTCTCAACCTCATCGATAATCATTTCCGATCCGGGATTGATGGAGAAGTACCGGAAGACACTGACCGGGTTGCATATGCACCTGGGAAACATATTCGGCAACATAGCATCTGAAGCGGCTTATACACATGGCCGCGAGTGGCTTGAACAGCTGATGCTCTATGTTGAGGGTAATGTTGACCTGGTGATGGATTTCTGCCGTGACCGCCTGCCTTCCATAAAACCGGTGCGGCCAGAGGCTACATATATGATCTGGCTCGACTGCCGTGCGATGGGTATGAACGGTCAGGAACTGAACCGTTTCTTCGTTGAGAGTGCCGGTGTGGGCCTGAATGAAGGCTCACGTTTCGGCCCCGGGGGCGAAGGCTTTATGCGCATGAACCTCGCCTGCCCGCGTGATACGGTACTGCGTGCTCTTGAACAAACAGAAACAGCAATAAAGAAAGAAGGGTGAGAGACAACGAAAGACTGGAAGTAAAGCTGACCCTCGAGGATGGTACGGTGTACCGCGGATGGTCGTTCGGAGCGCCGGTGGCAGCTGCCGGTGAGGTTGTATTCAACACTGCCATGACGGGATACCCGGAAAGTCTGACCGACCCATCGTACAGGGGACAGATACTCTGCCTCACCTACCCCCTGGTGGGCAACTACGGCGCACCGGGCAAAAGCGAACAGGATGACCTGTTTATGTTTTACGAATCCTCAGGGGTACACATATCTGCCCTGATAGTCTCAGACTACTCCTTTGAGTACAGCCACTGGAACGCAATAGAGAGTCTCGACGAGTGGCTTCGCCGGAGTAATGTGCCGGGCATCTTCGGCATTGACACCCGGGCGCTGACAAAAAGGATCCGTGAGAAGGGAGCCATGCTGGGCAAGGTGGAGCCCGAAGGGATGACGACTGAGTTTTATGACCCGAACAGGGTAAACCTTGTGGCCGAGGTGAGCACAACCTCACGCAAGGTTTATGGCAGTGGCCGGTATCGTATCCTGCTGGTCGACTGCGGGGTGAAGTTCAACATCATCCGCAACCTGCTGAAGCGTGATACCACGATCATCAGGGTACCATGGAACTATGATTATTCCGTTGAAGAGTATGACGGACTGTTTCTGACCAATGGTCCCGGTGATCCAAAAATTTGCCGGGCTGCAATAGACAATATAAGGAAGTCGCTTGATGATGACAGGCCTATATTCGGTATCTGCCTGGGCAACCAGCTTTTGGCGCTGGCGGCAGGAGCTGACACCTACAAGCTGCGTTACGGCCACCGTAGTCACAACCAGCCGGTGCAGATGGTTGGTACAGACAGGGCATACATCACCTCACAGAATCACGGTTTTGCTGTGAACAACGACACTCTGCCTGCAGGCTGGATACCGTTGTTTGTCAATGTGAACGATAACACCAACGAGGGGATGAAGCATTGCTCGAAGCCCTTCTTCTCCACCCAGTTCCATCCCGAGGCCTCCGGGGGTCCGACGGATACTGATTTTCTGTTTGATTTGTTCATTGAGAATATTGCTCAGGCAAGAGGCAGTAGGCAATAGAGTAGTGGGGCAGTGAAATTTTATAACCAGTTTTACGGACTGAAAGACCGCAAGACCGCAAGACCGCAAGACCATAAGACCCCTGACCTTCAGACCCTTAGTCTATCAGCCCCTATGATCCTCTCCGCCAATTCCTGCGGGGACTTGCCTGCCATGAACCGGCCCATTAATTCACCCAACCGCTCCCTGATCAATTCCGTACCCGGATTTCCGATACTTCCTGTATGGGTGTAATCTGCGACAGAAGGGGAAATGAACTTGCCTGATCCAGCTTTTTTTGCCACTTCCCGGTATGCCTCCCTGAAGGGAACACCCCGGCGGACCATCCGGTTTGCCTCCTCAACAGAGAAGATATCATTGTAGCGGGCATCACTCAGGATATCCTTCCTGATCACAAGCCCTTCCAGCGCACCGTGTATGGCCTTCACCAGCTCACTGATGCCGTCGAATGCATCAAAAAGAACGGCTTTCAGCTCCTGGAAATCCCTGTTATACCCTGGTGGAAGCCCGCTGGTCATCAGCGCCACCTCCCCCGGCACCGCCTGCAGCCTGTTGCATCTGGCCCTGACGAGCTCAAACAGGTCGGGATTCTTCTTTTGTGGCATGATTGAGGAACCGGTTGTCAGATCATCCTTCAGTGACACAAATCCGTAACCAGGTGACATAAAGAGTATTACATCAGAAGCAAATCTCCCCAGGGTGTTTGCGGCAGAGGCAATGGCCCCTGTCACCTGCCGTTCTGTGCGTCCACGGCTCATCTGGGCATATGGTGAGGTGACTATCAGCCTCTGAAAACCGAGAAGCGAGGCTGTCAGCTCACGGTCAACGGGCAGAGAGGTGCCATACCCCGCTGCAGTACCCAGTGGGGAGGCATCAGCCAGTGCGGCTGCACCGGACAGAACATGCAGGTCATCGCAGAGGCTCTCGGCATAAGAGGCAAACCAGAGCCCGGAGGATGTGACCATGGCTGCCTGCATGTGCGTGAATCCGGGCATCAGATCACCCTTATGCTTTTCACTCAGCTCAAGAAAGTCATATGCCAGTCGCCTCAGGTCATGTGCAAGTTCATATGATCTGTGCCGGATAAACAGGTGCAGATCAGTCCATACCTGATCATTCCTGGAGCGGCCGGTATGCAGCTTTCCTGCCGCCTCCCCTGCCAGGTCCTGCAGGCGGATCTCTACCCACGAGTGGATATCTTCATACTCCTTCCCGATTGAGAAATTTCTCTGCGTCACCTCCTCAAGGAGCCGGGCAAGACCGGCAAGTAGACTCTCCTTCTCGCCGGCCGTTATCAGCCCTGTCCTTTCAAGCATGACTGCGTGAGCCATTGACCCTACAATGTCCCAGGGAGCCAGCCTCGCATCATAAATCCTGTCACTGTCACAGGTGAAGCTGATGAGCGATTCCCGGGTCGCGCCGCCCTTATCCCACAAGTGCATCTTCAGTCAACTTCTTTTTGTTTGCCTCCATGATTGCGTGGTGTGCCATGAGGCGTATTGCGTTGATACGGATGAATCCGAGGCTGTCGGCCTGGTTGAATCCTCCCTCAATATCCATGCTTGACAACTCCTTATTATATAATGATGAAGGTGACTCCCGTCCCTCGATGATAATATTGCCCTTATACAAAATCAAATGCACGACCCCGTCAATCACCTCCTGGCTCTTGTCCATGGCTGCCTTCAGGAACTCCATTTCCGGGGAGAACCAGAACCCGTTATAGACCAGCTCGGCAAACACAGGGGCAAGCATGTTTCGCAGACGCATCACCTCGCGGTCCATGGCAATCCCTTCGATATCCTTGTGCGCCGCATAGAGGATTGTTGCACCCGGCGTCTCATATATGCCTCTCGATTTGACGCCCACGAACCTGTTCTCAACCATGTCAAGCAGGCCGATGCCGTTGGCACCGCCAAGCTTATTGAGGTAGGTGAAGAGCTCCAGAGGCTCACTGTAGCTGGTGCCATCATCCTTGTTGGTGACATTCACCGGGATACCGTCCTTGAATGTTATTGATATATGTGTCTGTTTATCAGGCGCATCCATAGGCATCGCCATCTTCTGAAGAATATCTCTCCCTGCGAAGTAAAGCGGATCCTCCAGGATGCCTGCCTCATGGCTGATGTGCATCAGGTTATCATCCTCACTGTAGGGTTTGGAGATGGATGCCTTAACCGGAATCCGGTGACCGGCAGCATACCTGATCATGTCTGACCTGCCCTGGAACTGCGACAGGAATTCCTCATCCTTCCAGGGAGAGATTACCTTGATGTCAGGTTTCAGGGCATAATAAGCCAGCTCGAAACGCACCTGGTCATTACCCTTTCCCGTTGCACCGTGGGAGACAAAATCAGCCTCATATTTAATTGCAGCTTCTATCTGCTTTTTGGCAATAAGCGGTCTCGCCAGGGCCGTACCCAGGAGATAGCGGTCCTCATATACAGCATTAGCCTTCACCGCCTGGAATATATAGTCAGTGACGAATTCCCTTTTAAGATCCTCTATGATCACCGACGAAGCACCTATGGCAATAGCCTTTTCGCGGACCGCCTCGAAATCGTCATTCTGCCCTACATCGGCCACGTAGGCAATAACTTCGTATCCTTTGTTTATGAGCCATTTGAGAATTACGGAGGTATCCAGACCTCCGGAATATGCAAGCATTACTTTTTTCATTCTGTTTTCTGTTATTTGATGTCTGTCTGGAAAATTGTCATGAGGCACTCTTCAATTGCCTCATTGCTGATATTGTCACGGGGGATCAACAGGATTGTGTCGTCACCGGCAACCGTTCCGGCTATTTCGTACCGGCCGGTACGGTCTATCTTGATGGCCACCGCGGATGCGAATCCCGGCGGGGTACTGATAAGCAGCAGCCCCCTTGCCCATGTTATACCGGTTATTGCAATCGCAGTGCTGCCGGGAACCGCTTCTGCCGCCTGCTCCCTCCCGGAGGAAAGAAGATAGCGGTAGCCTCCTCGGCCGTCGAATCCCCTGCTGATACCCAGCTGCCTTAAATCGCGGGAGAGTGTCGCCTGCGTACACTTCGTCCCTGTGCCCTCCATCATTTTGAGAAGATCCTCCTGTGATCCGATCACATTCTCCCTGACAAGCTTCTCTATCAGTGCCAGTCGTGTTGCTTTATTCATACTGTATTTTTATACATTTCGGATGCAAATTTATACATTTTTAAGTTATGCAAGCGAAATGACAATAAAATTTTGGTAAAAATAAAGGGCGCTCATAACTGGTATGAGTCGCCCTCTTGTTCCGGGAACTGTTAATGCCCGGTTATTTCACGTCATAGCTTTCAGGCAGGCCAAGTTTCTCCTTAAGTTTCCTGTTATGTTCCTGGGCATCTTGTGCCGCCTCATCAACGTTGTAGTAGTGCCTGGGGTATTTCTTATCAGCACCCATAACCAGTGCATAACCGATAGTACCGGATACTATACCGGCAGTTGCAACTCCTATCTCCCAATCGGGGGCCGTTGTTCCGTCAGGATGGAGGAAGGGTTTTTCTACCAACATGTCAATGAGAACCGGACCTCCTATGAACAAGCCTCCGAGGAACATTCCAAGTCCGACGTTCATTTGCCTGGTTACAGACCTGTTAATAGTGGCGTATCGATTAATAACCTGTTGGTTTTCGACCATATTTGCCAGGCCAATGTCACTGATCTCCTTCACTCCTCCCTGGATGATCTTGAAGTCTGATATCTGTGAGGTGTTGGTCACGGAGGAAGAATAACCATACCAGCCGTAGTAGCCGGGGAAAAGCGTACTGGCACCCTGCGTAGTACTGACAGAATTTGATGAGTAGATAACATCAATCTTGTTAGCCTGGTACTCTTCCCGTTCCTTGGATTTGCTTTCAAGGATTTTTTCTGCCACCTGGCCGTTGTTCTTAACGAGGACTGTGGTGGTCTGGCCGGGATTAATAGCAATAAGTTCACCGAATATGCCAACGCCATCCTTCATTATTTTAAGGTAATGATTACCGGCAGGGATGCCATTTACAGTTTTTATATCATCTCCCTGTTTGTTCTCATCGATGTAAATGGTAGTACCGGTAAATTCAGAAAATATATTAAGAGTACCCGTACCTTTTGGAGATGCAACGGCTCCCTGTGTTACCGGCTGGTTTCCGGCTGCAGCTGCAGGCTGAGCCACCGCTCCAGTGGGATCGACCAGAACAGTGGTCACCTCTCCGGCAGTAATGGAAACGATATTACTGTAAACCTTCGCTCCGTCCTTGTTCAGAGCCTTTACATAGTGGGTTCCGGCAGCCAGTGAGATTGCATCATAGACCGGGTACTGAACCTCATCAACATACACAACAACAGGATCTTCCGAGAAGACCTTGAGAGTTCCCGTATTCTGGGCTATTGCGGCTGAGACGCTGAACAGCATCAACAGCGCAGTCATTAAAAATGTTTTCATAGCAGTTCTGTGTTTGGGGCTAATTAGAGAAATAGTTGTCTTTGAATGATTTATTATAATCGTAAGCATGTAGTTTCAGCTTTCGGGTGGCAGCCTCGGCATTCATCGGTCCGCTGGTATATATTGCTGCTGCCAGCGGGGCAGTGGTGTAACCCAGTCCTACCATTATGTTGTTTCCGGTAGCTTGATCAGTCCATGTATAAAGCATCAGCGCTTTTTTCTTCCTTAGTGCTTCAAGCAGGCGCCCGTCATCTTCACTGTACCCGGAAAGGAAAATTTTCTCGGCAGTAGCGGGTGAACCATAAATTGCAGTAACGTCATTCAACATCTGGTTAAACTCCGGCACAGGCACTTCGCCCTTGTTTAGTTTGAGCTTATCGTTTGTGGCAGTGGTTGATACATACCCTACGATAATCTGGAACAGTTTCTGGTCAATGAACCTGCACTCAACAACGTAGAAGGAAGATCCCTGGGGGATGGCATATACACTGTAACCACTGTTTCTCTGGGCCTGAGCAGCCTTCGGCGCCATAAGCTGATCCACATCCCTCATGCTCATTCCGAATGACAACCCGAAAGCTCCGCTCATATCAGCCGGAAGCCTGCCGTGAACCTGCCCGATATCAATTGACTGCTTTGGCACAGCCACGGTTTCGGTTTCAGTTCCGGCATTGCCAGGTTGAGAACCTGCTGCAGTATGTCCGGGCAATGTTCCGTTTGCAACCTGTCCGTAGGTCACGCTCTGCGAAGTACCGGAGGATTGTGCCTGCCCGGATTGGGCCAGTGCTTGTTGTGATTGAACAGCCTGGTTATGAGGTGATTCTATGAGAACAGAGGTGACCTCACCTGGCTTAACAGTAACAATCTGGCTGTAAATTTTTGCACCTTCGCCGTTTATGGCTTTTACCCAGTGGGTTCCGGGTACAAGCTTTATCTGACCGTACTGAGGATAATGAGTCTCATCGACATAAATGACAAGGGGGTCATCGGAAAAAATCTTAAGTACCCCCGTCGGTGATTGACCAGCTGCTCTGCAGAATGGAAGAGAAATCAGCATAAAAAATAACATTAGGTATCGCATGGCATGCCGGATGTCGTTCTTCATAAAGCTGGATTTGTTTAAATTGAATTTCCGAAATATTTCAGTTAGTAAACGTAGTAAATGATCTTATGTTACACATATATTGACCAACATATAATTTTTAACAATAAACCCCAAACATTTGAACATCAGTCGTCCCTTCAGCAGGGTCAGCGTCATACAACAATTGTAAAAGGTTCCTTTCGCTGCCTTTTTGATCATATGGTCACCACTCTGATTTTGTTGTATTTTTACAACCCAAACGGAAATGATGATGGATGATATTAAAAAGGTGCTGCTGCTCGGTTCTGGAGCTCTGAAAATCGGTGAGGCAGGTGAGTTCGACTACTCTGGATCACAGGCTCTTAAAGCTCTACGCGAGGAGGGGATCTATACCGTTCTGATCAATCCGAACATTGCCACGGTACAGACCTCGGAGAAGATTGCCGATAAGATCTACTTTCTTCCTGTGACCCCAAAGTTCGTGGAAAGAGTCATCGAACGCGAGAAGCCTGACGGGATACTCCTCTCATTTGGAGGACAGACGGCACTCAACTGCGGTACGGCTCTCTTCCGTGCCGGGGTGTTTGAGAAATTCGGAGTGAAAGTGCTGGGAACACCGGTGGAGGCTATAATGAACACCGAGGACCGGGAACTCTTCGTAAAGAAACTTGACGAGATAGGTGTACAGACTCCCCGCAGCGTGGCTGTCACTACCGTGGAGGATGCATTGGGAGCAGCACAGGGACTGGGATTCCCGATCATTATACGTGCTGCATACACCCTCGGCGGCCAGGGAAGCGGGTTCTGCTCCGGCACCGATGAACTCCGGACCATGGCCTCACGTGCTTTCTCCTACTCTGACCAGATTCTCGTGGAGGAGTCTCTCAAGGGCTGGAAGGAGGTGGAATATGAGGTAGTGCGTGACCGGTTCGACAACTGCATCACAGTGTGCAACATGGAGAACTTCGATCCGCTCGGGATACATACCGGTGAGAGTATCGTCGTGGCTCCCTCACAGACGCTCACAAACAGTGAATATCACAAGCTGCGCGAACTCTCCATCAAAATAATCCGCCATGTCGGTATAATCGGTGAGTGCAACGTGCAGTACGCCCTTGACCCCAACTCGGAAGACTACCGTGTCATCGAGGTCAACGCCCGTCTTTCGCGCTCCAGCGCACTGGCCTCAAAGGCAACCGGCTATCCGCTTGCATTTGTGGCTGCAAAACTGGCGCTCGGATACGGACTCACCCAGTTGAAGAACTCAGTAACAAAGTCAACTACAGCCTGCTTCGAGCCGGCGCTTGACTATATTGTATGCAAGATACCGCGGTGGGACCTTAATAAGTTCCAGGGCGTAGCCCATGAGATCGGGAGCAGCATGAAAAGCGTGGGTGAGATAATGGCAATCGGACGCACCTTTGAGGAGGCAATACAGAAGGGGTTGAGAATGACCGGGCTCGGTATGCACGGTTTCGTCAGCAATCGCAACCTGAGTTTTGATGACATCGAGAAGGAGCTGTCGCAGCCTACTGACATGCGTATTTTCTCAATAGCCGAAGCCCTGGAGAAAGGATTTGATGTTGACCGTATCCGGGAACTCACTAAGATAGACCGTTGGTTCCTTTACAAGCTTCAGAATATAAGTAATATTAAGAAGCAGCTCGAAAGTTTTAATTCTCTTGAGAGTCTGCCCGACAGGAAGCTTCTTCATGCCAAGATCAACGGGTTCAGTGATTTCCAGATTGCCAGGCATGTGCTGAAACCTGACAACAGGGCCATAAATGAGGCAATGCTCAGCGTACGACGCCACAGGAAAAGCCGTGGTATCGTTCCGTACGTAAAGCAGATAGACACCCTGGCGGCTGAGTACCCCGCCGTCACCAACTATCTTTACCTCACATACAGCGGGATGGAGCATGACATCTGCTATGAAAATGACAAACGCTCTGTGGTAGTTCTGGGTTCAGGCGCTTACAGAATTGGCTCAAGCGTTGAGTTCGACTGGTGTTCGGTCAATGCCATCAATACAATCAGGAAGGAAGGCCTGCGCGGGGTAATGATAAACTACAACCCGGAGACCGTCAGCACCGATTATGACATGTGCGACAGGCTTTACTTCGACGAGTTGTCATTTGAGAGGGTTATGGACGTGATTGACCTGGAGACGCCGCGTGGTGTTATCCTGGCGATGGGAGGACAGATACCCAACAACCTGGCTATGAGGCTGCACAGGCAGGGTGTGCCTATACTTGGCACCCCTCCGGAGTCGATTGACCGGGCCGAAGACAGGCATAAGTTCTCCTCAATGTGTGACATGCTTGACATTGACCAGCCACGCTGGAAGGAACTCCGTAGTTTTAAGGAGATAAATAAATTCATTGAGGATATCGGGTTCCCGGTGCTGATCAGGCCTTCATATGTGCTTTCAGGAGCTGCAATGAATGTGGTCTCGAACAGTTCAGAACTGATCCATTTCCTGGAACTGGCCGCCAGCGTCTCCAAGGAGCACCCTGTGGTGGTGTCGGAGTTCATCGAGTATGCAAAGGAAATCGAGATTGACGCAGTGGCTTCCGGTGGCGAGATCGTGGCCTACGCCATCAGTGAACACGTCGAGTACGCCGGGGTACATTCCGGCGATGCCACTATCGTTTTTCCCCCGCAGAAGATTTACTTTGAGACTGTCAGGCGTATCAAGCGTATCACACGGGAAATTGCCCGTGAGCTTAATATTTCAGGACCATTTAATATTCAGTTCCTGGCACGTGAGAATGACATCAAGGTCATTGAGTGCAACCTGCGTGCCAGCCGTAGTATGCCGTTCGTCTCAAAGGTGCTGAAGACCAATTTGATAGAGCTGGCCACAAAGATCATGCTGGGGGTCCGGTGGGAGAAACCTCACAAGTCCGTCTTTGACCTTGACTATGTGGGGGTCAAGGCATCGCAGTTCAGCTTCTCACGACTGGCAAAGGCTGATCCCGTTCTGGGGGTTGATATGGCTTCCACCGGTGAGGTGGGCTGCATAGGTGACAGCTTCCATGAGGCGCTGCTGAAGGCGATGTACTCAGTGGGTTACCGGATGCCGGTAAAGGCAGTGCTTATATCATCAGGGCCGGCGAAGGCGAAGGCTGATCTGCTGGAGGCTGTCAGGATGCTGGAGAGGCGCGGATATACAATATTTGCCACCCGTGGCACACAGCAGTTCCTCTCAAATGCAGGAATTGCTGCAAAGGTGGCTTACTGGCCTGACGAGGTGACATCGCCCAATACGGTTGAACTGATCAGGCAACGTGTTGTTGACCTTGTGATCAACATACCCAAGGACCTGTCAGCGACGGAGCTGAGCAATGATTACCAGATACGACGCAGTGCGGTTGATTACAACATACCCCTGATAACAAATGCCAGGCTGGCTTCGGCATTCATAAATGCATTCTGCAGCGTTCCCGAGAGCGAGATGGAGATCAAGGCGTGGGATGAGTACTGATTGAGATTTACGATTTGAGATTTGCGATTTGCGCTGTTGATCAAGCATAAAGAATCGAGTAAAATATAGGGCAAGGTAACCATGATAACTATACGCAAGGCAACTTCCGGCGATGCACCGGAAATCATATCCTTCCAGCAGGCAATGGCAATGGAGACGGAAGGAATGGAACTGGTGCCAGATGTGTTAACCAAAGGTGTGACTGCTGTGTTCCGTGACCCGGCCAAGGGACAGTACTATGTGTCTGAAGATTCTGGCAGGGTGGTGGCATCGCTGATGATCACCTACGAGTGGAGCGACTGGCGAAATGCCAGTATCTGGTGGTTCCAGTCGGTCTACGTGATTCCTGAATACCGCCGCAAAGGGATTTTCAGGATGATGTATGATCATATCAGGAAAGAGGGAATGAATAGCGGAATAGCAGGCCTGAGGCTTTATGTGGAGTCGGAGAATGTGCGCGCCCAGAAGACCTATGAGGCAATGGGCATGAACGGCAATCATTACCGCACCTTTGAGTGGATGATTTGACCCGACCACGGAAAAATGATACCGATTCTTTACCCACTCACCGTGTCAATGGTTATCCGGCTACAGGACCGCAAGACTGCAGGACCGCCGTACGGAACACAGCCCCGGACCTTCAGACTTTCAGACCTGAGACTTTCAGACCCTGACTCATTATGTGGTGGCTTATCATACCTGTAATAATCTACTCATCAGGCCTTATGGTCCTGTGGTTCATCCTTGTCCGGAGCAGTGATGGCGTAAGCCGGGAAGATGAAGGTTTGACACAAGTGAATGAAACTGCAGATTCACCAGAAGCCGCGGCTCTCCCCAAAGTCAGCGTTATTGTGGCTGCGCGTAATGAGGAGAGGCATATAACAAACCTTCTCGGGAGCCTGGTTAAACAGGATTATCCGGATGACCTTCTTGAGATAATAATTATCAATGACAATTCCACTGACCGGACACCGATAGCTGTCAGTGAATTTATCAGAAGTCACAATGACATGCATTGTCCCCTGATGAAGCTCATCTACAATCCTTTATCAGGGAAAAAGAGTGCTGTCAGATATGGTATTGAAAAGGCATCGGGAGAGATTATCCTGACAACTGATGCCGATTGCACAGTCGGGCCCGGATGGGTGGGGAGGCATGCCTCATGGTATGTTAATGGCAGCCCGGACCTGGTTCTCGCCCCGGTTGTTCAGAGGCCGGATGTCGGTTTCTGGTACAGCTTCGGGGTTTATGAGTTTTCGGCGCTACAGGCAATCACAGGGGCGACTGCTGCGGCAGGTCACCCTGTGATGTGCAATGCTGCCAACATGTCTTTTCGCAGGGCTGTTTATCTTCAGCATGCAGACAAGCTGCATCCTGAACTGGCGTCAGGTGATGATATGTTCCTGCTTCACGCAGTCATCCATGACGGCGGCACCATCATGCATGACGGCAGCAGTACGGCGGCGGTGGAGACCGCGGGAGCGGTCACGGCTGCGGCGCTGCTGCGCCAGCGTGCCCGCTGGGCATCAAAAGCCGGGCGCTACCGTGACCTTGCCACTCTCATCCTCGCCGCAGCCACGGCGGCGTGCAACGCCGCCGTTACCGCCGCCGCTGTTGCAGCGTGTGTTTCAGTGGATTATCTGCCTCTGGCAGGTGTCATGTACGGTATCAAAGCCGTGCCTGACTGCCTGATGATTGCAGGAGAAATGAAGAAGAGAGGCGGCCGTATGAAAGCGCTGACGTTCATTGCGTCAGTGATAATATATCCGTTCTATTTTATGGTTGTGGCCATAATGAGCCTGTTTCCCGGGTCAGGACGGTTCAGGGGAAGGTAAGGCCTGCCGGGAGCGGACTGCAAACTACCGATTACGGACTGTCAACTGCTGACTGACCTAGTTTCCTTCCGCCAGCACCTTTATCCTTACCAGGCGGATCTCCTCTTCCTCAAATTCGCCGGCCAGCTCATTGATCGCCTCCTCCAGTGAGCCACTCTCTGCCTCCTCCATAAAATAGGAGTAGATGTCCTGCTGACGGTCCTCGTCGATTACAGTATCTACATAGTAATCAATGTTCAGCTTCGTTCCGCTGCCTACAATGGCCTCTATCTCTGACAGCAGCTCATCATATTCTATGCCCTTGGCATCGGCAATATCCTCAAAGGGCATCTTGCGGTCAATGCTCTGAATAATGTAAACCTTGAGACCCGATTTGTTGACCACAGACCTTACGACCATATCCTGAGGTCTTAAGATCTCCTTGTCGGCCACATAGCTCTTAATCACCTCCACGACCTCCTTGCCGTAGCGCTGCGCCTTGCCGGCTCCGATGCCGGTGATGTTCTGAAGTTCCTCCAGGGTAACCGGGTACTGTATGGCCATCTCCTCCAGCGACGGGTCCTGGAATATGTTATACGGCGGCTGGCCGGCCTGCTTGGAGATCTTCTTCCTGAGATCCTTCAGAATGCTCAGCAGTTCCTCATCGGCAGCTGCAGTACGGGCACCAAAGGATGCTTCCTCATCCTCTGATTCGGTATAGTCATGATCCTCATTGAGCATGAAGCTTTTCGGTTTCTCGAGGAATTCGTGCCCTTTTGGCGTCAGCCCGAGCAGTCCGTAATTCTCTATATCCTTATTCAGCAGCTTGTTGATAAGGGCCTGCCGTATCACCATATTCCAGAAACGCTCATCCTTCTCCTCGTCTACGCCAAATGTCTCAAGCTTATGGTGCTTGTATGACTTGATGGCGGAGTTCATTGTCCCGGCGAGGATCTTGGCAATATGGTCTGCCTTATGTTTTTCCTTCACTGCCAGGACCGTCTCAAGCATGCTGACGACATAATCCTGTCCCTCGAACTGGGTCTTGGGATGCAGGCAGTTGTCACATGCCTCGCAGTTCTCCTGTTTGTACTCCTCACCGAAATAATGGAGCAGTATTCGGCGTCTGCATGTTGACGACTCTGCATAGGAAACCGTCTCAAGCAGCAGTTGTTTGCCTATCTCCTGTTCGGCAATCGGTTTGCCCTGCATAAACTTCTCGAGTTTTACGATGTCATCATAGCTGTAGTAAGCTATGCATCTTCCCTCGCCTCCGTCACGGCCTGCACGTCCGGTCTCCTGATAGTACCCCTCAAGGCTTTTGGGCATGTCAAAGTGTATGACGTACCGGACATCGGGCTTGTCAATCCCCATTCCGAATGCAATGGTGGCCACAATTACATCCACCTCCTCCATCAGGAACTTGTCCTGGTTTGAGGTCCGTGTTGGTGAATCCATTCCTGCATGGTATGCAAGGGCCTTGATATCATTGACCTTCAGTGTCTCGGCCAGTTCCTCCACCTTCTTGCGGCTGAGGCAGTAGATAATGCCTGACTTGCCGGGGTTATTCTTTATATATTTGATGATCTCGCGGGTAGCGTCCTGTTTTGCCTTCACCTCATAATAGAGGTTTGGCCTGTTGAATGACGACTTGAATACCGAGGCATCAGTTATGCCCAGGTTCTTGAGAATGTCATGCTGCACCTTGGGTGTTGCAGTAGCAGTAAGAGCAATAATTGGTGCACGGGAAATAGTATCAATTATAGGTCTGATCCGGCGGTACTCAGGTCTGAAGTCATGTCCCCATTCTGAGATGCAATGTGCCTCATCAACAGCATAGAAGGAAACCTTCACGCTTCTTAGAAATTCTATATTTTCCTCCTTGGTAAGGGACTCCGGTGCCACATAGAGCAGTTTTGTATTGCCCTGTGAAACATCCTGTTTCACTTTTGTGATGGCTGTCTTGGTAAGCGATGAATTAAGGAAATGCGCCACATCATCAGTAGTGTTGAAGTTACGCATGGCGTCAACCTGGTTCTTCATCAGTGCGATCAGCGGCGAAATAACCACCGCCGTACCATCCATCATCACGGCGGGAAGTTGATAGCAGAGCGACTTACCGCCACCGGTGGGCATCAACACAAAGGTGTCATTGCCTTCAAGAACACTTTTGATAATTTGTTCCTGGTTGCCCTTGAACATGTCAAACCCGAAATATTTTTTCAGATAGTCGTGTATGGAAGCATCAGTATGCATATGATATTTCCTCTCCCCCCCTTCAGTTAAACAGATTAATTAATATAACAAGTTACGTAAAGTTTATCCAACAAGATACCCTTATCTCAAATTTAAATTTAATTTAAATATATATCAAATGTTTTTGTCAGGCACAGAATAATTATCGCTTGTCAGGGTTGGACTATTGTGCCCAGGCCGGGGGTATTGTTTTGAAACCTAAGTTTTATCTATCTTTACACGCTTTAACGATAGCGCCGATTATGGCTGGCAAAAGCAAAGCAAAGAACAGGACGACAGATGGCGAGATGACTTTCCTCCAGCACCTTGAGGAGTTGAGATGGCACATCATCAGGGCACTGGTGGCTGTTGTAGCCGGGGCAATTGTGGCATTTGTGTTCAAGAATATAATCTTTGATCACATTATTCTGGCCCCTAACAATCCGGATTTTGTTACAAACAGGCTTCTCTGCCGGCTGGCTGACCTTGTGAATGTCCCTGTACTCTGTATCAACCAGAATCCGATTGAGCTGATCAGCATTAAGATGTCAGGCCAGTTCACCACTCATATAAATATATCACTGGTGGCCGGCCTGATACTGGCCTTCCCCTATGTCTTCTGGGAGTTCTGGTCATTTTTCCGCCCTGCCCTTTATGAGAAAGAGCGAAAATATGCCCGCGGGGCCGTTACCATGGCTTCTCTTCTCTTCCTGACCGGTGTCCTTTTCGGTTACTTCGTTATAACCCCGCTCTCAATCAACTTTCTTGGAACGTACCGTGTCAGTGACCTGGTCACAAACCAGATAAACGTCACATCCTATATAGGTTCAGTCACATCTGTGGCTCTCTCCGCCGGTATAACCTTCGAGCTCCCTATCGTTGTCTTCTTCCTTTCGCGCATCGGGGTGCTGACACCTGAATTCATGAGGAAATACCGTCGTCATGCCATCGTCGTGGTACTGATGGTTGCAGCCGTGATCACCCCTCCTGATGTATTCAGTCTCATTCTCGTCTCCATTCCGCTGCTTCTCCTTTATGAAGTTAGTATCTTTATAGCGGCAAGGGTCGTCAGACAAAGGGAGGATGCCGACGCGAAGGAGGCGGAAGCGGAAGCTGAGGCAGCGGCAGCAGCAAGGAAAAAAGCTGCGGAAGCAAAAGCGGCAGCAGAGACAACCACAAGGGAAAAGGCTTCGGAGGCCGGACCCGCAGCAGAGACAGCTACAAGAGAAAAGGCTCCGGAGGCCGGACCCGCAGAAGAGACAATCACAAGGGAAAAGGCTCCAGAGGCCGGACCGGCAGCAGAGACAGCCGCAAAGAAAAAAACTGGTGATGTAAGCCCTGCAGAAGAGACTGGTACTACTGCCAGGAAAAAAGCGGCCGGGACTAAGGCAGCCAAAAAAGACCGGACCGATGCAGGAGATCCTGCAAAGCCAAAAGATCAGGACAGACAGGCAGGAGAACCGGATGAACCTGCAGGCAACATATAGTGAGACTATGAAGCTCTACACAACAAATCTTGTCAAACGATACAAGACACGGACAGTGGTCAACGAGGTCTCGGTCGAGGTTGAACAGGGAGAGATAGTGGGCCTCCTCGGTCCAAACGGCGCCGGCAAGACCACAACATTCTACATGATCGTGGGACTTATACGGCCAAACGGAGGCCAGATCTGGCTTGACAACACCCAGATAACCGACTTCCCCATGTACCGCAGGGCACGCCTCGGTATAGGCTACCTGGCACAGGAAGCCTCTGTCTTCCGCAAACTGAGCGTCGAAGACAACCTGATGGCTGTCATGGAACTATCTGACATGACAAGGCAGGAACGTAAGGAGCGGCAGGAATCACTCCTTGAGGAGTTCGGCCTGGCACGCATACGGAAGAGCCTTGGCATACAACTCTCAGGAGGCGAACGCCGCAGGACAGAGATTGCCCGCGCCCTGGCCCTCAAACCCAACTTTATCCTCCTCGACGAACCTTTCGCCGGCGTTGACCCTATCGCTGTTGAAGATATCCAGACGATTGTCTCTCACCTGAAAGACAAGAATATAGGCATCCTGATAACCGACCATAACGTCCATGAGACACTCTCCATCACTGACCGGGCTTACCTCCTGTTCGAGGGGAAGATACTCAAGCAGGGCACTGCTTCACAGCTTGCTGATGATGAACAGGTAAGAAACGTCTACCTCGGTAAGAACTTCGAACTCAGGAGGTAAATTAATCCGGACCCTTTTGCAACTTCGTAATTTTTACTAATTTTGCACCACTTTTTGCGGATGTGTCGTAATTGGTAGCCGAGCAAGACTTAGGATCTTGTGCCTCAGGGCGTGGGGGTTCGAGTCCCTTCATCCGCACCAGACACCGGAGCCGCCCTTATACCTCGCCGGAAGGCACAGGTTAAGGCGGTTTTTAAATCGATAGAAAACTATTACAAGATGAATGTCACCAGAGAGAACATTGATGCACTGAATGCGACGGTCAGGATTGATATTGTCAAAGCCGACTATGAAGAGAAGGTTGAAAAGAAACTCAGGGAGTACAGGAGAACAGCCAGCATAAAAGGATTCCGTCCCGGGCATGTACCTATCCAGATGATCAAAAAGATGTACGGAACCACCGTGCTCGTCGACGAGATCAACAATCTCGTCTCGGAAAGTCTGTCTGAATATATCAGGAATGAGAAACTTGACATACTGGGTGACCCGATTCCGAAAAATGACGGACACTCGTTTGATCCTGAAAAGTCGGATGAATTCAGCTTCACCTTTGAGCTGGGCCTGGCGCCGGAATTTGAGGTGAACCTTAATAAAAAACAGAAGCTCACCCGCTACCTTATCGCACCTGACACAAAGATGATTGCCGACTACGTTGACAATTATGCCCGCAGGCATGGTCAGTTCATCACTGCTGAGGCAGCTGAAGAGAGGGATATGCTCAAGGGTATCGTGGAGTCATCTGACGGATCAGTGAAAAATGACGCTGCCTCCCTTTCGGTTGAGATGATAAAGGATGAGGAGATAAAGAAACACTTCCTTGGAAAGAAAGCCGGTGATACCGTCGGATTCGATATTCGCAAGGCATTCCCTAATGATTACGAGATTGCCGGCCTGCTCAAGAAGCAGAAGGATGAGGTAAAAGACCTCCAGGGGCGCTATTCCATACTGATAATGGAAGTATCCCGCTTCGTTCCGGCGGAAAACAACCAGGAGCTGTGGGACAAGGTCTACGGTGAGGGTACCGTGAAATCAGCGACTGAGTTCGAGGCAAAGGTAACGGAAGAGATCAGGGAGTTCTTCAACCGTGAGACCGAGTACAAGCTCCGGACTGACGCCCGTGACCTTGCGCTGGCGAAGACCCCGTTCGAGCTTCCTGAGGATTTTCTCAAGAGATGGTTGCTCAGGGTCAATGAAAAAACAACTGCAGAGGATATTGAGAAGGATTTCGACCACTTCCGTGATGACCTCCGCTGGCAGCTTATCAAGAACAGGGTTGCGAAGGACAATGAGCTTAAGATCACCGATGAGGAGATCCTGGAAGAGGCGAAGGCTTTTACCCGTGCCCAGTTTGCCCAATATGGCCTGCATTACGCTTCTGACGAGCAGATTACATCATTTGCCGGTGATTTCCTGAAGAAGGAGGAAGAGGCGCACCGCATTGCGGAAAAGGTGCTTGACACAAGGGTACTCAGCCTTCTGATTGATGCGGTCAAAGTGGATGAGAAAACAGTTACCCCCGAGGAATTCAACAAGCTCTTCGGCAACAAATGAAACTATTAAGTGTTTAATGCGTATATTTGGCATTCAATCAAAGTTTCAGAACATGTCAGACATCAAGGATTTTAAAAAATACGCAGCTGACCGCTTCGGCATCAGTAGCATGACGATGCAACGTTACGTCTCGGCCAGCAACAGCTACATCTCCCCGACCATCATTGAGGAGCGCCAGCTGAACGTGGCCTCCATGGACGTCTTCTCCCGTCTGATGATGGACCGTATCATCTTCCTGGGCCTGCCTATTGATGATTACGTGGCTAATATCATACAGGCTCAGCTGCTCTACCTTGACTCGGCTGATCCGGGCAAGGACATACAGATCTACCTCAATACCCCGGGTGGTGCGGTACATGCAGGGCTGGGCATCTATGACACTATGCAGTATATATCTTCGGATGTTGCCACCATCTGCACCGGTATGGCCGCCTCGATGGGCGCAGTGCTGCTCACTGCTGGCACAAAGGGTAAACGCTCAGCGCTCAAACACTCCCGCATTATGATCCATCAGCCGATGGGAGGCGCAGAAGGACAGGCATCAGATATTGAGATCGCCGTCAAGGAGATACTTAAAGCCAAGAGGGAGCTTTATGAGATAATCGCCTTTCATACAGGTAAACCTGTTGAAAAGGTTGAAAAGGATTCAGACCGCGACTACTGGATGACAGCCGCCGAGGCCAGAGACTACGGTATGATTGACGAGGTTCTGATCAGGAACAAAAGTTAATTCTTCCCCTGATGGATAAATGTTCGTTCTGCGGACGCACCAAGAAAGAGGCTAACCTTCTCATCGCCGGTCTTGAAGGCCATATATGCGATCATTGCATAGAGCAGGCCCATAATATAATGGTAGAGGAGCTGGGAGGCAAGTCAAGCTTTAACCTTGATGGCATAACCCTCCGCAAGCCGGATGAAATAAAAAAATTCCTCGATCAGTATGTTATCGGGCAGGACAGGGCAAAAAAGATCCTCTCGGTAGCCGTTTACAACCACTACAAGAGGCTCATGCAGAAGGCCGGCAGTGATGATGTGGAGATTGAAAAGTCAAACATCATCCTGGTGGGCGAGACCGGTACCGGCAAGACTCTGCTGGCACGAACCATCGCACGCATGCTTCATGTCCCGTTCACCATCGTTGACGCCACCGTCCTTACAGAGGCAGGCTATGTTGGTGAGGACATTGAGAGCCTGCTGACCCGCCTTCTTCAGAATGCCGACTATGATGTCAAGGCTGCAGAGAAGGGAATAGTGTTCATTGACGAGCTTGACAAGATAGCCCGCAAGGGTGATAACCCCTCCATTACCCGTGATGTATCGGGTGAGGGTGTCCAGCAGGGTCTTCTCAAACTTCTGGAGGGATCGGTTGTCAACGTGCCCCCTCAGGGCGGCAGGAAACACCCCGAACAGAAGATGATACCGGTTGATACCAGGAATATTCTATTCATATGCGGAGGTGCTTTTGAGGGGATAGAGAAAAAGATTGCCCACAGGCTGAACACAACAGTAGTGGGATACACAGCCAGCCGTTCACGTGACCATTATGACAAGGATGACCTGTTGAAATACATTGCACCTCAGGATCTGCGTGCCTATGGGCTCATCCCCGAAATCATCGGCCGTCTGCCGGTGCTGACACACCTCTCTCCACTTGACAGTAAGGCGCTGAGAGCCATTCTTACCGAGCCGAAGAACGCCATCACAAAACAGTATATCAAGCTCTTTGCCATGGACGGTATAGAGCTCACATTTACCCCGGAAGCTCTTGATTACATTGTCGACAAGGCTGTGGAGTTCAGGCTGGGAGCAAGGGGTCTGCGTGCCATCTGCGAGGCCATCATGATGGACGCCATGTTCGAACTGCCTTCAAGCGATACGAAGGAGTTCTCAGTAACAACCGAGTACGCAGCGCATAAGCTCGACAGGGTGGATATGAAGGTATTGAAAGCATCATAATACTGCACGGTAAAAAGAGAATCCCGGTCAGCCTGACGGCTCACCGGGATTTCTTTCTTAATACCCGACTTACAACTCAGCTGTACTGAGCGTATCAGTGCATATCATCAGTTGCCCTGATATTTCGGATGCCAGTAACGGAGGGTAATCTCCTTCGTCTCATCACCCCTCGAAAGGGTGGCCAATGCATCACATTCACCCGTTCCATAGTCCAGCACGAAAGGTTCTATGCCCTCCACTTCAAATCCGATTGTTCCGGCAACAAGGAACCTGCAGGCAGCGGTCCATTCCAGCGGGCTGGTAATCGTCAACGTGTAGCTCTTTCCATCGAGGTTTGTGCCGGCGGACATACCTGTTATCAGGCACCTGTCATCCCATGGATTCCATGTACCGTATCCGGCTATATACTCCCTCTGGCGGGTGAACTCACGGGTGATCACCTTGCTGTCAGGGAAGGTTATCTTTCCCCCTTCGAGGCTGACACCAAAAACGGCATTCTGGCTGTCATTGGGACCAAGGTTTTCAATTGTGAAAGTCCCCTCCACCTTCGCTCCGTTTACATAATAATTGTCAAACGTAAGAATCCGCTCCGTGCCGGTTGTGCCTCTCGGGCCGGAAAGGGTAATCAGGATTTTCCCGCTTCGCTCAATATCAAACAGGCCGGTACACCCCGTGCCGTAGTTGATTACAATACTCCTTGGAAAGAAATCTTCACCCGGGGAGTTGATTGTGATAAGAGGACAACTGTCAAGGACAGAGGCTGACTTCTTCCCCACCTCAGCAAACACAGTGGCTATCTCCAGTGATGCAAAGGCATCATCATAAAGAGCCTCGCTCAGTGCTACATCATCGGCAGCGTCAGTGGCCCTGGTGTCAATCGGGTCCGACTTGCTGCATGATGTCATTATCAGCCCAATCAGGGCCGTGAACAGGATAAGTGTCTTGATTTTCATAACCAGAATCTGTTAAGTGTTTCAATTATGTCTGTATTGCAATGACAGAAAAGAACACTCATGGTTTAACGGATAAACCGGGAAAAAGTTACCTGCGCCTGAGGTAGGTGGTATAGGAAAAGCTGATCTCAGAAGGTTCTTCCGACAGGTAATCTTCCTGTTCAGAGACGTACCACTCATCCGGACTTATCTCCGGGAAGAAGGTGTCAGCAGGGAACTCTCTGTGGATATGAGTCACCATAAGCCTGTCAGCCAGTGGCAGAAACTGCCTGTAGACAGATCCGCCTCCCATGATGAATATCTCCTTACCCGGATCGCAGAGGCTCAGCGCCTCATCAACTGACCGGGCTGTCTCTGCACATTTGAAGCAGTCGAGTTCATTGTCGGTAAGGACAATATTCTTCCTGCCTGTGAGCGGTTTGCTGGGGAGTGATTCCCAGGTCTTTTTGCCCATGATAAGGCAATGGCCCATGGTTATCTCCTTAAATCTCCGGAGGTCACCAGGGATATGTGCCAGCAGGCTGTTGTTGTATCCGATGCCGTTGTTGCGGTCAGTTGCTACTATGATTGTTATCATTTCATACAGATATGTCGCCTTTTATGGCGGGGTGCGGGTCATATTCCGAAAGAGAAAAGTCGGCGTACCTGAATCCGAGGATATCGCTGACATCCGGGTTCAGGCTTATCACCGGAAGCCTTCGCGGTTCACGGGTGAGTTGCAGTCTTACCTGGTCAAGATGGTTGAGGTATATATGCGCATCACCCAGGGTGTGAATGAACTCGCCGGGTCTGTAACCAGTTACCTGTGCCATCATCATTGTGAGCAGCGAATAGGAGGCAATGTTGAACGGCACACCCAGGAAGATGTCTGCACTGCGCTGGTAGAGCTGGCATGAGAGCCTGCCGTCAGCCACATAGAACTGGAACAGTATATGGCATGGCGGAAGAGCCATTTTTTCTATCTCTCCTACATTCCAGGCAGATATGATATGCCTTCGGGAGTCGGGATTGTTCTTCAGGGATGTGACCACTGCCTTTACCTGGTCAATGGTTCTGCCGTCAGAAGCAGGCCAGGAACGCCACTGGTAACCGTATATGGGTCCCAGGTTACCTTCAGGGTCAGCCCACTCATTCCATATCCTTACACCATTCTCCTGCAGGTAGCGCACATTGGTGCTGCCACTGAGGAACCAGAGGAGTTCATATATGATTGATTTCAGGTGCAGCTTCTTGGTGGTCATCAGCGGGAACCGTTCGGAGAGGTCAAAGCGCATCTGGTAGCCGAAGGTGCTTACCGTTCCGGTACCCGTACGGTCCCCCTTCTCAATGCCATGGTCCATGACATGGTTCAGCAGGTCAATGTATTGCTTCATATCATTCTGCCCTTTTTATCTGGATGCGGGAGTGATCTTTGCCACCCATCCCCCTCCCGGAGCCAGGCTAAGAGTGACCTTTTCACCGGTAGCGGCCTTGTGTGTCTCATGCCTGTAATCCTCTCCATGCCGGTCAGCATTTATTCCGTCAGAAAATACCTCCATGACGTAGTCGCCAGCCGGCAGGAACGAAAGGTCAACCTCGGTCCCAAACGGTTTCCAGTCATTCATTGCGGCCAGGTACCAGGTAGTGCCGTGCCTTCGTGCCATGACAATGCAGTCACCTTTCCTGGCTTCCACCACTCTGGTCTCATCCCAGGTAACCGGCACACCGGCAATAAAGGAGGTACACTCCTGGTTGTGCATGTAATTTGAAGGGCTGTCAGCGAGCATCTGCAGCGGACTCTCAAAGACAACATACATAGCCATCTGGTGGACCCTGGTGCCCTGGCTGGCCGGCCGGTAGTATATCGGTTTGAAATCACGCTGCTGCATGTTGACCATAGCACCGGGGGTATAGTCCATCGGGCCGGCAACCATGCGGGTAAACGGCAGTGTCAGATCATGTTCCGGATTGCACTCCGCGCTCCACTTGTTGTTCTCCAGCCCCTTGACTCCCTCACGGGTGATTACGTTGGGCCATGTGCGCTCCATCCCGTCAGGCTTGTAAGACCCGTGAAAATCAACCAGCAGCTTATGCCGGGCCGCTTTCTCAGCCACCTCATAATAATAGTTGACCATCCACTGGTCATCGCGCTGCATGAAGTCGACCTTTATACCCCTGACCCCCCACTTTTCATATTGGGCAAGGGCTTCGTCTATTCGGTCATGAAGTGTCTTCCATATCACCCACAGAATGATTCCGACGTTTTTCGATTCGGCATATTCGCAGAGTTCCTCAACGTCAAAACCGGGTGCCTGGTCAAGGACATCTCCCAGTTTATACCATCCCTCGTCGAGGATGACATATTCAATGCCATTCTCCGATGCAAAATCTATGTAGTACTTATAGGTGTCATTATTGAGTCCGGCCCTGAAGTCAACCCCGTAGATATTATTGGCATTGTACCAGTCCCATGCTACCTTTCCGGGCTTCACCCAGCTGAAATCAATCGCCGGTGCCGGAGGGGCGCCCAGCCTGTAGACCATCTCGCTTTCCACCAGGCCGGCATCATCCGGGGTGATTATGAACAGGCGCCACGGGTAAGTGCGTGTGCCCGATGTAACTGCAAGGTAGTCTTCACGTCCGGTCACATAGACATTACGGTCATTATGCGCCTTCACCTCAGAAGGGTATGCAGGCAGCACGCCGGTCACTCCCCCGCGTCCGTCTCCGTTTATCCACAGGCCAGGGTAGTCACGTATGTCAGCCTCGCTGAGGAGGATGTTCATCGAACCGGATGTGAACAGTACCGGCAGGCTTGCGAGGTGTTTTGCGCCGATTGTATCCATTGATGCGGGAAAGAAGGTGCATTCATTATGTGACATGAAGCCCTTTTCCAGTGGCCACAAGGCTCCGGTTCCACCGGGAAGTGAAAAGGCGAACCGCTCGTTCCTGACCATGATCTCCCCTTTCATTGCCGTTTTGAACCTGTATGCCACACCGTCATCATAAGCGCGGAACTCAATTGATGATCCGCCCCTGAAACGAAGTTCAAGTGCGTTGAAGATGTCAGGTACCCGGCTGTTTTTACGGGGCGCCACAGGAATGAGTATATCATTCACTGAGGAGGTAACAGCCTTTGTTATGACAGGACGCGACCCGGGAACGGTTATTCCTTCCAGTTGCAGTTCGGGCGACAGCCCGGTGATTAACTCCTTGGTGCCGTAACTGACGGTGAGGTTAATCCCTGAAGTGGTCTCCACTGACAGGGTGATCTTCCCGTCAGGTGATGTTACCTTGTACTCCTTTGACAGCAGGGGCACCGGTATCAGCAGCCCTGCTGCAATCAAAATCCTAAGAATCTTCATTTCTCCCTTGATTTTTTATCCTTGTCCTTTCCTTCTTGCCATCTCGTCACGGATGGCCGCTGCCTGCTCATAATCCTCACGGCTGATTGCATCGGATAGCATATCCTTAAGCTCATCCACTGAGAATTCGCCATACTCGCTGCTCACGGGCTGTTTTTTCTCCTTCGGTGGTTCGGACTGCTTCTTCTGGTCATCCTCGGTGGTGGCACTCATGACAATTCCGGCCTCATTAAGTATCTGAGGTTCAATGAATATAGGACATTCAAACCTCAATGCCAACGCTACGGCGTCAGAGGTGCGTGAGTCGATGTGAAAACGCCTCTCCCCGTCAGTGCATACGATCTCGGAATAGAAGATTCCTTCGCGGAGCCTGTTGATAAGTACCTGTTCCACTGTTACGCCGCATGCTTCGGCAAAGCTGCGGAAGAGATCATGTGTCAGCGGCCTCGGGGGCTCCAGGTTCTCAAGTTTGATGACAATGGCCTGAGCCTCAAACCCCCCTATAATAATAGGTATCCGCCGTTCCCCGTTTTCCTCCGCCAGTATAAGGGCATAGGCGCCTGACTGTGTCTGGCTGTATGAAATGCCTATTACCTTCAGACGAATAAGCTTATTCTGCATAGTTTACCAGATTTTCTGCCTGACAGGCCGATATGACAAATATAAATAATATGAATCTTTATCTCTTCCACTTCCTGTTTTTTTATCCACATCATATTGGTGATAAATTAATGTCACCGGTTTGCAAATAAGTTAATTTTTATATCTTTGCAGTCCGAAAAACAAAGATCCGGAGGGGCCCGCAGAAGTGTCATGCACAGAGGAGCATGTCCGCCTCACGGAGTAATATAAGAGAGATTGAAAATGTACGCAATCGTAGAAATTGCCGGTCAGCAGTTCAAGGTGGAAGAGGGGAAAAAGATATTTGTTCACCGTCTTGATGCAGTTGAAGGCGACAGTGTGGAGTTTGAAAAAGTTCTACTTACAGACAATGAGGGCGCAGTCACCATCGGTGAACCGCTTGTTCCCAATATCGTTGTAGAGGGTAAGGTCCTTGCCCATGTAAGGGGAGACAAAGTAATCATCTTCAAGAAGAAGAGAAGGAAGGGTTATCAGAAGAGGACCGGTCACCGTCAGGATTTCACCCAGGTAGAGATACTGAGCATCGGCGCAGCCGGTGGGACCAGGAAGAAGGCCGCACCGAAGGCAGAAAAGAAAGTTGCCGAAACGCCAGTTGCAGAAGAGGTGAAAACTGAAGTAAAAAAGGCCCCGGTCAGGAAAACCGCTGCCAGCAAGGAAACGGCTGAGAAGAAGGAGACCGTTAAGAAAGCCCCGGCAAAAAGCACAAAGAAACCGGCGAAGGAATAACCGATAAACAGTAAAAAGAAAACGATATGGCACACAAGAAAGGTGTAGGCAGTTCACGTAACGGCCGCGATTCAGAAAGCAAAAGGCTTGGTGTCAAACTCTTCGGAGGACAGGCAGTAAAAGCAGGCAGCATAATCGTTCGCCAGCGTGGCACCACTCATAACCCCGGTGAAAACGTCGGGCTCGGCAAGGATCATACCCTCTTTGCCCTTGTCGACGGTACCGTGGAGTTCAAGAAGAAGCGCGACAATAAATCTTACGTCTCGGTTAAACCCGCAGCAGAATAGGATACTGACAACTTACAGGAACTCCTGAAAAATACGCTGAAGCGCATATTTTCAGGAGTTTTTGTTTTAATTTTACCCCGCTTATCACTAAAAATCCTTCCGGTATGCTAACCATCAACCAGATTCGTGAACAATCGCCGTTCGTTATTGAACGGCTGAAAATCAAGAATTTTGATGCCACAGAGATAGTACAACATGTGCTGGACCTTGACCGTCGACGCCGCGAGATGCAGGCTGAGAGTGACTCCATCCAGGCTGAGCTCAACACCCTGTCACGTGAGATTGGTGCAATGATGAAGGAGGGGCGCAGGGATGAGGCTGACGCTGCCCGGCAGGGTATAGGCACCAGGAAGGAGAAGCAGAAGCAGCTGGCAGACACCCTGGAAGCGGTTTCAGCCGAGATGCAGGCCGAACTGGTCAGGCTGCCAAACCTTCCGCATGCCCTGGTGCCCCCGGGCAAAAGCGCCGAAGACAACATGATAATACGCAGCGGTGGCGTCATACCTGATCTGTATGCCGGTGCCCTGCCTCACTGGGACCTCATAAAGAAATATGACATCATTGACTTTGACCTGGGGATCAAGATCACCGGGGCCGGATTTCCTGTATACAAAGGCAAGGGAGCAAAACTCCAGAGATCACTGATAAACTTCTTCCTTGACGAGGGCGAAAAGGCAGGGTACCGTGAGGTGGAACCACCGATAGTGGTCAATGAGGACTCGGGCTTCGGCACAGGCCAGCTGCCTGACAAGGAGGGACAGATGTACCATGTGGGCATTGACAATCTTTACATGATCCCCACTGCCGAGGTGCCCATAACCAATATATATCGCGACGTTATCCTCGATGCAGCAGTGCTGCCGGTGCGCAACATGGGCTACACTCCCTGCTTCCGCCGCGAGGCTGGCTCGTGGGGAGCACATGTGAGGGGGCTGAACAGGCTGCACCAGTTTGACAAGGTGGAGATAGTACAGATTGCACATCCCGGTAACTCCTATGAGTCGCTTGAGGAGATGGTAAGCCACGTCGAAAACCTCCTGGTGAAACTGGAGCTGCCCTACCGGATTGTAAGGCTCTGCGGTGGTGATATGTCGTTCACCTCGGCAATGACATATGACTTCGAGGTATGGTCGGCAGCACAGCAGCGCTGGCTGGAGGTGAGCTCAACCTCGAACTTCGAGGCTTTCCAGGCCAACAGGCTCAAATGCCGTTTCCGCGAGAAGGGAGCCAAACAGACCACCCTGTGCCATACCCTAAACGGAAGTGCCCTGGCATTGCCACGGATCGTAGCCGCACTGCTTGAGAACAACCAGACACCTGAAGGAATAACGATACCTGCCGCACTGGTGCCCTACACCGGGTTCGGGATGATCAGCTGAAAGAAATGAAAAAGAGTCAGCAGGCGTACATTTATGCCGCACTCTCTGTAATGCTCTGGGGAACCATCCCTACAGCCTTCAAAATAGCACTGTCAGAACTGAGCATAGTGACCATGCTGGGTATCACCACCCTGGTCTCGACCGCAGTTCTGTTTTTCATTATGTTCCTTACGGGAAAGTTATGCTATCTCAGGCAGACCACGGGCAGGGAACTGATCTGGTCCGCCCTGCTGGGCCTGGTCAATCCTGTAGGTTACTACATCATCCTGCTGACCGCTTACAGTCGCCTGCCAGGCCAGGTGGCACAGCCTATCAACATGATATGGCCCATCATCCTTGTCTTCTTTTCCATTCCCCTGCTCGGCCAGCGCATCCCGGCCCGCAGCTTCCTTGCACTTGCCATAAGCCTGGCCGGGGTATATATTATAGCATCTCAGGGTGCCCTGCTGAGTCCGGGCAGATCAGACGCACTGGGGGTGATGCTTGCACTTATCAGCAGCGTACTCTGGGCACTCTACTTCGTCCTCAATGTCCGTGACAGACGCGACGAATCAGTAAAACTGTTTACCAGCTTCATGTTCGGATCAGTTTACATGCTCATCCTGATGGCTTCTGAGGGCTCCTTCACCGAAGCGCTGAGCTTTAAGGGAGTGGCAGCATCGGTCTACTGCGGCTTCTTTGAGATGGGAATCACCTTCTGGCTCTGGCTGAAAGCACTGCAGCTCTCCAAAACAACCGACAGGGTAAGCAACCTTGTATACTTCGCCCCGTTCATCTCACTCATCCTGCTGCACTTTATCATTGACGAACCTGTCTATTATACTACCCCGCTCGGACTGCTCCTCATCATTGGAAGCGTTTTATACCAGAACAGGAAAAAGCGGGCTTAAACCAACCGGCACATTTTTTGTTATTTTTACATCAAATTCTGATGACAATGAAAAAGGTACTTCTCATATCACTTCTGGTCATTCCCGTTTTGTTCGGCTGCAAGGAAGATCCTCCTCCAGTGCCAGTTCATACTCCGACTGCCGAGGAAAGGGCACGTGATGGTCTGTATGACCTGATGAAAGATGTATACCTGTGGTACAAAACAATGCCCACGGTGAAACTATCTGATTATGAAAATCCCGAAGAACTCATGGATGCTCTGAGATACAAGCAGATAGACAGATGGAGCTTCGTCGCCGACTATGAAAGTTTCATGGCATCGATGGAGGGTAGTTTCGTAGGCCACGGAATCAGGATGGGCCTTGATAATATGGACAATGTCAGGGTGGTAAGCCTTTACGAGGGGTCTGACCTCTGGCCGAAGGGGGTTAGAAGGGGATGGATAGTAAAGGAGATTAACGGCACATCCATTGCCCCTATCTTCCTCTCAGGCAACAATACTGCCTATAACAATCTTATGGGACCCGGTACCGCAGGGACAACCAATACATTTAAATTCATCAATCCTGATGGTCAGGAAGTGATCTATACCTCTGTCAAGTCCAGTTTCACCATTAACTCGGTAACGGCAACCAGGATCCTTGACCTCCCCAACGGCAAGACCGGTTACCTCTGTTTCGAGACATTCATTGACCCGTCGGAGCAGGAGCTGAATGAAGCCTTTGCCGATTTCAAGGCAAATAACATCACTGACCTGATAATTGACCTTCGTTACAATACCGGTGGATACATGGATATAGCCCAGCAGCTTGCCAGCTTTGTGCTTACATGGGAGGACACTACCAAAGTAGCATACAAGCTGGAATATAATGAACTTGTCGGGCCCCTGTGGAATGAAAGCTTTAATTTTATCCGGACCGAAAGTCCTCTTGGTCTTGATCGGGTTGTATTTATCACAACCCGGAGTTCCGCATCTGCGAGCGAGGTTGTAATTAACAGCCTTAAGCCTTATGTTGATGTGACGGTTGTTGGAGACACCACTCACGGCAAGCCTGCCGGCATGAATATATGGGGCTATCCGTTTCCTTCAGAAAGTGAACCTGAGCCCGATTATGATTATGTCTTTGCCCCAATTACCTTTGAATATCTGAATGCCATGGATGAAGGACGGTTCTATGAAGGTATACTACCTGATGTGAAAGCCGCAGATGATATAACACACGACTTCGGTGACCCGGAGGAGGCATCACTCAAGGCAGCCATTAGTGTGCTTAACGGGACAAAAGCGGCCACTGTGATGCCTGTCAGGCGTCCCCGTATCTGGTCAGAAGGTACTCAACTACCCACTGAGCTCTTCCTCGGTCCGCCGCAACCATTTAAAAAGTGAAGCCGGAACAGTCTGAAAGGATCATCCTGGGCATTGACCCCGGCACCACGGTCACAGGTTACGGCCTTATCAGCGTATCAGGCAGGAGTCCGTCACTCATCACCCTGGGTATCATCGACCTCCGCAAGAAGGAGGATCACTTCCGTAAGATCCGGACCATCTTCGAGCAGACACTTGAGCTCATTGACAGGTATCATCCTGATGAGTTTGCCATTGAAGCTCCCTTCTTCGGTAAGAACGTACAGAGCATGCTTAAGCTGGGCAGGGCCCAGGGTGCTGCAATCTCTGCGGCACTCTACCGTGACCTGCCGGTATTTGAGTATGCCCCTAAGATTATAAAGATGTCCATCACCGGCAGGGGTCAGGCCAGCAAGGAACAGGTGGCTTCCATGCTGCGGACCATACTTGCTTTTCGCGGGGAGTCCATGGTTCTTGACGCCACCGATGCGCTGGGCGCCGCCCTGTGTCACTTCTACCAGAGCAACAAACCGGTTGCAGCCAGGGAATACAGAAACTGGGGCGACTTTATCAAAAAGAACAGCGACAGGATCAAACAGTAAGTTTCCGTGGGCAGGGTCAAACAGTAAGCTTCTGGGCAGCAGCGAGGGCTGCCACACTCACTGTGACGTCACCGGCAGCCTGAAGCGCGTTGACGCAGGCTTCCATTGTTGAGCCGGTAGTAATTACATCATCAACCAGCAATATATGCCTGCCGTCTATCTCCCCTGGCCTTATCACCCTGAAGAGTCCCTCGACATTCTCCCACCTCTCATACCTTCCCCTTTTTGTCTGTGAGCCCGACTTCCCGGTACGGCATAGAATGTCACTCCTGACCTGCAGACGGCAGTGTGAAGCCATCCCCTGAGCGATGCACAGACTCTGGTTGTATCCCCGGCGCCTTTCCCTTGCCCGATCAAGTGGTACGGGGATGATCATATCCATCCCTTCAGTGAATCCGCTTCCCATCAGAACAGAACCATATAGCCTTCCGAGCATGATCCCTATATCCTTCCTTCCAGAGTACTTCAGCAGGTGTATCAGCTTTCTGATACGGCTTCCGCGATTATAAACCGAATAAGCTGCCGCCCTTTCCACATTACACCTGCCCCAGAAAGCCTGCTCAAGCATATTGCCCCTGCGGAGATGAAAGTCGGTCCGTGCCATATCAAGCAGGCAACCGGTACAGAGCACCTCCTCCCCCCTGACCAGGTGAGCCCCGCATGAGAGGCATGGCCGTGGAAGAAACAGACTCAGAAAGTCGTCGGCAATATCTTTAACTTGAAACATTTCGCAGCGGGAAGCAGAGATACAAGGTATGATTTTTATGACATATATGCAGTGATACATGAAATTTTCATATATTGGCGGCGTTGTATTAAACAAACCAATTGACAAATAGTATGAAGAAATGGATGATTGGCAGCCTGATTCTCATCGCGATGATGTTTGTGGCTGCAGGGGTCTATGCTCAGACTACCGACAAGGAAAAGAAGCACACCAAAAGTGAGTGTACCTTTGTCGATAAGAACAAGGACAGCAAGTGTGATGTATGTGGCTCAACGGTCGATGCATGCAAAAAAGAGGCTGTGAAAGGCAGAGACTGCTCAAAGTGCCCGGCAGCTGCAGAATGCGGCGACAAGAAGGGTGAAGTGGTTCCGGCAAAGGAAGGTGCCACAGCAACCTCTCCATGCTGCGCAGGTAAGAAATAACAAAACTGCAGATTATAAAAAAGAGGCTGCCCCTTTGAGACAGCCTCTTTTTTTTATTGTGTGGTCTGATCA
>ENA-UOOK01000080-UOOK01000080.1-fermentation-metagenome-genome-assembly--contig:-NODE-80-length-102372-cov-73.506416_pt1 | contig 102372 bp, 83 predicted proteins | sample MGYA00245777_ERZ724023 | MGnify/ENA primary metagenome ERZ724023 (study PRJEB28704, sample SAMN03018312) | fermentation metagenome | biome: anthropogenic terrestrial biome; feature: soil... | reverse complement strand
TGAGCACGCTAAAGCTAGAGGTGCTAAAATTTATGCCGAAGTAGTAGGAGTTGGTTTATCAGCAGATGCATATCACTTAACAGCACCTCACCCAGAAGGATTGGGAGCTAATTATGTGATGAGAAATGCTCTGCAAGATGCTAAGCTAAAACCAGAAGATATCGGATATATAAATGTACACGGAACTGCTACACCTCTTGGAGATATTGCAGAACTTAAAGCAGTTATGCAAGTCTTCGGAGATCACGCATTCAAATTAAATATTAGCTCAACTAAATCTATTGTAGGACACCTACTAGGTGCTGCAGGAGCAATGGAAGCTTCATTTGCTGTTATGGCTTTGGTTGATCAAATAATTCCACCAACAATAAATCACCAAAAAGCAGACGAAAATATAGACCCAAGATTTAATTTAACTCTGCATAAAGCTCAAAAAAGAGAACTTACTTATGCAATGAGCAATACTTTTGGTTTCGGTGGACACAATACTTGTGTGATTTTTAAAAAAGCTGAATAATCTTAATGGGCTTCTTCTTTTTTAAAAGGTTTAGCGAAGAAGAAAAAAAATTATTAAAGAATTTAAAGCTAATATTAGATTTTAAACCTAAAAATCTAGAATTATATAAAGTTGTTTTTACACACGCATCTGTAGGAAGAAACACCAAAAACAATGAAAGATTAGAGTTTGTCGGAGACTCTGTAATGGGGCTGATAATTACTGATATTTTGTACAATAAATTTCCAAAAGCAGATGAGGGAAGACTTTCTATACTCAGAGCAAGCATAGTAAGCAGACAGTCTTTAAATGTATTGGGCGAAAACCTAGGATTAGATCAATTGGTTGATTATAAAAATACTTCAGGAAATGAAATAAAAAACTTGTCGGGAAATGCCTTAGAGGCAATGGTTGGAGCTATATATTTTGACAGAGGCTACCATAGTGCCAAAAAATTTGTTGAAAAATTAGTTTATGAAAACTTTGATTTAGAAAAACTTTTAGAACAAAATAAAGATTATAAATCTAAACTATTGCAACTAATTCAAAAGTTTAAATTGAATATTACTTTTAATACTTATGAAAATATGGAAAGTAATGAAAAGAATCAACATTTTTTGTGCGAACTATGTTTAGATGATAGATTTTTGGCTGAAGGAAAAGCATGGACAAAAAAAGAAGCAGAACAAAAAGCCTCCAAACAAGCATTGCAAAAGCTCAGTCATTTGAGATTGAACTAAATTTAAAATAATGCAAATAATTTAAGCAAACTCTTAAACAAAGTTATACTATACAAAAAAAATAACTACATTTGTATTGATGAAAACTAAAAAAATAAAATACGAAGCAGAATATAACTTTAAGCTTATAGGAATTTCTTCATCTGAAGATGATTACAGGCTTTCGTGGAAGTTGGGAAAAATTTTTAAAGCAGAATTTATAAAACAAGAAGACATAGAAATTAAAGATAATAAATATACAGAAACTCAAAAATTTGTTTCATATAAATGTCAGCCTTCAAATCTTTCATTAAACTTGAGATTGGTTGTTAACAAAACCAATATAGGTTATATTGTTGATGAATTAAAAAATATAGATTATTTTTTGCAAGTGTTTGATAGTCATGACGATGCTTATTTGGAGAAAATAATTTCAGAAATAAAAGCAATAAGTTCAGTTTCTGCCGTTTTTAATTTAGATTTATCACGAATTAAGTCTAAGGAAAAATTACTTTTTTAAAATGGGAATAGTATCTCGACAAACAATTAAAGGTTCCATTTATTCCTACTTGGGTGCATTTATAGGCTTTGTAAATGTCGCCTTGCTTATGCCAAGATTGTTTGCTACAGACCAAATCGGTCTTGTCAATATTTTAGTGGCTTTATCTACAATTTTTGGGCAATTGGGAACTTTAGGAATGGTAAATGTTACTATTAGGCAATTCCCTTATTTTAGAGATGAAAAAAATAATCACAATGGCTTTTTGTTCTTTGCTTTAGCTGTTGGTAGCTTAGGTTTTGTGCTGTACACGATTTTTTATTATTTAACAAAAGGTTATGTAATAAGAACAAATATAGACCAGTCGCCTCTGTTTGCAGAATATGTTTATTTGTTGTTGCCATTTGTTTTTATTACAATTTTTTATTTCATAATAGATACCTATAATCGTCTTTTGTTTAATGCTTCGTTTGGAGCATTTGCTAAAGAATTGCTTTTAAGGTTGTTAAACTTTATTACAATAGTCTTGTTCTGGTTAGAACTTATAGACTTTCATCAATTTATTATTCTCTATACTATTTCTTATGCTGTTCCTGTTATTCTAATTTGTATATTATTAATTTGTAAAAAACAATATTCTCTAAAACCTTCATTTAAACTTTTCACTAAATCATTTACAAAAGAAGTGATTTCTGTTGCTGTTTTTGGCTTGATTTCAAGTTTTAGTGGAATGGCAGTTTTGCAAATAGATAGATATTTAATTAATCATTATTGCGATTTAAGTGCAACTGGAATATATTCTACTGTTTTCTTTTTTGGTACCATAATTCTATTGCCAGGAAGATCTTTAATTAGAATTTCAAGCACATTAATTACAGAAGCAATTCAAAAAGAAAACTGGAAAGATGTAAACGAAATTTATAAAAGAAGTACAACAAGTATGTCGGTGGTTGGCATGGCTCTTTTTGTTTTAATATGGGGAAATATAAATAATATTATGACAATTTTACCACCAGAGTTTGGAATTGGACGTTATGTTATATTTTTTATTGCACTAGCTCATCTTCTTCAAATGATTGCAAGCGTAAGTAGCGAAATTATTTATTCTAGCAAGTATTATCGAGAGTTTGCAGTCCTAATGATAATTTTAATAATTTCTATAATTATCTTTAATATTATTTTACTACCTAAATGGGGAATAGTCGGAGCTAGCATTGCCTTGGCTCTTGCATTTTTAATTTACTTAGTTTCTAGGCAATTTTTTATTTATTGGAAATTTAAACTTAATCCCTATAAACTAAAACATATTATCATATTAATTGCTGGACTTGTTGCTTTAATTATTAATGTGTTTATTCCACAAATGCATTTTATTTTAGATATTTGTGTTAGAAGTCTTGTTTTAGTAATAGTGTTTTTTGTGCCTGTTTTATTAACAAAAGTTTATCCAGAACTTAATTCTTCAATGAAAAATATAGTTTATAAGCTTAAAAAATTATCTCAAAAAAGCGCAAAATAAACAAAGTGTTGTCGGGTTAGTGAAATAATTCAATTAAAAACATTAAATTTGTAAAAATTTATAATTATGGGTTTCGGAAGTTTTTTTAAAGTACCACAACATAATGTGTTTGATTATAAACCACGCTATTATGACCCCGAAAAAGAAAGAAGACGGGAGTTGTTAAATGAGATGAGAATTGCTCAAGGGAAAGAGCCTGTTGGTATGGACAGTAATAAACCCGGAGCTAAGATAAAAGGTAGCTTTAAACGCCCTATGAAACGAACAGCTTATAGTAAAGGAAATTCTACTATAAGAGTTCTCGTAATAGCTTGTATTTTAGCTTTTATAGTTTATTTAATATTAATAGCTGACCTTACTCCAATTGTTAAACTGTTCATGAAATAATGGCAGATATTATTAAACTTTTATCCGATTCGGTTGCAAATCAAATAGCCGCAGGCGAAGTTATACAAAGACCAGCTTCTGTTGTTAAAGAGCTTGTCGAAAATGCTATTGATGCAGGTGCAACAGAAATAAAAATAGCAATTATTGATGCAGGACGAACTTTAATTCAAGTTTCAGACAACGGAAAAGGAATGAGCCCACAAGATGCTAGAACTGCTTTCGAACGTCATGCTACTTCAAAAATTTCTAGTGCCGACGACTTGTTTGCTATTCGTAGTATGGGGTTTAGAGGCGAAGCCCTTGCTTCTATTGCTGCTGTTGCTTCGGTTGAACTAAGAACAAAAACCGAAGGACAGGATTTAGGAACTTGTATAAATATTTCTGGCTCAAAAGTAGAATCTCAAGAAGTGGTAAATTGCCCTAAAGGAGCAAATTTTATTGTAAAAAACTTATTTTACAATGTTCCTGCAAGACGAAAATTTTTGAAAAGCGACCCAGTAGAAAATCGACATATAACAACAGAAATTCATAGAATAGTTTTAGCAAATCCCGAAATAGCTTTTCAATTTATGTTAGACAATAAAATTGTTTTAACATTAAATCCCGAAAATCATAAACAAAGAATTGTTAATGTGTTTGGAAAAAGTATAAATCAACATCTTGTAAGTCTAAACACAGAAACATCAATAGTAAAAATTTCTGGCTTTGTTGCAAAACCCGAACGAACACGCAAAACAACTAATGAGCAATTTTTCTTTGTAAACAAACGCTTTATGATTCATCCTTATTTTCGAAAAGCAATTAGTATAGCTTATGAAAAACTTATTCCCGAAGGAGAATTTCCAAGTTTTTTTGTTTATCTCGAAATAGACCCATCAACTATTGATATTAATATTCACCCAACAAAAACTGAAATTAAATTTGAAGAAGAACAATCTATTTTCCAAATTCTGAAAGCAAGCGTAAAAGAAGCTTTGGGAAAATTTAATATAGTTCCAGGATTAGATTTCGAAGAAAATATAACAAGAGATGTTCATTTAACTTCAAATACAAGTTTTAAACCACCAACAATTAATATAAATCCAGATTATAACCCATTTAAGTCTCATACACAACATAAAGGTGGACAATCTAATTATGTACCACGCAACTGGAGCAGTTTATACGAGCAAAGCCAAAACAAGAATAGAGAAGATTTTGTTTTACCACAACAAGAAAATATTGAAGAAACACAAAATTTGCTTTCGCGAGATGAAACTCAATCAACTAGTTTTAACAAATCATTGTTTTTTCAACTAAAAAATAAGTATATTATAACTTCGGTAAAATCTGGAATGGTTGTTATAGACCAGAAAAGAGCACATGAAAGAATTTTGTACGAAAACTTTTTAAAGCTTTTAGAAACTCGAAAAGGAGTTAGCCAAAGAACACTATTTCCCGTAATAATAGAGCCTTCTCCAACCGAAAGAGCAGTTATCTTAGAAATAATTACAGACTTAAACAATATAGGCTTTGAAATTGTTCTTGTTGGTAAAGAAAAATTTGAACTTAGAGCTGTGCCAGGCGATTTAACAGATATAGACCCCAAAAAATTAATTGATGAAATAGTTTATGCAATTGCTGAATTACAAGGCTCTGCAAAAGTTGTGCTGAACGAAAAAATTGCCTTAGCTTTAGCAAAAACATCATCAATAAGAGTAGCTAAGCCTTTAACAGAACTCGAAATGCAAGAGATTTTTCAAAAACTTATGCTTTGCTCAGACCATAACTATACGCCAGAAGGAAAAAAAATATTAGAGGTAATTAAAATTGAAGAAATAGAACAAAAATTGAATTAATTTATTATGAATTTTCAAAGAGGAGGTTTTTTTAATTTACCACCAGTAGTAAAGACTTTATTAATAATAAATATTGCTCTTTTTGCATTGAGGTTTCTTGTACCAGATTCAATAATGCATTTGGCTGTTTTTAGTTTTAAATCTGATTTCTTTAGACCATACCAGCTGATTACTCACATGTTTATGCACGGCAATTTTTGGCATTTGTTCTTTAATATGTTTGCATTATATATGTTTGGTAGGATTTTGGAAGAAGTATGGGGTTCGAAAAGATTTTTTATTTATTATTTTTTCACAGGTTTAGGAGCAGCTTTTTTGCATTTAATAGTAATGAATATAGAAATCAATTCACTTATCGCGAAAATGGATCCTCAGCAAGTAAAATATGTTCTTGACGAAGGTAGTGAGGCTTTAATGCAAGGTAAGAATTTTGTAGATATTCAAATGAGAGACTTAAATTTAATGATAAACACCCCAACAGTAGGAGCTTCTGGAGCTATTTACGGTTTGCTTTTAGCTTTTGGAATGATGTTTCCCAATGCAATTTTATATCTTTATGCTGCTATCCCAATAAAAGCAAAATATTTAGTTATGATTTTTGTTGCAATTGAGTTGGTTTTAGGTTTCTTAAATAGAAGTGGTGATAATGTCGCTCACTTTGCACATTTAGGCGGAATGTTGTTCGGACTTATATTTATTTTAGTTTGGAGAAAAAAACAATTTAATCGCTGGGATCAATGAGTTTTTTAGATGAATTGAAATATAGCTTTAAAGCTAAAAACAATTTTAATATTCTTATTTATATTAATTTAATTGTTTTTCTTTTTATTCAGTTATTTAAAGTTTTTTTGTTTCTCAACGCTAAAACAAGTCAAGAGTTTTTATACTACTTAGCTGTCCCTGCAAATATTAATAATTTAAAAACTTATCCATGGACAATAATTACTTATATGTTTACCCATGAAAGTTTTTTGCATATTTTGTTTAATCTATTAGCCTTTTATTGGTTTGGAAAACTTTTTTTGCAGTATTTGTCTCAAAAACAATTACTTGGCGTTTATATTTTAGGAGGAATATTAGGTGCAGTTTTTTATATTTTAGCATTTAATATTTTTCCTGTTTTTAACGAAATTAAAGAAATTTCTATTGCAATAGGAGCATCTGCTTCGGTTATGGCTATTGTTTTTACAGTTGCAATGCTTGCACCTAACCAAGAAATACGTTTGGCTTTTTTAGGAAATTTTAAATTAAAATACCTTGCTTTGTTTGTTGTTATATTAGATATTTTAAGTATTCCAACAGATAATGCAGGTGGTCATATTGCACATTTAGGAGGAGCTTTTTTTGGAGTAATGTTCGCTCTATTTTATCGCAAAGGAGTTGATATTACTAGTTTTCTCACTAAATTTCTTTATTGGATAAAAAACTTATTTAGTCCCCAAAAAAATATGAGAATTAAATATAAAAAATCTAAGTCAAAAACAAAATCAACATCAACAAAACGAGAAAGCGACTGGGACTATAATGCAAGAAAAAAAGCAGAACAAGAAGAAATAGATAAAATACTTGATAAAATTGCAAAATCTGGTTACGAAGCATTAACAGCAAGTGAAAAAGAAAAACTTTTTAAACAAAGCAAATGAAAAAAAAGAAAGCAAATAAAGCATTACTAATAATAAATATACTAGCAAGCATATTATTACTTGCTATTTATGGAATAGAATTTATCCCTCCATCAAAATTTTTGTTTCTTTCTCTACTTCCATTTTTATTTACAATTATTTTAATTGTAAACATAATATTTGTTTTGATTTGGATTTTTGTGAGATGGAAATATTCTTTAATTTCTTTAATAAGTATTTTGTTAGTAATTAAATATGTAGCTTTAATTTATCCTATTCAATCTTTTTTTAGCTCAAAATCTAAGGAAGCCGACTTTAAAGTAATGACTTATAATGTAATGATTTTTGGCTTGTACGATTGGGAAAATACAAATATTAGAACTGATATGATTCAACTTATCTCTGATGAAAACCCAGATGTTTTATGCTTGCAAGAAGCTTATTGGAATAATTCTAATAGTAATTTTAAAACTTTAAAAATAATTTTAGAAAACTTAAACACTAAATATGTTCACAAAGCTACTATGACAACTGCAAAAGGTGGACAAAATTTTGGGCTTGTAACAATTTCAAAGTTTCCAATTTTAAATTCTTATTCAGAAAAATTTGACAATTCTTATAATGGATTTACTTATTCTGATATTTTGATAGATGCCGATACTGTTAGAGTTTATAATGTACATCTTCAGTCTTTGGAGTTTAATCAAAGAGATTATACTGTTATAGAAAATATTTCAGAAGGGATAAATGATCTTGGGGTAAAAACTATATTAAAGAAATATTTAAAATCAATAAAAATTCGCATAAAACAAGCCGAAATTGTTAGGGGGACAATGAATGATTGTCATTATCCAATACTTGTTTGTGGCGATTTTAATGATATTCCTATTAGTTATTCTTATTTGAAACTTGCAAAAAACTTAAAAGACAGCTTTAGCGCATGTGGACGCTATCCTGGATATACTTGGGTAAATTCAAAACTTAAATTAAGAATAGATTATATTTTGTATAGCAAAGATTTTAAGTGCTGTTCTCACAAGCTTATAGAAAAAAATCTATCCGACCACTATCCTGTAATAGCAGAATTTAGATTTGCAAAAAATGACAAACAATAGATTTTGTTTGACTTATACCGAAACTACTTCCTTAACTTGCGGAACGTCTTTTTTAAGTTTATCTTCAACACCAAGTTTTAGAGTTTGAATACTAAATGGGCAAGAGCCACAAGCACCCAATAGTTTTACTTTAACAATATAATCTGGTGTAACTTCAATTAAACTAATGTCGCCACCGTCTGCTTGTAAATATGGTCTAACTTCGTCTATTGATTTTTCTATTTTTTTGATAATTTCGTCCATGATATTTTATTTTTTAATTATTCATTATTACTTGTTGAGTGGGTGGTAAGTCTGCATTTCTTTTTTCAACAGCTTTTACAAAATTGTCTGCTAAATTTGCAAAAGCTTTACCAATAACAGAGCTAAACTCTAAAGCTGCAGGAGTACCTTTATCACCACTTTCGCATACTGATTGAACTAAAGGAATTTGTCCAAGCATTTCACTATTTACTTCTTTAGCAAGTTTTTCTACACCGCCTTTTCCAAAAATATAATATTTATTTTCAGGAAGTTCGGCAGGAGTAAACCAAGCCATATTTTCAACTAAACCAAGAACTGGAACTTCTATAGCACTTGCATTAAACATTGCAACACCTTTGCGAGCATCGGCAATAGCAACTTCTTGAGGAGTACTTACAATTACAGCACCTGTAACTGCAACTGATTGTACAAGAGTTAAATGAATATCGCTAGTTCCGGGAGGAAGATCAAACAATAAATAATCTAATTCGCCCCATTTTGTTTGCTCAATCATTTGTTTTAAAGCACCACCTGCCATAGGTCCACGCCAAATAGTTGCTTCTTTTGGGCTTACAAAAAATCCTATCGACAATAATTTAATTCCATATTTTTCGATTGGAATAATATATTCTTTACCGTCTTCTTCATATCCACTAGGTCTTGCATCTTCGGCACCAAACATTTTTGGAATACTTGGTCCAAAAATATCAGCATCTAAAACAGCAACTTTAAAACCTTTTTGAGCTAAAGCAATTGCTAAGTTTACAGCAACTGTAGATTTACCAACGCCACCTTTACCACTGGCAATAGCAATAATATTTTTAACTTCTGATAATCCAGCTGAAATGCTAGAAGGATCTTTTACTTTTTTCTTTACCTTTGTTGTGATATTTACAATTAAATCTGTTCCAAATTCAGCTTCTAAAGCAGATTTTATAGCTCTTTTAATGGAGTTTATAAATGGATCTGTAGATTTAAAAAAACTTATTGTTAAATCAACCGAATTGTCAGTTAATTCTATCCCTTCTAAAATGCCTGAACTAACAATGTCTTTCCCTGTTTCGGGGTGTAATACCGTTGTTAGAACTTGTTCAATGTTTTCTTTATTTCTTTTCATATTTAAAATTAACTATTATACTAGTAACAAAATTGTTTACTACTTGTTCTTTTAGAGTACAAACTTACAAATTAAAAAATAAAAAAGCTATAGTTTTTTATGACATTATACAGGATTGAAAACTATAAACTCCAGTAGGTTAAATTTTTAATTTTATTTCTATAAATACCTTTAATATCAATTAAAACGCCATTGTCAACTAAAAGATTAGCAAAATCTTTTTCTTCTAAGTTTAAATATGGTTTGTGATTTACTGCAACTATTACAGCAGTATATTTGCCTTTAGGTTCCTTTATCATATCAACATTGTACTCATGTTTCACTTCTTTAGGTTTTGCAAATGCATCAACGACATCAACTGTAATATTATATTTTTGTAGTTCTTCAATAATATCTATTACTCTTGAATTTCTTATATCGCTAACATTTTCTTTAAATGTTATACCCATTAGTAAAATTTTTGCAGTAGTAATTTCTTTTTTGTTAGCAATAATTAGTTTTACGGCTTTATCAGCAACATATGGTCCCATGCTATCATTTAAAGATCGTCCTGAATCTATCATTTCTGCATGATACCCTAACTGTTTGGCTTTATGTAACAAATAATAAGGATCTACTCCAATACAATGTCCACCAACTAATCCAGGAGTAAAGTTTAAGAAATTCCATTTAGTTTTAGCAGCTTCTAACACTTCAAAAGTATTAATTCCAATTTTATCAAATATTATTGATAATTCGTTCATTAAAGCAATGTTTACATCTCGTTGAGTATTTTCAATAATTTTAGCAGCTTCAGCAACTTTTATAGAGCTAGCTCTGTGAACACCAGCTTTAATAATTATTTCATACACTTTTGCAATTTCTTCGGCAGACTCGGCATCGCAACCTGAAGTGATTTTTACGATATTTGGAAGTGTGTGTTGTTTGTCGCCTGGGTTAATTCTTTCTGGAGAAAAGCCAACTTTAAAATCTTTTTTAAACTTTAATCCCGACATTTCTTCTAAAATAGGTACACAATCTTCTTCTATGCAACCAGGATAAACAGTTGACTCAAAAACAACATAATCTCCTTTTTTTAAAATTTTGCCTACTGTTTTAGATGCACTTAAAATAGGACGTAAATCAGGTAGTTTGTGCTCATCAATAGGTGTAGGAACAGCAACAATGTGAAAATGACACTCTCTTAAATCCTCTGGGTTGGCTGTAAATAAAATATCAGCATTTTCAAAAGCCTCTTTATCTAACTCATTAGATGGGTCGATTTTGTTTTTCATCAGTTCTATGCGTTCTGGTTTAATATCATAACCAACAACTTTAACGAACTTAGCAAATTCAAGTGCAATTGGTAAGCCAACATAGCCTAAGCCAATAACTGATATTTTTTTCTCTTTTTTTAAAATTGATTTGTACATAATAAAATTCCTTTATTATTATATTTTTAATAAGTTTATTTCTTTAACAATGGATGGTAATCACCAGTAATTCCTATGGGTGTAGCATTCCTAATATTAAATACTGTTTGAATTGAAGGCTTGGCTTCTTTAAGACCAAATCCTTTACCACTTAAAATATGACGATAACTTTCTGTATGTAAATCTGTAAAACCATCAGAAAATTCTATTTCTTCGTTTTCCATTTTAATAGAACGATAAGTACGTTGTCCTTTAGATTTAATTTCGTCTGGCAACATGTTTTCATCAATAGAAAGCACCCATCTTACTCTTGCTCTTTCTAATTCGAGATAGCCAGCAGCTTTATCTTTTTCACTTACATGTACTACACTTGATTTAACTTCTCCAAAAATCCATGAAAGCATATCGAAGAAATGAATTCCAATATTTGTTGCTATACCACCAGATTTTTGAATATCGCCTTTCCACGAATAATGATACCATTTTCCACGACTTGTAATGTAAGCCAAATCAATATCGTAAATTTTATCTTTTGGACCATTTTCTATCTTTTCTTTAAGATTTTTTATTGACTGATGTAATCTTAATTGAAGAATGTTGTAAATTTTTTTGCCAGATTCTTTTTCAATTTCAGCTAAGGCATCAATATTCCAAGGGTTTAAAACCAAAGGTTTTTCACAAATAGCATGGGCTTGGTTTCTTAAAGCAAATCTAATATGGGAGTCGTGCAAATAATTTGGAGAACAAATACTTACATAGTCAATTTTTTTATCTGTACGGGATAGTTTGTAAACGTGCCTGTCGAAACGCTCAAATTCATGAAAAAAATCTGCATTAGGAAAATGTGCATCTAAAAAGCCAACACTATCAAAAGGGTCTAAACATGCAACAAGTTCGTTTCCAGTTTCTTTTATTGCTTTTACGTGTCTTATTGCAATATAACCTCCAACACCAACTAATGCGAAATTCAAATTTGACATATTGATTATAATTTTTTTACGGAATTGTTAATAAGTTGATACTTCTCACCACTTTCAGGGCAAGTTGCAAAGCCATTTTTGTCGAAATTTAGTTTATGTCCATATTCACTCATCCAACCAGTTTGTCGAGCAGGATTTCCAACAACTAAAGCATAGTCAGGAACTGCTTTTGTAACTACCGCACCAGCTCCAATAAAAGCATATCTACCAATATCGTGTCCGCAAACTATTGTGGCATTTGCACCAATACTTGCTCCTTTTTTTACCTTAGTTTTTAAGTAGGAATCTCTTCTAACAATTGCACTTCTTGGATTTATTATATTTGTAAAAACCATTGAAGGACCTAAAAAAACATCGTCTTCGCAACTAACTCCTGTGTAAATAGAAACATTGTTTTGCACTTTTACATTATTGCCTAAAACTACATCTGGCGAAACCACAACATTTTGACCAATATTGCAGTTTTCTCCAATTCTACAATTTGACATAATATGCGAAAAATGCCATATTTTAGTGCCTTTTCCTATAATGCAGCCTTCATCAATTACTGCCGTTTCGTGTGCGAAATAATCCTGTTTCATATTTTTTACAAAAATAATTAATAATCTATAAAATCGAAAAAAATATAAATAAAAGTTTTTATTCTATAAATTTGTTCGATATTGGATCCCACTCAATTTCATGACTCCAGTTTGCTCTGATTTCATATTCTGAAGGCAAAAAATAAACTTTTTCTGCATGTTGGTTTTTAATATAATTCCCAGTGTCCCATCTGCCGTTTTGATTTGAGTCTAAAATTACTTTTACCTTATATTTCCCTGCTTTTAAAAATTCAAAAACAACTTCTTTATTCTCTTCTGAACTTTCAGCAACTACTTTTTCGTTTTGTATCATTTGCACAAGATAGTTTGTATTGGCTTCGGGAAATATTATTTTAAAATTACCATATTCACTACTCGAAGCAGTTTGAAACTTCAAAGTGTCAACAAGGTTAGGTTCATTATAAATATTTTTAAGAAATGCCGAATCTGCTAATAATCTATATTCAGACTTTTCTAATAAATCGGATTTTAGTGCTAAAATTAGCGGATTTATGCTGTCTTTTTCTAATTTAAAATCTGTTTTAATATATTCGTTTTCTGAAATTAGTTCTAATTTTAGTTTGCTTGGGTCAAATTCACTAATTGGAAATTCTGTTTTAATTTCTAAATCTAAATGAGGCTCTTTAGTCTTTGGTATGGAAAGTTTAACAATATTGTCTTCTAATTTTTTGTCAACAGATCTTAAAAATAAACTGTCGGTAACAATATTGATAGATGATTCAAAATCAGGATAATTGCAAATTATCTGCATTCTTGATGAATCAATTATTTCTTTTTTTGTTAAAAAAACTTGTAAGGTGTCAAGACTTTTACTCATTTTTAAAATTGCATTTTCATCGCCTATTACATTGATTTCAAAATTGTCGTGTTGTGGTTTGTTAAAAACAATTTCTACCAATCTTGGATTAATTCTTTTGCTTGATTTTATAAATTGAGTTTGATTATCTTCTTTAAAAATTAAAAGTTCTAAATTTGTTGGTTTATTAATTGTTTTGGCAGCTGTAGTATCTGTTTTTGCAATTAATTTAACACTAGGTTGTATTGTTGTGTCTAAAAATGCAATGCTTTCTTCAGGAAGGTCGAAGAGGTAATTGTAATTATTGTCGATTAGTGCATAAATTTTATATTCGTTTTCCTTGACAAAAGGGATTAAAAATTTTCCATTTTGGTCAGTTTTTGTGATATACGAAGGTTGAGATTTTATTATTGCAGAGTCACTTAAATCAGAATATAATGAAACCCAAGCATCTTTTACAGGTTTTCTGTCGAAAGCATCTAAAACTACACCGCCACATAACAAAGAGTCTATCTTATCTCCAGTTGAAAATGCAAAAACAAAAGAATTAAGCACATTATTTTCATTATTATCGGCAATGGCATCATTAAAATTTAAAGTGTAAGTTGTGTTTTCTTCTAACTCATTAGATTTTAGCTTTATTAAAACTCCTTTTCTTTTAATTGTAACTACAGGTTTTGTTGGCATTGGTGGTGAAACAATTAATTTTTGATTTACATTATTTAACCTGATATATTCATCAAATTGAATAAGAATTTTGTCAGAATTAAAATTTGTTGAGCCGTTTTGGGGTTCTGATTTTACAAATTTTGGTGGGCTGGTGTCTTTAGGTCCACCAGAAATTGCTATTTGCTTGGCACAAGAAGCAATTGTTAAAATAATGTATATTGCAAAAATAAATGATATTAAATTAAATCTTTTCATTAAAAGCAATTTGATTTAAAATGCAAATTTATTATTAAAATTTAATATTTGTTGTAAAACCATTTTAAAATACTATTTCCAAAAGTTTCAGTTTTAAATTCCAATTTTTCAAAAATAGGAGCAGGCACGCCTTTTTCAAAAATATGATCGCCAACAAACACCCTTGCTTCGTCCCATATATTCAAATCAATAAATGATTGTAAGGTTTGTGTGCCACCTTCAACAACAAGCGACAAAATGTTAAAATCATATAAATTTTCTAAAATTTGAGGTATTATATTTTTAGAAAAATCAATTTTCAAGTAAGTAATATTGTTGATAATCAAGGTTGTGTGGGAGTTGAAAATAATTGTTTCGGCTTCTTTATTAAAAATATTGAAATCTTTAGATAATGTTAGATTTTTATCAATGCTTATGCGTGTTGGATTTTTCCCTTTCCACAGCCTGCTAGTAAGTTGTGGATTGTCTAATAAAACTGTATTTGTGCCAACTAAAAACGCATCTTCTTCTGTTCGCCATTTATGAACAAGAGTTTTACATTCATCATTTGTTATCCAAAATGCTTTGGCTTTGTCGGAAGGCGTTCTTACAAAATCAATATAGCCATCTTTTGTTTCTGCCCATTTTAAAATTATATAAGGTCGCTTTTTTTGATGAAAAGTAAAAAATCTTTTATTCAAATCAATACATTTGTTTTCGAGTACACCTGTAATTATTTCTCTGTTAGCAGTTTTAAGAATTTCAATTCCTTTTCCAGCGACTTTTTCATGTGGGTCGATAGTGCCAATTACAATTTTTGGAATATTTTTTTCTACTATTAAATTTGCACAAGCAGGAGTTTTCCCAACATGAGAACAAGGCTCTAAAGAAACATAAATAGTTGACTTGCTTAATAAAGATTTATCTCTTACAGAATTAATCGCATTTACTTCAGCATGAGCTTCGCCATATTTTCTGTGATAGCCTTCTCCAATAATCTTGCCCTCGTGTACTATTACGCTTCCTACCATTGGGTTGGGCGAAACTGAGCCTAAACCTTTTTGAGCAAGGTCAAGGCATCTTTGCATAAATATTTCATCAATACTATTCATAGTTGCAAAGATATGGTTTAGAAATTAAAAAAGATAATTTTTTGTTATTTTTAAAAATTTAAACTCTAAGTATAAATACGCATTTTTTAAACTTGTTGATATAATTATTGTCAAAAAAGTTTAAAATGGTAGTTATTTTTCTATTTTCGCAACTTATTAATAATAATTATTTAGTATTATGAGAAAAGTTTTACTTATTGTTTTTATTATTGTTACCACTTCTTTTGCTCTGTTTTCACAAACTGTTTTATTATCTGGAAAAGTTGTTGATGCCGAAAATAATGAAGGACTTTTTGGAGTAAATATTACAATTAATCATGCTGAAGAGTTGCTTGCTAATAAGCAACAATTAGGGACTTCAACAGATTTTGACGGCAATTATAAAATTGCATTATATCCTGGCGATTATATTGTTAAATTTGCTTTTATCGGATTTGAAGAAGTAACAAAAGAAGTAGAATTACTTGTTGGGAAACCAGTAGTTTTAGATATAAATTTATCGCCTACAGCAGAAATTATTGATGAAGTAGTTGTGAGTGCTGGTAAGTTTGAACAAAAACTATCAGACGTTACCGTTTCTATGGAAGTTTTAAAACCAAAAATGATAGAAAGTAATAACACCACTCGTTTAGACCATGCTCTTAATATGGTTCCTGGTGTTGACGTTAATGATGGTCAGGCAAGTATTAGAGCAAGTACAGGCTGGAGTTATGGAGCAGGAAGTCGTGTAATTGTTTTAATGGACGATTTACCTATAATGTCAGCTGATGTTGGAGATGTGAAATGGCATTATGTACCTTTAGAAAATGTGTCTCAAGTTGAAGTTGTGAAAGGTGCAAGTTCAGCATTATTTGGCTCATCAGCTCTTGGAGGAGTTATAAATGTAAGATCTGCATATCCCACAAACAAACCTGTTACTAAAGTGTCTTACTTTAATGGTATTTATGGAAATCCTAGAGATTTTCGCCAAAAATGGTGGGGAAAAGAATTCTTTGCAAATAACAACTCTCCTTTAAAAATTCCTTTGCGTGAAGAGCTTTTTTATTTTGTGCGAAATCCTATGTATGCGGGTTTAAGTTTTCATCATGCTCAACAATTTGACAATTTAGATTTATCATTAGGTGGAAATCATCATATCGATGAAGGATATAGAGAAGCTGAATACGAACGCCGTAGCCGATTTAATGCAAATTTAAGATATAGGGCTAAAAAAGTTCAAGGATTGGCTGTAGGAGTAAATACAAACTTTATGGCGGTTGATATAAGCGACTTTTTTATGTGGAAAGCAGATACTAATGCTTACCAAGCAAATCCAGGATTAGGAACAACTGCACCAACACAAGGTTTTAGAATGAATCTAGACCCTTATGTTAATTATTATAGACCAAATGGAGATAAATTTAGTTTGAGAACACGCTATTTTTTAACCGAAAATGTTATTCCTTCAGATACAATGAAAAACTCTAAAGGATACACTTATTATGGAGAGTTTCAATATCAAACAGTACTTGCTGAAAAATGGAATTTAGCAGCAGGAATTGTAAATTCATACTCAAATGTTTACTCCAATATGTTTGGCGACCATTTTAGCAATAATTTATCTCTATATACACATGTTGACGTTACTTTTGGAAGATTGAAACTTTCGGGTGGATTGAGAGGAGAGTACTTTGTTTTGGATTCCACTCAAACCGAATCTTTGTTTGATATAAAACTTGGTAAGGAACGCTTAGAAATCCCATTTAGACCAGTATTTAGAACAGGGGTAAACTATTCGGTTACAGACCAAACTTTTATACGGGCTTCATTCGGACAAGGTTATCGTTTCCCGTCAATAGCAGAAAAATATACTGCAACATCATTAGGAATGGTAAATGTTTTGCCTAATCCAAGATTGTTGCCAGAAACAGGCTGGAGTACAGAATTAGGAATAAAGCAAGGATATAAATTTGGTAAATGGCGAGGTTTTGCCGACTTAGCTTTATTTAATCAAGATATAAATAATATGATGGAATTTACCTTCGGTGTGTTTAATCCAGTAACATATATGCCTTTCCAACCTACAGATACTGTTATTCCAGTATTTGCTTTTCAATCACAAAATTATGGAGATGTTAGAATTACAGGAGCAGATTTGTCGGCAAGTATTGCTGGTAAAGTGGGCAATTATATGATTATGGGAATGGTGGGATATACTTATACTTATCCAGTACCAAAATTTGGAGCAGACACTACAGCTTCTAGTCTATCGCCAATTTTAAAATATAGAAATAGACATTCTATAAAAGCAGATATAGGAGTAGAAACTAAACGTATTACTTTTGGTGCAAATATTATTTGGCGTAGTGCTATGGAAAATGTTGACAGACTGTTCTGCGACGAAAGAGATCCCGCAACGGTAAATCTTACTGATATAGCTTTTTATCAATTTTTTAGCCAAACAATTTTACCAGGATATTGGAATTATAGAATTGAAAATGCAAAAAAGAATTATTTTAATATAGACCTAAGATTCGGATTTAATTTCAATAAATATTTAAGTGCTAATTTTATTGTGAAAAATTTATTAAATGCTGAATATGTCGGAAGACCTGGAGATATGCATGCTCCACGTAGATACGAAATATTAATAAGTGCTCATTTTTAATTATTGTAAAACTTTTAATTTAAAATATTATGAAACATGTAATTTTTACTTTTTTTGTTGTTTTATTTTCTTTAGCATTAAATGCTCAAATTTGTGATCCTAATTGTACTCCCGACCAATCTTGTGTCGAAAATTTTGAAGGTAATGGAATGATATGTCCTGTAGATCTTCCTGTTGCTACACAAAATGTTTTTTATGACGAAACAGTTACTGTTATTCCACCTAAAAATTTTGAAGGTCTTTCTTTGATTGGTGCTATTAGAATTGATGAGGTTAATGGATTGCCAGAAGGAATAGCTTGGTGTAAAAGTCAAGAAATATTTAATGTTACAACTCCGCTTACTCGCTATTGTGCACAATTAAAGGGAACTCCTACAACACCTGGCGAGTATCAATTAACATTAAAAATTACTCCTTATCTTAACTTTTTTGGTACACTCGTGGAACAAAGCCCTGTCTATGATGACACTTCTTTACTAATAGTAGTTCTTCCTTATGTTGAGCCTCCTGTAGCAGATTTTGAAGCTAATGTAACAACTATTGAGCAAGGTCAACAAGTTAGTTTTACTGATTTAAGCACAAATGATCCAACAAGTTGGTCTTGGATTTTTGAAGGAGGAACACCTGGTGCAAGTACAGAACAAAGTCCTACAGTTACTTATATGGTGCCTGGAACTTATAATGTTTCTCTTACCGTAGCAAACGCAGGTGGTGAGGATAATGTTGTGAAAAACGCATATATTACTGTTACTGCAACACCTACACCTCCAGTAGCAAATTTTGTTGGAAATCCTACAACTATTACAGTTGGTGGAACAGTTGCTTTTACGGACCAATCTACAAATAATCCTACATCTTGGGAATGGGTTTTTGATGGAGGAGAACCTGCTACAAGCACAGATCAAAACCCAACAGTAACCTACAACACAGCAGGAACATACACTGTAAAACTAACTGCAACAAATGTTGATGGTAGCGATGCAAAAACAAGAACAAACTATATTACAGTTGTAGAAGATGGCTCTTTTACAGCAGACTTTATCGGAAATCCAACAACTGTAGAAGAAGGCGACACTGTTTACTTTACAGACCAATCTTTAGGTAATGTAACTTCTTGGAATTGGGAATTTTCTGGAGGTAATCCAGCAACAAGCACAGAACAAAGCCCATCTGTAGTATATGAAATTGCTGGCGTTTATGATGTTAAGCTAACAATTAGCGATGGAACAAATCAAGATGAAGAAGTTAAAGTTGGATATGTTACAGTTATTCCACAACCAGAACCTGTAGTAGCTGACTTTACAGCAAATCCTACAAGTGTTGAAATTGGCGGAACAGTTAATTTTACAGACCAATCTACTGGTGGTGTTACTTCTTGGAATTGGCAATTCCCAGGCGGTAATCCAGCGACAAGTATTTTACCAAATCCATCTGTAGTTTATAATACTGTTGGTACTTATGATGTTACTCTAACAGTTGGCAATGGAACAAACCAAGACGAAGAAGTTAAAACTGCTTATATTACAGTTATCCCATCAGGAATTGAAGGAATAGATTTTGATTTTGTAAAAATTTATCCTAACCCAGCTTCTGATAATATTGTTGTTGAAGCACTAGGCTTAGAAGCCGTAAGCATTATTGATGTTTTAGGAAAAGTAGTTTATACAAAAACAACAAATTCAGACAAAGAATTTATTGATGTTAGCAAATTGAAAAAAGCTAATTATTTTATAAAAGTAAAAACTAATAGTGGCGAAATTGTAAAAACTATTAGTGTGAAATAAACAAGTCTTAATCTATAAATATTAAAGCTCTATTCTTTTGGATAGAGCTTTTTTTTATTTTTTATTATTTGAGGATTGATAACTATTTATTTATCAACATTACTTTTTCAATTTTGGTGTCTTGAACTTTAAGGATTTTAAATTTATATTCTTTTTTATCCTCATTTACAGTAACAACAGTTCCTTGTTTAGGGAAATTACCCGTATGATGTAAAATATATCCAGCAATGGTTTCATATTCGTCTGATTCGCTTAAATCAAAACCATATTCATGATTAAATAAATCAACTTCTTGTCTTCCGTCCATGATATAATTACCATCAGAATTTATTATTACATCAGGTTCTGGGAAGTCGTGTTCGTCTTCAAATTCGCCAAAAATTTCTTCTAAAATATCTTCTAAAGTTACCATTCCGCTGGTAGCACCAAACTCATCAACAACAACAGCTAAAGATTTATTGCTTTGAATAAGTTTGTCGAAAAGTTTTTTTGCCGACATTGTTTCTGGAACAATTAAAATATCTCTTGAAATCTCTTCTATGCTTTTAGGATTTTTAAAAATGTCTTTAACATTAATATATGATTCAATTTCATCAATACTTTGTTTATAGACTAAGATATTTGAATGTCCAGACTCTATAAATTTGTCTCGCAAATCAGTCATGCTAATACTTGAAGGAACTGCAACAATTTCATTTCTTGGAATTATACATTCTCGAAGTTTTATTGATGAAAAATCAATAGCTTTTTTGAAAAATTTTAATTCTTGTTGGTTTTGATTATCTGCTTCATGAAAATTACCGGCTTCTAACATTTCTTCTACATCAATTTTTGAAAAAGCTAATTGTTTTGTAGAGAAATCAATTTTTTTGCCTGTAAATATTCTTATTAAAAGCGAAGAAATCCAAATTGTTAAACTGCCAATGGGATATAATAAATAATAGCAAATAATCAAAGGTATAGAAAAAGCTTTTACAGCCGTATAATTTATTATTCTAAAGAATGCTTTTGGAATAAATTCGGCAAAAACTAAAATCACAGCTGTTGACACAATTGTTTGTATCAATAGAACATAAAATTCAGAATTTACATGTTGTACTATGGGTTCATATAAGAGTCTAGCCATAAAAATACCATAAATAGTATTTACTATATTGTTCCCGACCAACATTGTTGTGATATAACGCGAAGGATATGCGTTAAAAATAGTTAATATTCTAGAACTTAGACTAGATTCTTTTGATGCAAGTTCTAATCTTAATTTATTTGAAGATACAAACGCAATTTCTGAACCTGAAAAAAAGGCAGACAAAACTATCATTATGCCTACAATAATCCACTCCATAATTATTTTCTACTTTCTCTTCTTTCTAAGTTTCTTCTTTGTATGCGGCGAACCCCAAACATTCCTAATGAAATAATTCCTATTCCATAAAATAACCATGATTTGTCAAAACCGTGTTTTATGTGGTAGTAAATACCCACGCCAACACAAAACATTGCTGTAATTATGTAAAGAACTTCAATTACAATCATTACAATTCTTCTATTTTTATTCATCTTTAATTTTTATTGATCCTGTAGGTTTTATAATTTTCCAATTTGTGAATTCTTGATTTGACTCAAAACCTTCGCCATATAAAATTTCGTCTTCAGTTGTTATTCTAACAAATTTATCCGAATAAATTCTTTCAGCTTTCATGTCCCAAAACAACTGTTCGGTATTTATTTTTTCGTTATTATCACTATTATTAATTTCTACATTGCTTTTGGCTTCCCATAATTCTTCTTTTATAGAGTATTTAGCGTAATTACATCTGAGCGTTCCGCTAACTAGCATTGATCTATTGTAAAACTCAACGAATAATCCTTTTTCATAAATATCGCAAGGAATTTCTCGTTTTTCGTACCTAACTAATTTTGGGGCATAAATTTTTAGTTTTATAATACCCGAATCGCTATATACTGTTTCTAAGCCAGTGAGGTCAAACGTAGGAAGGTCTTGAACTTCTGTTATTTTATTTATAGTGTCTATATCGTTTTTGCAAGCTGTAAATACTGTGCTAAATACTAATATAGACACTATAATTATTGTTAAAGGTATAAATTTACTATTCACTTTTAGCTCTTAATGTTGTAGTTTCACCTATCCAACAGCCTATAGTAATAGTTTGACCTGCTTTATAATTTTCCCAGAAAAGCTCATCACCTGTTGGGAAAGCTGCTGAATATCTGTAAATTAACTCATTTGCTTCAGGAGAAACTGATGGGTCAACATTTTTAGCTTTTATAAATTGATCAACTATTAAGCAATTTAAACTTTTCTTTTCAACAACAGTTTCACCACAAGAACCACCTGCTGCATATAGTCTTCCAATTAAGATATATGCTTTTCCGTAGTTAGGATTGTTTACTAAAGCATTGCGTGCAGCTTGTCTAGCTTTAACGTAATTTTTAAAATTACTGTAATATAAAAGAGCTAGCTCATAATACATATCTGCTTTTTTCAAAGAGTTTTCTTCTAAAGAAATTGCTTCTTCGTAAAACTTTTCAGCATTTGTTGCATCGCCTCTTTTAAAATAGCTTTGAGCAATAGAGTGGGCTGAAGTAGAAGTTTTTTCTGCATTATAAGCAGCGATAGCACATTTCATGTATAAATCTGAAAGTTTGCAGTCATCAGTTTGACCACGATCTAACAAAGCAAGAATTTTTAAAGCAAGAGATATATCTTCAGGGTTTGCTTCAAATTTTGGTCCAAAAAGTCTTATTACAGTTGCACAATCAGCTGCACCAGTGTTTACAAATATTTCTTCAATATTTTTTGCAGTTTCTTCTAATCTTGCTCTTTTTGATTCGCTAGCCTCATTATCTATTTGAGTATTTATCACATCAGATAAGTCAGAATAAGTATTAACAACATCTTCTTGTGTTGTAAGTTCGTTGCTATATAATATTGCAGTTGTTTGCATTAAATATTGAAGAACAAAATATTCAGAACTTTCTCTTCCAAGTTCGAAAGATCTTCTTAATACTTCGTTAGCTTCTTTTACTTGTTCGTTTCTATATTTTAGCATAGAAATACCTTTACGACCTAAAACTAAAGCTTCTTGGTTGTAATGTTTTATTCTATTATCGAACACCATCATTAAAGTATCAATATAAGCTTCACGAGCAGCATCTTCAGTTTGTTGTTCGATAAAATATTCAACTATTGTTGTGCCATGAATATAAATATTTCTTGTTGCTGCTGGGCAATTTTTAAAACACCATCTCCATGCTGGCATTGCATCTTTATAATTTTGTTGGTTAACAAACTCATTATAAGTTGATAACATAATCATGCACTTGTCTGGGTCGCTTCCTAAATCACCTTCTTGTGCCACTGCGCTGTTGCTAAACATAACAGCTAATAAAATTCCGGTAAAAAATACAAATGTTTTCATAATAAAAAACTTTTAAAATTGTTTAATCAAATTTACTTTTTATAAACCACATATCTGCTAAATTAAGGCTGAGACCGATGATAAAATAATTTTCTGTAATAAAATTATTTTTTGCACTTCCTCTTTGCCCAATTTGTAGCGATAAGTTATATGATGTCTTAGAACGTTTTGTTGGTAATCCTAATCCAAAACTTATGCCAAAGTCAGAAATCTTTGTTTCTGAGTTGTTTAGGTTGATAAAATTTTGGTTAGAATAAAACCCCGCTCTATAGCTTACGCCTTGCCAATATTTATAATATAATTTACTTCTTCCTGCTGGTGTGTATTCAGTTCCAACAGAGATAAATGTACTGTTTGATAATTGGTCGCTTAGTTCAAAATATTTTGCTTTTGACCAATCTTGTATAGTATAATCAACTCCCACATAAAGTTTGTCATCGTGGTTATAGCCTATTCCCACACCTATTTTTTGAGCTAAGCTAATTTTGCCTTTTTCGTTAATAGATTGAAAAATTGTATCTGTTATTGCAGAACTATGACTAAGTGTATTAAAAACCATTGTGTTTCGAACAGCATTTAATTGTGAGTTATAAGCATATACTCCAGAAATACTAAGTTTATTTTCGGGATTCAAATTTATGTTGTAATTCATACCTAAGTCAAAGCTAAAATCGTTTATTCTTACAGTGTTTTGCTCAATAACATTTAAAAAAGCTCCTGTTTTGTCATCAAAGTCAATAGAGTTGGAATGGTATATTTTACCAAAATAATAAAACGCATTAATTCCTATACTAAAGTTTTTGAAAGGGGTAAATCCATTGCTCCACGCCACTTGATTTAGTCCGCCATTGCCACTGTATATATAATCTTTAGCTACGTTAAGCGACGAATCTCTATCAACAATTGAATAGGCGACATTACTATATGGCATAAAACCTACACATGATTTCCACCATTTTGTTATTGGGAAGCCAAATATTAAATGTGAAATTTGAAAATCGTAGTTTGACATACTTCCTTGAGTTTCAGTTTTGTAGGTGCGAATACCGCCATTAAAACCAAAATCAAAGATAAAAGTCATAGTATCTATTTGGCTAACTAAAGCGGGATTTATAAAATTAATGCCATTATTATATGGTAGAGTGTAGCTTGTTCTACCCATTGCATTGTTTCTAATCAAGGAATTTTGGTTTACGTCTCCAAGTCCGTACCTTGTATAAGGCGAGCCTACTCTTCCTTGTGCGAGACATATTATTGAGCTTATTGTTAAAGCAAGAATAAGAATAATTCTTTTATGCATTTAGTTCTAAAATTTTATTTAATCCCAAAGTTGTTAAATTTGGCTCTGCAAAAATGCGAAAATTTAATAACTTTTCAAAGAAAAAACTATCTCCACCTGTAAAAATTATATTCAAATCAGAATATTTCAATTTAAAATCTTCGATAACGCCTTTAACTTCATGTAAAATTCCGTTCTGAACGCCATATCGTATAGCTTGTTCAGTGTTTTGTCCAAATAAATTGTTATCTTCAGCATCAATATCAATTAACGGTAATTTTTTTGTAAAAGTATTTAGGGCTTTAAATCTAATTTTAATTCCAGGACTAATATTTCCTCCTTCATAAATTTTACCGTCTTTTAAAATGTCATAAGTAATGGCTGTTCCAGCATCTATTATTAAAGAATTTTTGTTAGGAAATAATTCTGAAGCTCCACAAACAGCAGCCAAACGGTCTATTCCAAGTGTTTCTAAACTTTTATAATTTATTATAACAGGCAGTTTATTTGTGTGTGAAAAAAATATAGTCTTAAAATTTTTAGTTAAATAATTTTCAAATAAAGCATTGCTTTCTCTAACATTTGATAAAATACAGGCAGAAATTTTAAAGTTTTTTTGTAAAAGTTTTATGCTGTTTAATGCAGAATCCCAGTCTTTACAGTTTTCGGTAGAAACAATTTCTTTTTGCATTAAAACTCTAAGTTTTATAATTGTATTTCCAGCATCTATTATTAAATTAAACATGTCTGTATTTTTATTTAACAAAAATAGAAATTTAATTCTCACATTTATTAGAAAGTGAAGTTAAATTATTTAAAAAAACTTTAAAATTGGCAAATTAGTTTAGTTTTTTGTGTTTTAGCATTAGTTTTTATCAAATTTTTGGGTGTTGTGAATAAAAAAGTGAAAAAAGTTAATTTATAGAGAACAATTTTTTTTCTTATGTATTATTTTTGTGAGCAAAAATTAGTTATGGAAAACACAAAATTAGCAGTTGTGGCTTTTGGCGGGAATGCTCTATTGCGAGCTGGTCAAAAAGGCAGAGTTGAGGAACAAGCAGCAAATGTTTATACTACTTGCGAAAGTTTGTTGAGTTTAGTAAAAAATGGTTACAATCTTGTTGTAAGCCATGGTAATGGTCCGCAAGTTGGGAATATTTTGTTGCAAGTAGATGCTGGGGAAAAACTTTATAATATTCCCGAAATGCCTCTTGATATTTGTGGTGCTTATTCTCAAGGTTTTATTGGTTATTTGATTGAGCAGCAGTTTAAAAATGTTTTAGTAAAAAATGGATTAGACAAAAATATTATTACTCTTGTAACTCAAGTTTTAGTTGACGAAAACGACAAAGCCTTTCAAAATCCAACAAAACCTATAGGTCCTTATTATACCGAAGAAGAAAAAGATGCTTTAAAATTAAAAAATCCTCAAGATTGTTTTGCAAAAGACCCAAAAGGTAAGGGTTGGCGTAAAATTGTAGCTTCTCCCAAACCTATTGATATTAGCAATAAAGAAATTGTTGAAAGGCTTTCTCGCGAAGGAAATATTGTAGTTGCTGTTGGTGGTGGTGGAATACCAGTTTTTTATCCCGAAAAAGGGCGTTTACAAGGAATTGATGCAGTAATAGATAAGGATTTAGCTTCATCTATGTTGGCTGTTTATATAAATGCTGATGAGTTTTACATTTTGACAGATGTTCCAAAAGTTTGCTTAAACTTTAATACAGCTTCTGAAAAAAGATTGGATACTATTACTGTTAGCGAGGCAAAGCAATATTTAGAACAAGGTCATTTTACCGAAGGAAGCATGGCACCAAAAATTAGAGCAGCTTTAAACTTTGTAGAAAATGGCGGTAAAGTTTGTATTATAACCGAAGCCTCCCAACTCGGACAGCCAATGTCGGGGACAAGAGTTGTTAGGGGGTAGGGGAAGTTCTAAACATTAAATCTATCTTTCAACAATTTTGCTTAAATTTGTAAAATAATAAGGATAATTTGGAATGATAACAAAAAATAAAAATCGTTAACATGCAAATACAAATTAAAAACTATTCAAAAAATCAACAATAATATGCGAAGTGTTTTATTTCTATTGTTTGTGCTTACAATAAGTTGTCGAGCTATATCTCAGACTAACAATTACACTTTAGTAAAAGTGATAGATTCTGTATTAAACAATTACCATTATATTGAAATCAAACAAGATACTAATATTTATCAAGCGATTTGTAGATTTGACATAATCACATTGGATAGCCTATGCATTGGTTTACAATATATAATTGAACCAAAACAGCATGCTTTTGTTGAGGATATTGACTCACTTACACCGTTTGAGAAAGTAAATTCACATTATATTGACAATAAACTAATATTTAAACTTGAAGATATTATTGTCATTAAATCTATGAAAAGATTTGAATAAATTATATGGATAGCGGTAGTGTACCATATGGAGCTTTTTAAAACACAAATTTGTAATATTTTGATAGTAAAATGTTTATGTTAGTAAATCTTTTTATAAATTTGTAAAAAAGAACAACGAAATAATGAGGTTTTATAAAATATTTATATTTGGCTTACTTATATTATTGTTTTTTGAATCAAATTCTCAAAATATATATGATAATTTGGGAGTTTTAGACACAGTAGAAGGAGTGTGTAAAATAAGAAAAATCAAAAAATCAAAAAACAAAACAGGTTATGCTATTTATGCAGAAGCAGAAATAAAAGGAGGTAAAGCACGGTTTGTAATAGTTTCATTAATGGCTAATGGTAAAATAAAAAATAAAGATATTAAAAAAATAAAAAGAAATAAACATTACTATTTTCAGCTTTTTTCATATCGTCCTCATAGGGGTAGTTCTGGTTTTTTATATTGTCCATATCTGATAGATTATCAAGAAGTTTTTATTGATGGGAAAAATATAATTATAGATAAAACTCATTATTTACGAGCAGTTTATACCACCCCAAACCTAAAAGGTTTATATTATTTAAAACCTTAAGATTACTTCCTTTTCTTCCTTTTTTGCTTAGTATTAATATTTCTTTTTTCGTGGAAAGCACCGCCTCCTTTAGAAATGTCTGGAGCTTTTGTAATTTGTTTATGTGTAAAAGCTGGTTTTTCGAACTCCAATAGGCAATCTATTTTTGGAATTCCTTGAGGAAAACTTTCCTCTTTAGTGTTTTCGCCTGCAATTTTTTTAATTTCTTCAAAATATTTTTCTTCGTAAGGAGCATACATTAAAATTGAAATTCCCGTTTTGCCTGCTCTTGCAGTTCTTCCAATTCTATGAATATAGTCAGAAGCATTTTCAGGAACAGAAAAATTAATAACATGACTTATATCTGAAAAATCTAATCCGCGAGCAACAACATCTGTAGCTATAAGAGAACGTATTTTTCTTTTTTCAAAATTTTTAATAGTATTAAAACGATAATTTTGTGATTTGTTAGAATGTATTATTCCTAAATCTTCAAATTCGCTACTTAGCTTGTCAAACACTAAATCTGCTTGTCGTTTATCTGCTACAAAAATCAAATTTTTTATAAACTCATCTTTTTGAGAAAGTAGCACTTTTAAAAATTCAACTTTTGTATTAAAATTTTGAACAGGGAAAAATGTTTGTTTAATTTTTTCTACAGGCGTTGATTCTACATCAACTTCTATTTTTTCTGGTGAGTTAAAGTATGATTTTATAAATTCTTCTACATTTTCGCTTAAACTTGATGAAAACATTAAATGTTGGCGTTTGTTTGGAAGCATTTCGAAAATTTGCTCTATTTGTGGTCTAAAGCCTAATGATAGCATTTCGTCAACTTCGTCAATTACAATTTTTTTTACATTGCTAAATCTAATAACTCCAGTAACGGCAATGTCGTAAAGTCTGCCAGGTGTTCCAACTAAAATATCTGCACCATCGTCGAAAACATAATCTTTTTGTGTATTTATATTTACTCCACCAAACACTCCTTTTATTCTTACGCTTTTATATTTAGAGATTTTTTCGGCTTCTTCGCAAACTTGCACAACCAATTCTCGAGTGGGAACAAGAATAATAACTCTTGGATTTTTTTGATTAGAATATTCTAATTGACTTAAAATAGGCAAAAGATAAGCTAAAGTTTTTCCAGTTCCTGTTTTTGCTATTCCTACAACATCAACTCCAGAGGTAATTCGTCTAAAGCATTTTTGCTGAATAGGAGTGGGGTAAACATATTCTAAATCTTCTAATGCGTTTAATAATGGTTTGGCTACTCGTAGGTCTATAAAATTCATTGTTTTTTGTTCTTAAATTATTTATCTCAACAAATACATTTTCCCAATTTCTTTCTTAAAATATTTGTCGGCTTCTGTTTCTCTTAACTCAATTTCTTTTCCATTTATTTTAATGCTTACTTGATAAAAGTAAACACCATTTGCAAGCTGGTCGCCATACATATCTTTTCCGTCCCAAGCGTATTCGCTAATGTTTTTTCCGATACGAATGCTTCCAAATTCGTCTAAAAATATTGTTTTTACAAGTGTGCCTGTAACTGTAAAAATATCAATTCTTAATTCGTCTGGAATTTCGCTACCTGTAAGTTCGAACACAAAACGTGTTGAAGTAGAAAATGGATTTGGATAATTTAGCAAGCGGCTTATTGTTGCTTTGTTTATTATTTCAAAATCTATACTATAATCATTTTCTCCAGACTCGTTACCCGATACGTCAACAGCTTGAACTTTAAGCCTATACATTCCATCTTTTTTGAAAATTGGTTTGTACAATATTTTGCAAGAATTATCTGGCAAAGCTGCTGGTGTCCATTCAATAGTTTCTTCAGGATTTTCTTGTAAGCCAAAATAAACTCGTTTTTCAGTTCCTGTTGTTAAATCGCTTAGGTAAATTCTAAATAACGAAGTGTCGTTTAGTGCCAAATATTTATTTTCATCTTTGAGTTTTATCAATATTTCAGGTTTTGCCGAAATAATTTCTCCGTTCATAATATATCTACCATCGAAACTTACGTCTAAAAGAGGATTTGTAATATCGCCTTGAACAAAGAAATATTTATTTGCAATATTATTAAAATGATATTGTTCTGCTTGGTAATAAATTCCTGTTTGCGGATTTGTAGGATTAAATTCTACCCAAATTGAGTATATTCCTTTCATTCCCATGCTTGAAAAGCTAATAGTATCTTTTAAAATATCTCCAGCAGGGTGGGGTCTAAGTCTTTTTCTTTTTGTTAGGGTTGTTTCGTTATCAGAGTTTTTTACCCAATAAATTACATCAAGCGAGTCCATATCTAAATCGCTAATGTTTTTTGTTGCAATAGAAAAATAAACTTCATCTCCTTCTTGAATTGTGTCGCAACAAAAGAAAAATCCTGATTTTGGGTCTATTGCAGTTTCTGGAACTCCTTTAAATTTTAATTGCCATTTTTTAAGTTGAGCTGAAGTTTTATTTGCTTGGTCTTTACTGTAAAATTCTAATTTTAAGTTTGGAAAAGTTTGATAATTTATAGAATCTTGAAGTTGGAAAATTTCTAAATTTTCAGGAGTAATTGGCGACATTACTTGAGTTTCGTTACCAAAATTATCAATTCCAAACACTTTTATATTTATAGAATCTTGATGAGGGTTTTCGAGAGCAAAATATTCCCAATTAAAAGATTTCCACTCTGCTGCTGGACCAACTTTTACGCTTTTCATGCTTCCGTTATCAAAATCTCTGTATAAGTCCACATATAAATCAATTTTATCAGTAGGCGAAGTTCCATAAGTTTCCATGGTTGAGGAGATAGTGCCTTTTTTTGTAAAAAATATGTATGGATGTCCATTTGGAACATTGTCGATTTGTAAAGAGCCTAAATCATAAAATGTTTGTTTTAGTTGAGGCGGCCAGTTAGAGAAATTTCCATTTCCCCATGAATATATAAGTAAATAATGTCCATCTGGAACATAATTGCTTATCATATTATTCATAGAATCTAAGCTAACTGGGTTGGTACTAAAGGAAAAATAATAATTTTCTTGAGAACTTGAAAAACATTTAGGATAATTTCTATGTCCAAAATTTTGATAGTCTGAAGCCCATGCTAAAATTGTCTCAGGGTCGATTACCACAACTAGCATTGCTGCAGCTGTACCACAATTTCCAAAAGCTCCTAATCCATTATTATAAGAATTGTCGAGTGTCCATCTAACAATTGTGTAATTATTTTCGCCATAATTTCCTTGATTGTGGCAATGTAGTTTTTTTGGATAATTTACATAATTAAGTTTTCGTGCAGGACGGTCATAATTTAAAAACATAAAGTCATTTTCTTTGTATTGGAAAAAATGAGCTTGCGACCATCCTTCTTCGCCTTGTATATAAACGAAAGAAGATTCTTTCCAGAAAATACTATCAGGATTATTATGTTCATAAGCAATTCTCCAAAAGTAAACTCTGTTTTCAACAAGATCGAAAGGCAAATCCCATTTTACAATTCCTCCAGTTGAGTTAGTCGTTTTTGTTTGTAGAATAGGGCTGTTAAACAAATCTGTGCTATCTATTTGGAAAATATAATTTCTTGAATTTAAAAATGGATCGCCAGTTGAAGCAATTAAACTAGCATTTTTTGAAGGAATAATAGAATACTTGTAAGGATAAATCGGAAATAAATCAGCAGATTTTATTAGAAAATCAATATTTGCTTGATTATTATTTTCATTTAATTCATCAATTTCATTTCCAGCATCAACAAAAAGATGAAGTTTGTTTAGTCCAGGTCCATTTAATCTATCAACAGGTAAATTGAAATATACAGTATCTCTGTAATTGCAGCCATATACAGGTATGTTATACTCACTACTGTTGCCATTTGGCAAAGTTCTATTTATAGAAAGTAAAAATGTGTCGGCAGTAGCTCTACCTATGTTTTTAATTACAGTTCTTACTTGAAAACTATCAGCTACAGTAGTAATTTCTTGGGGAATAAATTTTATTAAATCTTCGGAAATTGTTAAATCTGGTTTTTCGTGAGAATTAATTACTAAGGCAGGGTCTCCGTGTAGGGCAGTTTCGTGGCAAGCAACTTCAACGTATGTGTTTTGAGGATAGTTTAGTAAAATATTTTTGATTGTGTTTTTTATTTGAGTTCCAATAGTTTTATAGTAATTTTTGTAAGCAATATTTTTGTATAATTCTGTAGCATAAATATTCAAATACGAAGCAATTCCGTCACCTATTGAGGCAAGAAATGCTATTGCTCCTTTTTGTTTTTCGTTTATCCAAATTTCGCTAACGCTAGCTTGATTTCTTAGGTGTATGTCGCCAGCAAAGCAAGAGTTTGCAAAAATAAACGGGTATTTCCCAGTATTGTTGTAGTTTTGTGGAAAGTCAATGTTTTGGTCAAAACCACCAGCGTGGGCGTGTCCAAAAAAAGTTATAATGCTAGAACCATTATTTATTAAATTTGTAATTGAGTCAGATTGAGTTATTTGTATTGGTTCAGAAGAATTTTTTAAAAAAGTACTTACTTTTCCACCATATAATGTGTCTTCAATAATATTTTTATAATTATTCAAATATGATGCAAAACTTGCTTGTTCAGCTGCATTTGCACCTCCTCCAAAATGTAATATGGTTTTCATCCATTCGTCTGTTGGAGCAGTTTCGTATTGCATTACTTTTTTCAAATATTCAGCAACATCTTCTTGGTCGTATGCTGCAAGTCTTCCTATAGGATATATTGGATAATAGTTGTTGTCTTTAAAATTTATAGTGAAAATATTATCACTAGCAGGATGTCCTGCTGAAGGAACCAAGCATTCTTTATAAATTTCGGGAGCATTTCGCGTTAATCGTGTGTGAATTGCTTTCCCAAGTAAAAATACATGTCTTTCCATTTCGGAAATCTCAAACAAAGCTTTAAGAAAGTTTCTTATTGCAGCGGGATGTTTGTTCACTCCCCAAGCATATTGATTGTATAATTGGTCAATGTCAATTAAAGCTACATCATATCCTGTTGAAATTCTGTAGTTTGCGTATTGTTGTGCTTGTGCCCATAATGACGAGTGAGTGATTATTATATAATTTGCATTTTGATATTGTGTTTCGTAATCAATAAATTTATTGTTATTTCCAATTTTTGAAATTTTATTTACAGATTTTACACCATCTGAATTTGTTAAAACTAAAAATCTTTCTGAATTAGTATTGTTTACAAGTGTCTTTAAAATACCACCATTGTTTGCAGGACTAATTCTTTGTTGGTTTGTAATATCATATAATATTATAGATGATGAAGTGTTAAAATTTGTAATTTCCAAATAATCTTTTTCAGAAGAGTTGTTTTTTGGTAAATAAAATTCAAAATAATTTTGGTTTTCAAAATCCCAAGTATGTGGATATTTTATGTTAATGTATGACACAGCGTTTCTGTCGGCTATGTCAGGTTGTGTAGCATCATTTGATGTAAATTTAAAACTGATATTATTTGCAAGTAGCGAAGAACTTAGTACAATGTTTTTTCTAATAAAGTTGTATCCTGTATATGTTTCGTTTATTCTTGTTTCGTTTAAAAATTCCACTTTTAAATGATGAGGAACAAGAGAAGTAACCGCACTTGCCGGCACTCCTGCTACTGCAATTTCAAAATAGGTGTTTGCATTTCCAGAATAAAAATTTGAAATGTTTATGCTTTTTGTTCTAGGAGTTTCTTCATTGATAACAGCATTGTCGAACCAGCCTTCGCCTTTTGAAAAAACATTTTGAGTAGATCCCCAGTAAAATCTCGAAGTGTAATTATTTCTAATGTTTTTATAGCAATAATCTTGAGCATAAGCCGAGTAATCTTCAAAATTATTGTCAGAAACATTTGTAAATCTACGATTGTTTGTAGAAAAATTCCAAGTTAAAAAATATGCTGAAGTGTCGCTATACATGCTGTAATCTGGATTTACACAATTATTTGGGTTATCGTAAAATTCCAAGTCTAATTCTGATTTATTTCTTTGCCCATAAAATTCTATATATCCGTTAGGGTCGAAAATGCCAGATGTTCCTTCTCCATGAATGTAAATATATTGTTCCTCGCCTTGAAAAAATATTTGTATCCATCTTGGGTCAATATTATCAACAGGTATTCCTGCTTGTAATAAACTTGAATAGGGGATACGATGTAGTCCATCTTGAGCGAGTTGAATTTTAAAATATTGTTGGTTGTAGTTTATCCAGTTTGCTTGAGAATTTTGGGAAAATACGCAGTTAGTGTAAACTGCTAGAAAAATTAGACTTGAAAATAAAATATTATAAAAAGATTTCATCTTATATAATTCCCAAAAATAAAAGTACTAAAATACAACTTTTTTGATTAATGTAGGAGTAAATTTGTGTTTTTTGTAAAAAAAATAGAATTTCAAAACATTTTGAAATTCTATTTTAGATGTAGTTTTCTATTTTTTAGTTTGTAAAACTATTATTTGATATTTTGTGCGCCATATCCTTCCATAGCTCCAAAGAATTTAAGAGCTTCTTTCCAAGGATATCTGTTTGCATACATAGTTACCGATGAGTTTATTGTTCCTGTCATATTCATTCCCATTGCTTGACGGAATTGATTTGCCGATGAGTTTGGGTCGTAGTTTGTTGTTTCTTTATATGAAGCTGTTAAAAAACCGTTTAAGTAAGCTTCATTAATCACGCCTTTAAATATTTTTGGGTCTGTTAATGTTTTGTTACCAGATACTTTTGCTAATTGTTCAACATCATCAAAATCGTTTACCCAAATACGCATAAATTTACCTCCACCTGGTAGTGTAAGGTCGGCTTGTTTGTTTAGGAAGAAAATATTGTTTTCGGCAGTAGTAATTCGTTTTGCCTCTTTATTTTTGTCGCTGTCAATTCTAGTCCTATCTAATCCTGAGAGAGTGCTTAACCCAATAATGTTATTGCTAACATAGCTGTTTATCCCTGTCATGTATCTGTATCCGTATCCCATGTCTTCTAAGTCTTTTAAGCGTGCCCACATAAACAAAACTGTGTTATAAGTAAAATGTACTTCTGTTTCTTCACTTGCTAAACCTCCTTTTGTTATTTCACATGCAGCCATACGGTTATTTATGAAAATACAATTATTGATAAATGCTTTTGTCCCTCCAAACATTCCACGTATGCCATAATTAGGAGCATTTAAAAAGGCACAATTATTTACCGTAAGATTACAGCGAGGATTATCTAAATAAATAATTGCTGTCTGAGTTGTTAAGACACTAGGATTACTAAAATTATCACCACCAATACCCCCAGATCCAATAGGTTGCATCATCGGAGATTTTACGCCCTCAGGTTTTCCTTCTCCTTTGGCATTATATGCAATACTGTTACCACGGTCAAATATAATCCCGTCTATAACAACCTCAGTATTAGCTTCTTTTACTTGAATTTTAATAGTTCCCTGACCATTTTGCGTTCCATTGCTTTCAGGTGTTGGTTGCACCATAGTTAAATATTTTAACACATCACGATTAGCAAAATCAGGCGAATAGCCACCATAAATTTTCACAGGTTTATTTATATTGATGTTTCCGCTGTTTAGCATTCCAAAATAGTTTCCTTCTGCAACTAAAATTGTAGCACCGTCTGGAGCTTGATCAATTGCTTTTTGAATGTTTTTAAAAGGAGCATCTTTTGAGCCGTCGTTGCGGTTGCTACCGTTTGATTGCGACACGTATAGAGTTGCAGTTCCTTTTGGGATAACATTTGACACACCTTGTTTGTCAGATTTGTCAGATTTGTCAGACTTGTCAGATGTTAGTTTTTCTTTTGCTCCAGCCACTTTATTAGCAGCAGACTTTAAATTGATTTGTGAAAATACTGGCGAAATCACTAATGCCAGTGCAAGAGTCGTTAAAATTAAGGATTTTTTCATAAATAATAATTTTAAAAATGTTAATAAATTTTTTTAATAGTTTTTATCTAAATACTTCAAGCAAAAACAATGCCAACTACGGTAAAAATTAAAAGTATAAATTTCTTTTATAGAGTTCACAGTTGGTTGTTTTTTTATTTTAAATGATAACATTGATATAACTTTAATCATTAAAAACTTCTTGTAAAATTTTTAAACTTTTAGTTTTGCCAAAATTTGGAATATGGTGTTCGTAAAACAATAAGATTTTTTCTATTAAAAGTCTTTTGTTGTTGGAATTAAGTTTTATTAGTTCGTTAGTGTTTTTTGCTGATAATAAGTTGAAAAGTATTTGACTTTCGTGCAAATCTAATGATTCTGTACTGCTTGTAAATACAGGAGAGAATAATCCTTCTTTAATATTGAAGAAAGGAGTTTCTTTACAATAATTATTGTACATTTCAAATCCTGATAGAGCAGCAAAATCTTTTAAAAAGAGCAAATGTATGTTATTGGTTTCGGAAGAATTTGAGTTTAATTCTAGTGTAAAATTTTTGATGTAATTATAAGTTTTTGAATTTGTTTCTTTTTCTTTTATGGTTTTTAGAATAAGTTCTGCAATAAATTGAGCTATTGTTAACTTATTAATATCTAGTAAAATATTTTGAAGGTTTTCTACATTGTTGCAATAAGTTAGGGTTTGTACTTCTCTGTTATTTTTGAGATTTATTTCGGTTTCAATAATATTTAGTGGGAAAAAAGAAGCTTGTTTTATATTTGATTTAGAAGATTTTGAAACTCTTACCATAGCGGCAAACCTACCTAAGTCTTCGCTAATTAAATTTACAATAAAAGAGCTGTCGCTGTATTTAATTTTATTAAGAACTATGGCTTCTGTTTTTTGCATTTTTATTCATTTCCACTTATAAAAAGAATTTTTGTAACATTTTTTTTAGAGCCTGTTTCGTTTGTAGCAAAAACCAAATATACGCCTGTACGCACTCTGTTTCCTCTAAGGTCTTCTCCATACCACACTGCTTGTCCACCTTCGGAACGAGTTTCGAAAACCAAATTCCCAGAAATATCTGTAATCTTCACATAAGAACCAGCAACTAATCCAGAGATTGTAATAGGTCCTCTATAATCTGGTTTCACAGGATTTGGGAAGGTGTAAACTTTATCAAAATTATCATCACCTTCGGTAGGAATATTTCTGTATGAAATAATTCCTTTCTCAGTTCCAAAAAACACCTCACCAGTATTTGGAATTATTTCTGTGCAAATAATATTATTTGAAATTAGAGGCGAATTTTCTGTGTTAAAATGTAAGATTTTTTCTAGTCCATCAGCACTTGTATAATATACTCCTCCAGATTGAGTTCCAAACCATTTTTTATTAGAACCATCAACAGTTATTGTTGTAACAACATCATTTCCTAATAAAATATCAGCATTGTCAGTTCCGTCATTTCTAGGGATTTTTATTTGTCTTGCAGTAAATTTATTTGAAGTAAATACATCTTGAGGGTTGTAATAAACTGCAACTCCTTTTCTTGTTCCTACCCAAATATATCCGTTTTTATCTTCGGCGATTGAATAAACGTCATTACTAATAAGTTCTCCATTTTCGTTTACAATGTCAAGTCGTTTAACTTTGTCATCGCTTCTTACATCAGGAGTTCCGTTGTCATCAAAGACTAACAATCCGCCAGATTGACCAACAATAACCCATTTTATATTATCTTTTGTTATTAAAATTTTACCAATATTTCTATCATTAATTATCGAGCTATAATTTATACCAGTCCATTTTCCTTGTTTATCTAAAACGTGAATTTGTGGAGTTGCTAGAGAATTTGTTACCCAAAGATTTCCTTCACTATCAAAATCAGCTCCTCCAATTCTTATATATCCGCTATTTCCTAAAGCTTGTCGCAAAGAACTGTTTTCGTCATTGTGAATTTTATAATATGCATTATTTCTATATTCTAACAAACCATTTACCCAAGAGCCAATAAATATGTTGTTTGGGTCATTAGGGTTTATAGTAATTGTTGTTAAGTCGAATACACCTTCTAAACCATTATTGGGTTTATCTAGAGCCGAAGTCCAAAATTCATCTTTAAATTCAAAAGACATTCCATGTGCCCATTTTGGTCCCCATGCTGCGGTCATTCCACCATTAATTCCTATAATTTTTGATTCTGAAACAGCAAAATCATAAACTTTTTCAGTTTCAGGTCCATTAATAATGTATGATTTATAATCCCAAGGTTCTGGCGTTCTAACTAAACCATTTATCTTATCAGCAATCCATAAAATTTTCTCATCTTCTAAAAACGCATCAGCAGGAATAGCTTGGCGATATTGTTCATTTATAGTGTAATGCCAAACAGTTTTAACTTCTTCAAAATTTTTGTTAAGAAGTCTTATCCAATAACGGTTTATTAAAATTAAATGTTCGGAGCTAGAAGTAACGGCTTCAAACATATTTTCTTCGGGGTAAAGTCTTTCCCAATTTCCGTTGTAGTAAACTACTAAAGTGTCCGCATCGTCTTGTGTAGGATTGTGGTAATTAGCAATAATTTTTCCATCAAAAATTGTAAGACTAGAAAATTCTTTGCCTTCGAGCCATTTGAAATCGTTAGGCAAATTTTGTTGTGTAATTATTTCCCAATTTGAGAAATCAACTAGTTTATTGTTAAAATTGCCTTTGTAAATTCCTATGTCGGTAGCTGCATAAATGTATTCACCATCATTATCTAAAGAATTAATTTTCACATAAGTTCCATTTTCGCCTATATACCAAGTTTCTTTAATTTCTTTGCGTTTTAGGTCTAGTTCAATAATCCCAAAACCGCAAGCTAAGTATGCGAAATCTCCATTTAGACTAATATCGTAAATAGTTTTGTCTCCATTTATAAACTTGCGTTTTAAGTCACCTATATTAGTAATTGTATTATTTTGTACTAGGTCAATATTCCCATTAGTATATGCAATAATAAAAGTGTCGAATTTTTTACTATATTTTACTGTACTTACTCCCGCATCACTAAATCCGTTTATTTTGCTTAGTTTTTCTAATTCACTAGTTCTTTTATCAAAACGCATTAGTCCGGCATTAGTACTCATGTAAATTTCATTTTCAGATATAGCCAAACTTGTGCCGTGATTATAAGGTAGGTGGTCTCGCCATTGTCCTACAGCGACTTGAGCAGTAGAGAAAAATGACAAAATCATCAAGCAAACAATGCTTAGTATATAATTTATTTTATTCATTATTATTTATAGTATTTTTTATTTATAAACATAAAAACAAAGAATTTATTTTAAATCTACTTCATAATGTTTTAAAAAATTAAAGAGTTTTTCAAAAGCTTGTGCTCTGTGCGAAATCGTATTTTTTATATTTAAAGGAAGTTCAGCAAATGTTTTTTCAAAACCTAAAGGCACAAAAACAGGATCGTATCCAAAGCCATTTTCGCCTTTTAATTCACCAATTATTTTGCCTTTTATTATTCCTTCAAAAAGATATTCTTTCCCGTTTAAGATTAAGGCAACAACAGTTCTAAACTGTGCTGAGCGATTTGAACAATCTTTTAATTCATTAAGTAACTTTTTGATATTATCAATAGATGATTTCTCTTCTCCTGCATATCTGGCGGAGAAAATTCCTGGTCTTCCATTAAGAGCCTCAACTTCTAAACCAGTGTCATCAGCAAAGCAATTTTTACTAATTTTTTCATACAAATATCTTGCTTTTTGAAGTGCATTCCCCTCTAGAGTATTTTGTGTTTCTGGAAGTTCTTCGGTAATTCCAAACTCGTCAATTCCAACAATATTGAATTTATTATTTGCAATATGTCTTACTTCTTTTAATTTGTTTGGATTATTTGTAGCAAATATGAAGTTTGTATTCATTTCTAAAAACTTATATTATGAATTATTTGTCTTATAACTTCTGGAAAATACAATTCAACAACTGTTTGTTTGTCGTCTAAATTAAAAGGTAATTTAGTGATTCCAAAACTATTATGTATCATTTGCCCTTTTGTGTTATAAATTGAAAAATGAACTTTTAAATTTCTTTCAGCTTTAGTATTTCCACTTAAATAGGGGTCTCCATAATTTCCAACTATCTCGAATTGATTTATAAATAAAAACAAGTCAACATTTCGTCTGTTTGCTATTTCTTCAAGAACTTCGGGTTGATGGAACACAATATTTAAGCTCATGTCTTGGGTCGTTTGTCGCCTGCTTACAATTTCGCCATTGTGTATTCTTGCATCATATTCTTTAGTTTCTTCAAGTCTTCGTTGTAGTTCTTTTTCTTCTTTTTTCTTAGCAAAAAAAGATTTCTTTTTATTTTCTTCTGGATTTTCAGGTGCATTTTTTGTGGCTAAAACCAATTCGTAAGAAATTAAAGAATATAAAGTATTAATATCTTCTTGGTCAATTCTGGTATTGTCTGAAAATAAACTTACAACGCTACAAGAATCCATCATAGCATTATGAAGTTGGAGATTAAATTGATACCTAAAATATTGCATTAATTCGTCGTGGTTTGACCTTTCATTTTTCAACATAATTGCTGTAGCATCGTTTACATATATTCTTGGGTCGAAAGGAACTAGCAAAATTCTTTTTTCTGAAGGTGCAGTATTAGAAAAATCTAAAAATTCCTGAGCATTGAGACTCAAGAAACTTGAATTTAAAACTAAGAAAACAAAAATTATTTTTCTCATAATTTCATTAAAAATTTAAACTAACAACCAGACTCAAAATAAGTTAATGATGTCGTTCCCGATTACAAAAACCATTAAGGCAAGTAAAATTAACATTCCAATAACTTGCACAATTCCCATAAACTTGTCGGACAATTTTCGTCCTGTAATAACTTCTATAACAAGGAATAGTGCATGTCCGCCGTCTAATGCTGGGATAGGTAAAACATTTATAAAAGCTAATATCATAGATATAATACCTGTTAATCTCCAGAATTTTGCCCAATCCCAAACTGCTCCATAAACCTTAGCAATTCCTATTGGTCCTTGTAAGCTTTCTCTAACTTTTTCTTTTCCAGCAAATATTAAGCCATATCCTTTTATATTTGCATTAACAGTTTCGAAAGCATCTTTCCAGCCATATAAAAGAGCAGTACCAAAATTATATTTTGCACCTGTAAATTTTGGTAAACTAGCATATATCCCTAGCTTAGCTGTACTATCAATAAAAATATCTAAACTATCTATTTTGCCATTATTGTCAAAAACAAAACTAAGTTCTCTATTTTTGTTATAATGTAAAATTTCTTTTAGCTGTCCAAAAGATTTTATCCTTTCACGATTTATTGACAAGATTTTACTGCCCTTTTTTAAATTCAAGTCGGATATTGGCATGTTGTCAACACAGCTATCAATACTAAAGTTAAAGTTATCAAGACTTATAAAGAGTCCTCCATTTTTTAGGTATGAATAAAGAGTGTCTGGAATAGCAATTTCTTTTGTTTGTCCGTATCTATCAACAGTAATAGATTTTGCAAAAAATAATTTGCTTGAAAATACATCTTCGTATCTTTGTGTTGGTTTTCCGTCAATTGCAATTATTTTATCTCCTGTTTCAAAGCCTAAGTATCTAGCATAAGGGTAAGCGTAAATTCCTTGTTCCACATTTTTTACTGGTAAATATTCCTTTGTATAAACCATATGTGAAATACTTAGAATTAAAATACCAGCAATAACATTCATAAAAACTCCTGCTAACATTACGATTAGTCTTTGCCAAGCAGGTTTGCTCCTAAATTCCCATTCTTTTGGCTCTTGTTTCATTTGCTCGGTATCCATTGATTCGTCAATCATACCTGCAATTTTCACATAACCACCTAAAGGTAGCCAACCAAAACCAAATTCTGTATCTCCAATTTTTTTGCTCCATATTTTAAATCCAACGTCAAAGAATATAAAGAATTTTGTTACTTTGATGCCGAACATTCTTGCTGCAAGAAAATGCCCCAACTCGTGAATGACAACTAAAAGTGTTAATGACAATAATAGTTGTCCTGCCATTATTAATCCACCCATTATTTTATCTTTTTATATAATTCAAATGTTTTTTTTCTAGTTATATTGTCTATTTCGACACAATCTTTTAAACTTGGATTGTTTATAAATTCTATTGTTGCCAAACCTTCTTCTATTAAATCAGAAATTTCTACAAATGAAATTTTTTCTTGTAAAAATAAATCTACAGCAACTTCATTTGCTGCGTTCATAACACAAGGCGAAGTTCCACCTGCATTTAGGCAATCTATAGCAATTTGTAAATTTCTAAAAGTTTTTAAATCTGGTTGTTCGAAAGTTAAATTTTCAAAATCTTTGAAAGAAAATCTATGTTTATTGGAAACACTGCGATTTGGAAAATCTAAAGCATATTGAATTGGAATTCTCATATTTGGTACTCCTAGCTGAGCTTTTAATGAACCATCAACGAACTCAACTAAAGAATGTATTACGGATTGGGGGTGTATTACAACTTCAATATTTTTGGCATCAATTCCAAAAAGCCAGTGAGCTTCTATTAGTTCTAGTCCTTTGTTCATCAAACTTGCAGAGTCAATGGTAACTTTACTTCCCATATTCCAGTTTGGATGTTTAAGTGCTTGTTTTGGTTTAACTTTTTTAAGAAAGTCTATATCTTTTCCTCTAAAAGGACCACCCGAAGCGGTTAAAATTAATTTGTCAACATTTTTATGATTTTCTCCAATTAAGCATTGAAATATTGCAGAATGTTCCGAATCAACAGGAATAATTTGTGATTTACTATTTTCTAGTAGCTTGTTTATGATATGTCCTGCTACTACTAGGGTTTCTTTGTTTGATAGAGCTATTGTTTTGTTTGCTTCTATGGCTTTTATGGTTGGCAAAAGACCTGCAAAACCCACCATGGCTGTTAGAACAATGTCAACACAATCCATTTGCACAACTTGCTCTATAGATTTTGCTCCAGCAAAAACTTTTATAGGCAAATGATTAATGGCGTTTTTTAATTTTTCGTAGTGTTCTTCATTTGCAATAACTACTATATTTGGTTGAAATTCAATGGCTTGTTTAATTAGTAAATCAACATTATTATTTGCAACTAAAACTTCAGCTTGAAATTTATCGGGATAGTCGCTAATAATTTTTAAAGCTTGAGTTCCAATTGAGCCTGTTGACCCCAAAATTGCTATATTTTTTTGTTTTTTCATTAGAATTGTATATAGTTTTCGGGATTTATTGATTTGCCATTTTTCCACAATTCGAAATGCAAATGAGGACCAGAACTATTTTCGCCAGAATCTCCATAGTTAGCAATAATTTGACCAGTTGCAACTCTCTCTCCTTCTTTTACTAAACTTGATTTTGCATGTTTATAAACCGAGATTAAATTAGATTTGTGTTGGATAATTATTGTATAGCCATTTTCTATAGTATAAGCAGATGAAATTACTGTACCGCGGTAAGTTGCTTTTATTACTTCATCACTAATGGCAGCTATATCAATTCCAAAATGATTTTGAGAAGGCGAATATTTTGAAACTACTATTCCTTTTATCGGTTCAACAATATTAGGAAATTCTTCTTCTGGAACAACAAAATCAGTATCGTCTTCTATTTTTATTCTTGGTTTTGTGGGATTGTTGAAATCAATAATTTGCTGTTCGCTTAAATTTTGAACAGGCACAACAAAGTCTTCATCTATTGGTACCTCATTAAAAACAAGGTCTTGTATCATTTTTAAATACTGGTCTTTCATTTCTAATTCATGCATTAAACTGTCTGTTTTAATTGCATTTTCATAAATTAACTTTTTTGTTTCTTTGTCAGGGTAGCCAGGAATCATTTGTTTTATTGGTGTGTAAATTACAAAAACTGATAAAATTGCAAATAAAACTACTATGATTCCAAAAATGAAAAATGTAAATCCTAATCGATTGAATTTAATTTTTCTGATAGTATCATAGGTTTTTCCATGATATACTACAAGTTGAAAACTCTTTCTAAACCAATTTGATATTTTGTTTCTTTTTTTATCCATTTCGTGTGCAAATATAGTTGATTTTGTGAAATGTATAAACTTGAGCTATGGCAATTTTTTAAAATAAACTTGTTAACTCTTTAGTGTATGGAAAAATTATGTTAAAAATTTTTATAATAAACTTATATAAAACTGATTTATCCCATATTGCAGGGTCGAAAAGACCAGCTTTTTCGTTTAGTCTATTTATGAAAAACAGTAAGCCACCAATAATTAAGCTAATTTTTAGAATTGCAAAAACAGCTCCTCCAGTTTTGTTTAGCCATTGAAGTTTTATAAGTTTAATAAATCTATTTAATAGATGAGAAAACATAAAAACTACTACTACTGTGGCAATAAAAATTATTGCAAAAGCAAATATTGGCAAATATTCTGCGTAAGAACTTGCTTTATCTTCAAGAATAGGTATTAACTTTGCATAAAATTTTATAGCTAGAAAAATGCCGAGTGTTAAAGCCAAAAGGCTTGCAAGTTCTTTTATTAATCCATTTTTTACTCCTTTATAAATGAAATAAATAAAGATAATAATAAGTATAATGTCAATAAAAAACATAATTCAAAAATTTTTATAAAAATAATTTTTTTTATCTTCGCGACAAAATGTCTTTAATAAATTCTATAGTAAGTTTAATAAATTATAATCGATTAGCAGAAATCGATTATTTTCGTTCACATCCTTTTGAGGTGCAAGAAAAAGTATTAGCAGAATTGTTAGAAAAAGGTGCTTTTACTGAAATAGGAAAGAAATACAATTTAGATAAAGTAAAAAATGGTGTGGATTTTTCTAATAAAATGCCTTTGCATGATTATGATTCTTTAAAGCCTTATATTGATGAAACTATGCACGGGAAAGAAAATATTCTTTGGCCCGGAAAAACTAAGTGGTTTTCAAAATCTAGTGGAACAACTTCTGATAGAAGTAAGTTTATACCTATTTCTAAAGAGGCTTTAGAAGATTGTCATTTTAGAAGTGGAAAAGACATTTTTATGCTTTATGCTGACAGGTATCCCGAGTCTAAGGTCTTTGTTGGAAAAACATTGTCTATAGGAGGTTCAACAGATATAAATGCAAATGATTCAGATTCTTACTATGGCGATTTGTCGGCTATATTAATAAAAAACTTGCCTTTTTGGACTTATTTCAACCGAGTTCCTAAAAGTGATATTGCATTAATAGACGATTGGGAGGTTAAGTTAGAAAAAATTGTTGAAACAACTTATAATAAGAACGTTACCTGTTTAGTTGGAATACCAACTTGGTTTTTAGTTTTGATAAAAAAAGTATTGAGCTATACTGGTAAAAGTAATATTCTTGAGGTTTGGCCCAATTTAGAGTTGTTTGTTCATGGAGCAGTAAATTTTTCGCCTTATCGAGAAACTTTTCGCAATTTAATTCCTAATCCAGCTATGATTTATATGGAAACATATAATGCGTCTGAAGGGTTTTTTGCAATTCAAGATGAAACATCAAGCAATCCTTTGTTAAATAATGAGGGACTTATGCTAATGTTGGATTATGGAATTTATTACGAATTTATTGAACTTTCAGATTATTTAGCAGGAAGAAACAACGCAGTACCATTAGAAGGTGTAGAATGCGGTGTGAATTATGCTATGGTAATAACTACTAATGCTGGTTTGTGGCGTTATATTATTGGCGATACAGTTAGTTTTGTTTCAAAAAATCCATATAAACTTAAAATAACTGGTCGCACCAAGCATTTTGTAAACGCTTTTGGCGAAGAAGTAATTATGGATAATGCTCAGGTTGCCCTAAACCATGCTTGTGAAATAACTGGAGCACAAGTTAGTGAGTTTACTGTAGCTGCAACATTCTATCCTCAAGATTTTACATCAGAGGGAGCGCATCAATGGTTGTTTGAATTTGAACAAAAACCAAATAATTTACAAACATTTGTTCAAGCTTTAGATTCGAAATTGAGAGAAGTAAATTCTGATTATGATGCTAAACGCTTTAACGACTTAGCATTAGCAATGCCCGAAATTATTGTTCTTGATGAAGGTAGCTTCTTTGCTTGGATGGGCAGAAGAGGAAAACTAGGTGGACAACATAAAGTTCCGCGTTTGTCGAATACACGTGAGTATGTTGACGATTTACTCAAGCATAGCAAGGTGATAGAAAAAATCGTAAATTTAAAAGATTAATTTAAAATTAATAGGCTAAATGCCATAATTGCCATTCCAATTACAACTCCATAAGTTGGTATATGATGATTTCCATATTTTTGAGCACCCGGCAATAATTCATCAAAAGAAATAAAAACCATAATTCCTGCGGTTATTGCGAAACTAATTCCTAATACAACATCGTTTATAAAAGGCATTATAATTAAATAAGCTATAATTGCTCCAAGTGGCTCGGCTAAGCCCGATAAAAAAGAAAGCCGCATGGCTTTGGATTTAGAACCTGTAGCATAATATATAGGAACAGCCACAGCAATTCCTTCGGGTATATTGTGAATGGCAATAGCAAGTGCAACAGGAATTCCGGTTTCTATATTTGAATATGCTGCCATAAATGTTGCAATTCCTTCAGGAAAATTATGTACAGTAATTGCTATTGCAGTAATAACACCTAATCTGTGAAGTTTTGACTTATCAACTTCCTTATTCATGCTTTCTACAAAACGAACTTCATGTGGATTTTCTTTTTCTGGAACAAGTTTGTCGATTATTAAACTTATTGCTATTCCAACAAAAAAGGCGAGGACGGAATACCATGTTCCTGTTTTTGCATATTCATTTTCTAGGAGTTCAAATGCATTAGGAAGCATTTCTACAAAAGAAACATAAATCATTACTCCAGCCGAAAGTCCTAAACTAAACGAAAGCATTTTAGTGTTAGTTTTTTTTGCAAAAAACGAAATAAGTGAGCCTATACCAGTAGAAAGTCCAGCAATTAGAGTTAAAGAAAAAGCTATTAATACTGTTTTATCCATAAATTATTTTAGAAACAATTTATTTAGCAAATTGTTTCCAAAAATCGAAATCTGTATTCTTTTCAACTTTGTTTTGCATTGACCTTGGAAGTGTGTGCCAAAAGTTTAGCTTAGTAGTTTTCTCTAAATCTCGAATAGAAAGAGTATAGCTAAAAATATCTTTATCTGTAGCTTTCTCGTTAGGTATTAGAAAAGCTATTCCAGAAGTTAGAGTGTCGGAATGATATAATATTGTTTTATAAAAATATTTTGGAACACTAACTTTATTTTCGCCTATATTTTCTAAGTCATTTTCTAGCACAGGACCTGTAACAACATAAATACAACCCAATTTCGAGCTTGTTGTTCTAACATAAGTTTCTAAATTTTTCCAAATTCCACGATTGAACGATGGCGCTTGTGGACTCATATTGCTGAAGTAGAAAGTTTCTACCATTGCTATTGAGTCAAAACTCATGTCTGCAGCAGGCAATAAATGTCCTTTGTCATATCCTGAATTTTTGTAGTCATTGTCGTTAGCAGTTCCTGTTGCGACAAGAGGGTCTGTCATAAATTTGTCTGTACGTTTCGCATTGCTTTCTGTCATATAATCTTTAAGTATATAAGCTACCCATTTTGATTGTTCGTGTTTTTCGCTGTAAACAAAACTGTAGTGAGTATGACAAAGCTTAGTCTCACTTTTTTTTACAGAAGGTGTTAGAATAGTTGTACAATCTTGCGAATAAGTATTAAAATAAATAAATAACGAAAGCAAAATTAGGACTGAAAATTTAATTATGCTCTTCATAGTATATTAAGTTTAAAAGTTTGTTTGTTGTTGATTTCTCATAGCACTACCCACAATATCTTCAAAGGCAACGAACAACATGCAAGAAGTTATAGGAAGAGTGAATAAAACACCAACGCCACAAGCTAAAATTCCTGCAAAATTTATTAAAAACAGAATAAGTAAAAATCCGAAAAATGACCACCAATTTTTTGTAATAATTTTTCTGCTTAATTCCATTGCAGTCCAGAAATCATAATTGAAAAATATAATAAACATATTTGCAAATGAGTATGACACAGCAAGATACATTCCTGGAACAATTAGTAAAATCAATCCAACGGCAATAAATATTGAACTTACAATATTTAAAAGTACTAAAGGTAGAAAAAAGTTAAATCCATTAAAAAAGTCGGCAAATTTTGGAGTGTTGCCTCTTATCACATCGTTTGCTACAAGGAAGAATCCTGCTATTAAAGGAGCTTGAAGTAAACTTAAAACACTTCCCACATACATTAGTGGAGGAGCACTTGCAATAGCAGCAACACCAAAAATAATTAAATAAAATCCAAAAAATCCGTTAGAGTACTTTTTAAAAAGCTCAAGACCTTCGTTTAGGTATTGTTCGGTTTTTACTTCATAACCATTGTTAATTAAGTCATTAAAAGCTTGATTGTATTCCATAATTTTTAATTTTTTAAAATGTAAAAATAATATTTTTATTCATAAACTGCCGCATCTCCACTAACTAAATCAATATATTTTAATGATGGCGATTCAACAAAATCCATATTTGTGTATTTACACCATATCTTATCAACTTTTTCTATAGTTTTTTTGTCAGCACACACAGGGTTGGGCCATTTTCTTTGAAAATTATTTTCTTTTAAATTTTTTGAACTTGCATTTATTAAAATAAAATCATCTTCAATTTTAACATCATAGATTGGGTCTATATTGTTTAGAATTAGCCAAAGAGCTGTGTGATTATCTTTTATAGCTTCTGGTTTATCAATAATTATATTTATTCCAGTAAGTTTTTTAGTTTTATCAAATTCAGAATTTTTAATGAGTTTTATTTCTCTATTTTCTAATTTTTCATTTTGAGGATTTGTAGCATCAATTAAAATTTTGCCGCCAAATGCGTATGTGTATGCCGAATGGTCTAAAACATCAGCAGGACCTTTGCTGAAAATTGTATTGTTTTTTAAATCATTTACTTTTAATAATGTTTCAAAAACTTGTTTATCGTCTTGAATATCAATATTTTCGTTAAAGCAAATAATTATTTTTGAAAACATCATTTGTCCTGCACCAAGCAAGGCATTCATAATTTTAATTGCTTGTCCTTTATAAGTTGCTTTTGCTTTTACCAACACTAAATTATGTGCTACTCCATAGTCTGGCAATCTAATGTCTAAAACTTCTGGAGCTATTGCAATTTGAATTGGTTTTAAAAATATTCTTTCTGTTGCTTTTGAGAGATAAAAATCTTCCATTGGTGGAATTCCTACAATTGTGGCTGGATAAATAGGTTTTTTTCTGTGAGTTATGCAAGTTACATGAAATTTTGGATAATAATCCGCAAGTGAATAAAAACCTGTGTGGTCGCCAAATGGTCCTTCAAGTGCAAGCTCTTCGTTAGGGTCTATATAGCCTTCAATTACAAAATCAGCATCTTCGGGAATGAAAATATCGTTGGTAATTGATTTTACTAATTTTACATTTTTGTTTTTTAAAAATCCTGCCAAAATAAATTCGTCTATATCTTGTGGAAGAGGAGCGCTAGCACAATAAGTTAAGATTGGGTCTCCGCCTAAAACAACTGAAACAGGCATTTTTTTATTTAGTTTTTTATATTTTTCAAAATGTACAGCTCCGCCTTTATGCAAATGCCAATGCATTCCTGTTGTTTTATTATCAAAAACTTGCATTCTATACATTCCAATATTTCTGATTTTTGTTTCGGGGTCTTCACTTATAACTAAAGGCAAAGTAATAAATCTTCCACCGTCATGTTTCCAACATTTTAAAATTGGAAGTTTTGACAAATCTGGATTTTGCATAATTACATCTTGGCATTTTCCTTTTGACTTTAGTTTTTTAGGTATCCATTTTTTTAAATTTTTTAGTTCAGATAAAGCCGATAGTTTTTCAGAAAAAGTTTGTGGTGGATTTATTATATTATTAAAAAGCAAGTCAATTTTTTGAGAAGGTTCTTCCCAATTTTTAATTCCTAATATTGAAAACATTCTTTTTTCGGAGCCAAAATGATTTATTAATAATGGAAAATCTGTACCTGTATTTTCAAAAAATAAGGCTTTGCCTCCTTTTGGGAGCTTCATCATTCTGTCTGCAAACTCTGTAATTTCAAGTTCGGGATTTACAAATTCATTTATTCTAATTAATTCGCCTTCTTTCTCGAATTTTGACACTAATATTTCTAAAGGACTCTTGTTCATTTATTCTATTTAACAAAGACGCAATATAATAAAATTAAGAATAAATCATTTAAAAATGTAATATAATTTTTACCGGACAGTAATGATTTTTTATTTAATTTTTATTATTTTTGGCGGAGAAAAAGTGAAAAATTTATGAAAAATTATTTAATATTTATTTTAATTGTTTTGTGTGCTAGTCAAGGAATTTATTCGCAAAACAAACTTCCATATCCTGTAATTTTTGTTCATGGGCTTACAGGTAGTGAAAAAACATTTGCTACTAGTATGGAGTTTTTACGTGATAGCTATCAACTTGGAGATATCAATGTGTTTGATGCTGTTTTAAATGCTGACAATGACCTATCAACTGCCTTGTTGGAAAATGATGTAAAATGGGAAAACTTCGTTTTTAATGATAAAGTTATCTATCTCGGTCCAAGAAATTATACAGACAATAAAGATGATTATGTTCAAGAATGGACAGGGTCCAGCATTTTTGCAATAAATTTCAAGGAAGAGAATATAAAAGGAGCCAGCGGATTTTTTTATAGTTATTTTGATCAAAGTAATCAATCTGCAATATATAAACAAGGTTATGCTCTAGGTAAAATGATACAAGAAGTTCTTGATTTTACAGGTGCTGACAAAGTTGTTTTAGTAGGTCATTCTATGGGTGGATTATGTATCAGAGAATATTTGCAAAGAACTGACGAAAATGGTGTTCATGTAAATTGGATTGACCCTACAGTTGCAGATGGACATAAAGTAGCAAGAGTAGCAACATTTGGCACTCCGCATTTAGGTTCTAATACATCTCCTGACCCAACAAAATCTGACATTCCTGATGTGCAAGGCAAATCTGAAGCAAATCGAGATTTAATTTGGGAATACGATTCCTATACTTTTTGCAATACATATCCACAGGGAATTTATTTATTTGGAGGAAATGAGAATTGTATTGCAAGTGAAGGAGGGTTTTTCGGAAACTCAACTTTTTATAATGTTGATGTAAATTGTAATGGAAGTGAAACTGATGACATAATTGGAATAAATGAAGGACCAGATAGCCAGTCATATAATCCAGAAATGCCTCTGCCACTGAATATCAAATATACATATATGACATCTATATGGCTTGGTTGGGATATAGGTTTAGTAGGTGATGGAGCAGTGGATATTAACAAGCAATGGCTCTACGACCAAGATAGAAATCCTGTACCTTTAGGAATTACAGATACATTACTTACCGATGTTATTCACACAAGCGAAGGTAGTGATTATTACACACTTATCCGTGGGCTTGACGAACCTAATCAGTTTTCGCTTGCTTATACTTTAGAACCTGATAATGAAATAATTGGTTTTGTTACTTTTCAACAAAATGGAGTAGAAATTGACGAAGACGTATTTAAACTTAAATCTGGCAATAATAATGCAATAGCCTTTGTTTTTAATGGAGAATCTTCAGGTGTAAACACAATACAATTTTATGATTTAAACGAAAATCTAATTCAGTCTAAAACAATTACTAATTTTATTGATACTACTATTATTAATATTCCTGCAAATGATGACGGTATTTATGTAAAGCTAATTGGAACAGCTAGTTCAACAACTTGGGAAAATCCATATAAAATTCACTTTATACCTTATGTAACAACAGAAATGCCAAATTACAATAATGCTTCAGTAAGCATTTTTCCAAATCCTTCAAATGGGATATGCGAATTTAGCTTAATGAATATCTCAGATTGTTATATCAAAATATTTAACACTAATGGTGTTGAAGTTTTTCGCTCAGAAATAACAAACCAGAAAGAATTAGATTTAAGTTTTTTGTCTAATGGTATTTATACTATAAAATTTGATTTTGATTCAGGTAGTTTAATTCAAAAATTAGTGATTATACGTTGAGAAATTTTATCAGCTTTAAACTTTATTCGCAATTAGTAGTCCTAGAAAAGTAAATGTTAAGCAAACTATTACGCTTAGAGCAATGTATAAAAAACTTGTTGTGTGATTTCCTGTTTGCAAAAGATTGAGAGTTTCGTTACTAAATGTTGAAAATGTGCTAAATCCACCACAAAAGCCTACAACCCAAAACATTTTAGCAGATGCTGAAATAATTTGTTTACTATCTGCTAAGCCAATTACAAAACCTACAATAAAACAGGCTAAAATATTTACTATAAATGTTCCGAGAGGGAAATTTGTTGAGTGTATTGAACTTATCCATTTTCCGAGTCCAAATCTTATAATTCCGCCTAGTCCGCTGCCTATAAAAATATAAATTGCATGTTTCAGCATGTTTGTAATCTATTGGCTATACTTGTTTTTGATAAGAAATTTGTGTAAAATTATTAAGAGCCATAACCTATTGTAAAGGTAGTCTTTTCCTAACTTGAATTCTGTAATAAGTTTTTGAACTTCGGAAAACTCAATAATATTAAATTCGTTTATAACACTTTCGTTTAAGTAATCTTTTATTAAAAATGCTAAATCTGTGTTAAGCCATGTTTTTAGTGGCATTGCAAATCCAGATTTAGGTCTGTCGAAAAATTCTCTTGGAAGATAATCGTATAAAATTTCTTTTAATAAAAACTTAGGAATATTTTTCGAGTTTTTTAATTTAGGATCTAAATTTAAAGCAAGTTCAACAATTCTGTGGTCTAGCAAAGGAACTCTCACTTCTAATCCATAACGCATTGATGCTCTGTCTATTTTGACTAGCAAGTCATCTTTTAAGTAGTATTTTAAATCAAAAATTGCTTGAGCTTCTTCGGGTGTAAGTTTTCTTACAAAATTTGAATAATCTTGTTCTAAGCTGTTGTCAAAGATTAGGTCAGGGTTTAAAATTTTTCTAAGTTCTTTTTCGCTAAAAAAGTATTGTTCTTGTGAAAAAATATGCGATTTTAGAGTGTCTTTATTTTTATATTTAAAAAGGTACGAAGCTCTTTTGCTTCTGTTGCTTGGTGAAAGTTCTAAAATTGTAGCAAAAACATTTCTAAAGTTTTTATATGGGAATTTGTTAAGTCTTTTTGCCCATGTATATGCTCCATATCCGTGGAAAAGCTCATCGCCACCATCTCCCGACAAAACAACTCCAACCTTTTGTGTTGCGAATTTAGATATAAGCATTACTGGAATCGCTGAAGAGTCTGCAAAAGGCTCATCAAAAAAGTCAAGCATATCAAGTATGATACTTTTTACGTCATCTACAGAAACTATGTATTGATGATGATTTGTTCCTAAATAATCTGCAATTTGTTTTGCGTATTTCGATTCGTCGAATTTAGGCTCGTTAAAACCAAGAGAAAAAGTGTCTATTTTTTGTGAATGAGTTTTTGCAGCAATTGCAGTAACAAGACTAGAGTCTATTCCTCCACTCAAAAATGTTCCAAATGGCACATCGCTAAGCAAAGTCATTGAAACAGATGATTTTATTAGTGAGTGAACTCTTTCTTTAGCTTCGTGAAAATCGGTTATTACATTTCGTCTAATGTAGCCTTCAATATCCCAGTAGGATTCTAATCGAAAGCCGTTTTGTGAAACAATTCCAATTTGTCCACTAGGAAATTTTCTAATGTTAGTGTATATTGTATTAGGTTCTGGAATATAGCCTAAATGTAAAAATTCGTAGATTGCAAAATTATTTAGTTGTCTTTCTTCGCGAATTTGTTTTACTTGTAATAAAGCTTTGATTTCTGATCCAAAAGCAAAATTTTTACCGTCCCAGTAATAGTACAATGGTTTTATTCCCATTCTATCTCTAAATACATATAAAATTTTCTCTTGCTTGTCATAAATTGCAATAGCAAACATTCCAATTAGCTTATTTATGAATGTGATTCCCCATTCTGCAAAAGCTTCGATAATAACTTCAGTATCTGTATTGGTTTTTAGTTCTATATTTAAGTCCTTAGCAATTTCTTTAAAATTATAAACTTCACCATTATAAACACAAATATATCTCATACGATGCGATTCCATTGGTTGGTTTGCATCATCGGAAAGGTCTAAAATACTAAGCCTTTGATTTCCTAGTCCAATAGAGTCGGTATAAAAGACACCTCTTGCGTTTGGTCCTCTGTGTGCCAAGCAAGATGTCATAAGTTCAAGTTCATCTTTACTTACAAAATTCGGATTATCTTTGGTGTAAAAACCTGTTATTCCACACATCTATTTTCAAAAATTTTAAAAATCAAAATTAATATAATTTTCATTACATTCCAGTTAATATTTATAAAATTATATCATTTTGCGTGGGTCAACTATATTATCGAAGTCTTTTTCTGATATACTACCAATTTCCATTGCTGATTCTTTTAGGCTTATTCCTTTTTTATGAGCGTTTTTTGCAATTTCCGCTGCTTTGTTGTATCCAATAGCTGTGTTGAGAGCAGTTACAGTCATTAAAGATTTCTTTAAATATTCTTCTGTTTGTTTGTCATTAATTTTAACTCCAGAAACGCAATTGTTTAAGAATGAGTCGCATGCTTCGGCTAAAATATTTGCAGATTCTAAAAAGTTCTTAATCATTACAGGTCTAAATACATTTAGTTCAAAATGCCCATTCATTGCAGAAGTTGTTATGCTTAAATCATTTCCAATGATTTGTGCACAAACCATTGTTATTGCTTCAATTTGAGTTGGATTAACTTTCCCTGGCATAATTGAAGAACCTGGTTCGTTTTCTGGAATAAGAATTTCGTTTAGACCACATCTTGGACCACTTGCCATCATTCTAAAATCGTTTGCAATTTTATTTATTGCAACTGCAATTTGTTTTAATGCTGAATGTGTTTCTAAAATAGAATCGTGTGCAGCTAAAGCTTCAAATTTATTGGGAGCAGTTTTAAATTCTATTTTAGAAAATTCAGTTAGATGTTTGCAAACTTTTTTATCGTAAGCTTTTGGTGCATTTAAACCTGTTCCTACTGCTGTTCCGCCTATTGCAAGCTCAGAAAGGTGGTCTAAACTTTTTTCTAAAGCATTAATGCCATATTCTAATTGTGCAGCATATCCCGAAAATTCTTGTCCAAAACTTATTGGTGTCGCATCCATCATATGGGTTCTGCCTGTTTTAATTTTATTCGCAAATTCCTTAGATAGTTTTACAAATTCTTTGTGCAATCTTTTTAGAGCAGGTAGGGTTTTGTTTACAATTACAGTTTTTGCAGCAATATTCATTGCCGAAGGAAAAGTGTCGTTTGATGATTGACTTTTGTTAACGTCATCGTTTGGGTGTAGTAATTTTTTTGAATCTGTTAAACTTCCTCCATTTAGAACATGAGCACGGTTTGCAATAACTTCGTTTAAGTTCATATTTGTTTGAGTGCCTGAACCAGTTTGAAAAACTACTAAAGGGAATTGGTCGTCAAGTTTTCCTTGACAAATTTCATCACAAACATTAGCTATTGCTTTGGCTTTTTCTTCGCTTAAAACACCTTTGTTGTGGTTAGCTTTTGCACAAGATTTTTTTAAAATTGCCATAGCATAAATTACTTCTAAAGGCATTTTACCACCAATTTTAAAGTTTTGAAACGAACGCTGTGTTTGTGCTCCCCAGTATTTGTCGGCAGGAACATCAACTATTCCCATACTGTCTTTTTCTTGTCTAAATTTTGTCATGATTAATCGATTAAAAAATTAAATATTTTGTTTGAAACTTCTTGTGGCTGTTCAATATGTAACCAATGTCCAGCATTTTCAACTGTTTCGACTTTTGAATTAGGAAAAATAAATTCTATAAGTTTAAAATCTTGATTAGTGATATAATTTGATAAATCTCCTTTTAAAAAAAGTGTTGGTAAAAGTATTTTTTTTTCAATAAATTCATCTGTATCTAAGCCTTGTACAATTTCTGGAAAATTATTTGCAATTGCTTGCAGATTTAATTTCCAACACATTTTACCATCTTTTTTTATTAAATTTTTTAGAATAATATTTCTAATATTTTCTTCGTAATTTACTAATTCTTTGGCGACTTCACTATAGGATTTGTATTTTTTTAGTTCAAGTTTAAGCATGTTTGAAATTAAATTCAAATGGAAGTTTATGCTTGGTACATGTTGGCTTATGTTGGAATAATTTCGTGGTGAAATATCTGCAACAATTAGTTTGTTTATGTATTGTGGATATTTATTTGCAAAAAACATGGCAGTTTTTCCACCCATGGAATGACCTAAAAGATTAAATTTTTCGATATTCAGAGAATCTGTCCAAATTTTTAAATCTTCTACGAGTTCAGGATATGTATGAGATGGATTATGAAATGATTTTCCGTGATTTCTTGCGTCAGGTAAATAAATATTAAACTTATCGCTTAATAAATTTGCAACATTTGTCCAAGTTTCGCCACTGCCATAAAGTCCGTGTAAAATTACAAGATTGTCGTTTTTAATATTATTGCCAGTTTTTAAGTGGTTTAAAATCATTTTTTAAAATGCAGATGTAAATTGGTTTAAAAATCTAATATCGTTTTCAAAAAATAATCTTAAATCTTTTATTTCATATTTTAGCATTGAAATTCTTTCTATTCCCATTCCAAAAGCATAGCCCGACCATATTTTTGGGTCAATTCCAGTTGCCTCTAAAACATTTGTGTCAACCATTCCGCAACCTAAAATTTCTAACCAGCCAGTATTTTTGCAAACATTGCAACCTTTTCCTCCGCAAAGGCTACAGCTCACATCGACTTCTGCTGATGGTTCTGTAAATGGAAAATATGATGGACGCAATCTAATTTTTGTGTGTTTACCAAACATTTCTTTAGCAAAAATTTCTAAGGTATATTTAAGGTCTGCAAACGAAACATTTGTATCAATACATAGTCCTTCAACTTGATGAAACAAACAATGAGCGCGTGCAGAAATAGCTTCGTTTCTGTAAACTCTACCCGGCGACAAAGTACGAATTGGTGGTTTTTGTTCTAACATTTCGTGAACTTGAACCGATGAGGTATGAGTACGAAGAAGAACATTCATATCGTTAGAAATGAAAAATGTGTCTTGCATGTCGCGTGCAGGGTGATTTTCTGGGAAATTTAGTAAAGCAAAATTATGATTATCATCTTCAATTTCTGGTCCGTCTGAAATAGAAAAACCTAATTTTGTAAAAATTTCAACAATTTCGTTATGAACCACAGATAGGGGATGTCTTGCACCAAGTTTCAAGGGGTCGCCAGGACGACTTAAATCAATGTCAATTTTGCCCGAATTGTCAACAATAAATTGCTCTTTCAGTTGATTTAACTTTTCAGTCGCAGTTTGTTTTAAAATATTAATTTTTACTCCAACTTCTTTCTTTTGTTCTACTGGCACGTTTCTGAAATCATCGAATAGAGTAGAAATTTTTCCTTTTTTTGACAAATATGTTAATCTAAAGCTTTCAATTTCTTCTATACTTTTTGGCTTAAAAGCTTCAACTTCTGAAAGTATTTGGTTTATTTTATCAATCATTTTTTTAAAATTAAAATGCAAATTTATAAATTTTCGAGACTAATATAATTATTTATTTCTAAAAACTAGTACTATTGGAACTCCAGTAAAATTAAAGTTTTCTCTAAGTTTGTTTTCTAAATATCTTTTATATGGCTCTTTAATATATTGAGGTAAGTTGGCAAAAAATGCAAATACTGGGGTAGGGGTTGGCAGTTGAGTTACATATTTAATTTTTATATACTTGCCTTTTACTGACGGTGGATTATAATCTTCGATTGCTTGTAACATAACTTCGTTTAGTCTAGCAGTTGGAATGCGTTGAGTACGATTTTCGTAAACCGCCATTGCTGTTTCAATTACTTTGTGAACTCTTTGTTTTGTTAAAGCAGAAATAAATAAAATTGGAATATCATTAAAAGGAGCAATTTTTTCCATTATAGATTTTTGATATTCTTTCAAAGTATTAGTTGTTTTATCAATTAAATCCCACTTATTAACTAAAATTACTATTCCTTTTTTATTTTTTCTAATTAAGTTTAAAATATTTTGGTCTTGAGCTTCGAAACCTACGCTAGCATCTATCATTAAAAGGCAAACATCTGAATTTTCGATTGCTCTAATTGCTCGCATTACGGAATAAAACTCTAAATCTTGGTTTACTTTAGATTTTTTTCTAACTCCTGCTGTGTCAACTAGCATAAAGTCAAATCCAAATTTAATATATCTTGTGTTTATAGCGTCACGTGTAGTTCCTGCAATATCTGTAACAATATTTCTTTCTTCGCCAACAAGCACATTTGTTAATGATGATTTTCCGACATTTGGACGACCAACTATTGTTATGCGAGGCAATTCTTCTTCTTCAGCATTTTTATCTTCGGGTAAAACTTTAACAATTTCATCTAAAAGATCGCCTGTACCTGAGCCATTAATTGCAGAAATAGAATAAATTTCGCCTAAACCTAAGTTGTAAAACTCATAAGCGTCAAGTATTCTTTCGTGTATATCAACTTTATTTGCAGTTACAAATACAGGTTTTTCTGATTTTCTTAATAAATCTGCAACAGAAGAATCTAAATCTGTAAGCCCAGCTAGCACGTCAACCATAAAAATTATTACATCAGCTTCTTCTATTGCAATAACAACTTGGCGAGCAATTTCTTTTTCAAAAATATCATCAGAATCTTTTACATATCCTCCAGTGTCTATCACCGAAAATGTTCTTCCATTCCATTCGCAATGTCCGTAAAGTCTATCTCTTGTAACACCACTAACGTTATCAACAATAGCTTCACGTCTTTCGATAAGCCTATTGAAGAGAGTTGATTTTCCAACATTTGGACGACCTACAATTGCAACTATGTTTCCCATAATTCAAAATTTTCACAAAGATAAAAAAATTAAAATTATTGCATTAGCTTTATTATCATTGTTTCAAAACTATTAAATATAAAAACCTTTAGAAATTATGTTTTTAAGAAATTAATTTTAATTTTGTAGAATGATTAGTTTTCCAAATAGTAAAATTAATATTGGATTGAATATCGTTTCAAAGCGTGACGATGGCTACCACAATATAGAAACGGTGTTTTATCCAATTCCTTATAAAGATATTTTGGAAATTCTTCCATCTCAAAAGCTTGAAGTAATTAATTTAGGTAAAAAAATTGATTGCAAAATCGAAGACAATTTGTGTTATAAGGCTTATCAAATTTTAAATTCGGAATTTAATTTACCTCCTGTTAAAATTATTTTGTATAAAAACGTTGTTTTTGGAAGTGGCTTAGGTTCAGGTTCTTCCGATGCTGCTCATACTTTAATTTCGTTAAACAAATTATTTGATTTGAATTTAGATGAAGAACAATTACAATTTTACGCATCTAAATTAGGAGCTGACTGTGCATTTTTTATTAAAAATAAAGCTGTTTTTGCACAAGGTTTAGGTAATGTGTTTTCGGAAATTTCTTTGGATTTGAGTGGAAAACATTTGATGTTATGCTTACCAGATGTGCATGTAAGTACAGCTTTGGCTTACAAGAACTGTAAGCCGAATATGCCAAGTCAAAGTCTTAAATCTTTGATTAGTTTGCCATTAGAGCAATGGAAGAACAATATTAAAAATGATTTTGAAGAGAATTTGTTTGTTCAATTCCCAAATTTGCAAAAAATAAAACATGAACTTTATCAAAAAGGAGCTATTTATGCTCAAATGTCGGGTTCAGGTTCAGCAATTTTTGGAATTTTTGATAGCTTGCCAAACTTAAATTTTAAAAATTGTGATGAAATAAAAACATTTATTTTATGATAAAGTTGATAAATTTTTATATTTTTGAAGATTTAAGGATTGATTTATTGTAAGATGTTTAGGTAATAATTGAAATTAAGTTCTAAAATTTATTTATTATGTCAAGTCAAAAAAGAGATGGTTTTACCAGTAAATTTGGAGTTATAGCTGCGGCGGCTGGTTCTGCAGTAGGTTTAGGAAACTTGTGGCGTTTCCCTTATATAACAGGTGAAAATGGCGGAGGTGCTTTTTTATTAGTTTATATTTTCTTTGTAGTTCTTATCGGCATTCCTGTGATGATGTCGGAGTTTGTTATCGGTAGGCGTTCTGGTTCTAATGCAATTGGTGCGTTTCGTAAACTTGCTCCAGGAACAGCATGGTGGCTTGTGGGTTTAATGGGAATTATTGCAGCTTTTGTAATTTTGGCGTTTTATGGCACAGTTGCTGGTTGGACTTTAGAATATATTATTCAAGCTTTTCAAAATTCTTTTGTTGGCAAATCTCAAGCTGAGTTGAGCACTGATTTTAATAATTTTACAGCAAGCACTTTTCGTCCTCTATTTTGGCAAATAGTAGTTATGATATTAACTGCAGCAATTGTTTTGCGTGGTGTGAGCAAGGGAATAGAAAAAGCAACTAAAATACTTATGCCTTTATTAATAGTTTTAATACTTGTTGTTTGTATAAGAAGTATAACTTTGCCAGGATCTTCAAAAGGTTTGGAGTTTTTATTTAAGCCCGATTTTAGTAAACTTACATTTAAAGCTGTTTTAATGGCTTTAGGACAAGCAGCTTTCTCACTAAGTATAGGAATGGGGGCTTTAATTACTTATGGTTCGTATGTTAGAAAAGACACGCCTTTGTTAAGTACTTCTATTAGTGTTGCCGTAGCAGACACTGTGATTGCTATTTTATGTGGTATTATGGTTTTTCCAGCTTTGTTTGCTTTAGGTGGAGAAAGTACTGGAGGACCTGGTTTAGTGTTTGTTACTTTGCCAGGAGTTTTTCAATCTATGCCAGGTGGTTATATTTTTGGAATTTTATTTTTTATTTTAGTATTTTTAGCTGCCATAACTAGCACAATTTCTCTTTTAGAAGTTGTTGTTGCATATTTTAAAGAAGATTTAAGAATTTCTAGATTTAAGGCAACAGTACTTGCAACTGTCGCTATAACTGTTTTAGGAGTATTTTGTACTTTATCATTTGGAAAATTATCGCATATCAAGTTGTTTGATAAAACTATCTTTGGTTTAGCAGATTATGTGTCAGCAAATATTTTATTGACATTTGGAGCTTTATTTATAGTTATTTTTACAGGTTGGTATCTAGGAAAATCTAAATTTATTGAAGAAGTCAAATTAGGTTGTAAAGTTAATCCTATTGTTTTAAATGTAATTGTTTTTATAATTAAGTGGATAGCACCTGTTGCTATAGGAGCCATCGCTATAGGAACGTTTTTTATTGAAGGATTAATGTAAGTCTTATGGATTTTGTAAATTCAATTTTAGAAGCTTATAATGAATATGTTGGCAGTTATGCTATTTTATTAGTATTAATTCCAACAGGTTTGTTTTTTACTTTTTATTTGAGGTTTTTACAAGTTTCTAAATTTGGACATGCTCTTAAAATTGTAGCAGGTAAATATTCAACTAAAAAAACTAAAGGTGATGTTTCTTCTTTTAAAGCTTTAACCACGGCTTTATCTGCGACAGTAGGTACTGGCAATATTGTAGGAGTAGCTTTAGCAATTCATTGGGGAGGACCAGGGGCTGTATTTTGGCTTTGGGTAGTCGGTTTTCTTGGAATGATGATAAAATTAGTAGAATGTACTTTGGCGCAAAAATATAGAATAACTAATGCTGATGGATCTGTTTCTGGCGGACCAATGTATTATATGGAATATGGACTTAAAGATAAGTTGGGAAAATATGCAAAGTATCTTGCTTTGATTTTTGCTTTTGCTGCTGTTTTATGTTCTTTTGGGACTGGAAATTTAGCTCAAGCTCATTCTATTGCCGACTCTATGCATTCAAGTTATAATATTCCAGAATATGTAACAGGAATTATTATAGTTCTTTTAGTTCTACTAATAATTGTAGGTGGTTTAAAAAGAATAGCAGATGTAACCGTTAGACTAGTACCAATAATGGCTGTGTTTTACTTTGTGTCTTCAATTATTGTTCTTATAGTTTTTTATAAATCTCTTCCAGGTGCTTTTAAAATGATTGTAACAGATGCTTTCACAGGGACTGCTGCTACTGGTGGATTTGCCGGAGCCGTTTTTATCAAAACTATAACAATGGGGGTTAAGCGAGGTTTATTTTCAAATGAAGCAGGTCAAGGGTCTGCACCTATGGCACACGCTGCTGCCAAAACAGAACATCCTGTGCAAGAAGGTTTAGTAGCTTCGTTAGAACCATTAGTTGATACTATAATTATTTGTTCATTAACAGCGTTAGTAATTGTTGTAACTGGAGCATGGACGGCAAATGATTCTGAAGGTGTGAATATGACAATATTAGGTTTCGAAAGGGGATTTGGCAAGATAGGATTAGGTTGGCTTGCAAAACATATTGTAACTGTAGGATTGTTTTTATTTGCTTTTTCAACTATAATTGCATGGGCTTATTATGGCTCAAGAGCAATTCAATACTTGTGGGGCGACAAAGCAATTAAACCTTATTATTACGTTTTCAGTATAATTGTGTTTTTTGGTTGTATATGGGGAATTGATTTGGTGTGGAATTTTGTTGACACAGTAATTTCATTTATGACAATTCCTAATTTAATAGCTATATTGCTTCTAGCTCCTGTTATGAAAAAAGAAGTTAAAACTTATTTTGAGTATATTAAAAACTTTAAAAAGTGAAGTCTTTTTGGTCAAAATTTGTAAAAGAATATTTTAATTTCTCAAAACGAGAAACTAATGGAATTTTGTTTTTAACTATTATTATGGTTATAATCATTGGATTACGCGTATATTTTAATAATTATGCAAAACCAAAAAAACTCGATTTTACTGAATATGAAAATGAAATTGATGATTTTTTAGCTTATTCTTTACCAGATTTAGAAAATGGAGAAAGATTTGATTTTGACCCAAATATTGTTTCCAGAGAAGAGCTTCTTTTTATGGGTTTATCTCGAAAAACCGTTGATGGAATAATATCATATCAAGAAAGAGGTTATAAGTTTTGGAAAGCTGAAGATTTGAAAAAAGTTTATAGCATTACAAACGATGAATATGAAGCAATTAAAGATTATGTGAAAATCGAATCAAAATCACATAATTATAAAAACTCTTACAAAAATTATTATAAAAAATTTGATAAGCCTTCTGAAATTAGATTATTTAATTTTGACCCAAATACTTCAAGTTATGATGAGTTAAAAACCCTAGGATTTTCAAATTTTCAAGCAAATAATATTATTAATTATCGTAATAAAGGAGGAAAGTTCTATACTGCCGAAGATTTACTAAAATTGTATTCTATCGATAGTGTTTGTTTTCAAAGAGTAGAAGCCTATGTTAAAATTGATGATAACCTTAAAGAAGATTTAGTTAAATCTGATAATAATTATATTAAAATTTTTATTAATTCTGCTGATGTTCTTGAATTTCAAAAATTAAAGGGAATAGGTGAGGTGTTTTCAAAACGTATAGTAAACTATAGAGAGAAATTAGGAGGTTTTATTTCTAAAGAACAAATTAGAGAGGTTTATGGAATCTCAAATGAACTTTATCAAAGCATCGAATCTCAATTAGTTTTAGATGAAAGTGAGATAAGGAAAATAAATATTAACAAAGCTGATTATGCTGAGTTAATTTCACATCCATATATTGACAAGGAAATTACTTTACTAATTTTGAATTATCGAGAATTTAAAGGAGAAATTAACAGTTACGATGAATTACTTTCGCAAAAGGCATTGACAAAAAATTCTTTAGAGAAAATTAAACCTTACATAAGTTTAAAATAAAAAAAACCGACAAAAGTCGGTTTTTTTATCATTTATATTTATTAAATTTTTACAAACTTACTCTAGCTCCAAAAGTATGAACACCTTGGAAAGGATTTGTAAATCTGTAAGAGTAATCAATAGCAAGTACAGATTTATTTTCTTTATTTATTGGAACTTGTAGTGTTAAACCAGCAGTTGGACCAGTAAATACAGTAGCTCTGTTTTCAGGATTAGGATCTAGCATTCCTTTTTGATACATGTAACCACCTCTAAGGAAGAATAAATCTTTAAATCCATATTCTAAACCAGCATGGAATTGGTCTTTTTCATATGAGTTTGCAGTAAAGTTTGCTGCAATAACTAAGTTGTGGTCTGATTTAACTGTATTGTCAAATTCATCAACTTTTGCTGCTAATCTTATTGAATAAGAGAATCCAATTTTAATTAATGCTGGTAATTCAAACTCTTGACTTCTATTTTCAACAGTCATATTTGTACCATTTTGAGAAAATCCCATAAAACTCATACCGTCTCCGGTAAATTTCATTGTACTTCCCACATTTTTCATGGTAATACCAAATTTAAGATTATCTCTATTTCTGTTTCTAGCTTTATCTCTACCAAAGCCGGTAACATATTGTATTCCTGCGTCAATTGCAAAGCCAGAGGCGTTTAAGTTAAAAATACTTTCGTTGAGCAATTTTACTGTAACACCACCATATATACTGTTAGAGAACTCGCGAGCATATGATAATCCTATTGTTGTATAAGTTGGGGAATAAGTACCAACACCACCTTCTGGAAGTGCATCTGTGGTTATTTCAATATCACCCCAATTTATGTTCATTACACTCAGACCAATAACACCAGTTTCTCCTACTTTCGTAGCAAAACCACCATTATTAATTACTACACCCGAACCCACTAACCATTGTGTATTAGTGAAAACTAATTCTGTTCTACGAGTCATAGCTAGACCTGCTATATTTTGGTACATTGCTTCAACGCCTGTAACACAAGCTACGTTAGCGTCTCCCCAACCAGAACTACGCGCCCATGGATTTATTTGTAATTCCGAAGCTCCGTTAGATGCTGCACGTTGTTCGTTTCCTGCATATACAGCAGTATTTAAAAAACCTGCTACTAAAATTGTCAGAACTGATATTAAATATATATTTTTCATATTACTTTATTTATTATATTTTAATATTTTAGAAATTATTTAAATCTATTGGACGTAAAGCACCAAACCATTTAACAACTTTTTCTCCAATTCCTGGTGCATCAACATGTACAATATATACTCCGCTAGCTATAGAAATACCATAAGTATTTTTCATATCCCATTCTAGGAATGGATCTGTATTGTCTTTCTCTAATTTTCTTACAAGTACGCCAGCAGAGTTGTAAATAGAAACTACACAACGTTGTGGTAAATTTGTAATTCTTACGTAGTTATCTAATTGGTTATGTTCGTAATATGACGAGCCATAATATGGATTAGGTACTACTCGAATTAAGTCAAGAGCATTTACAGCTGTTTCGTTGTGATTTTTAATAGTTTGAATATCTTTTGTTGTAAATGAAAAGTATGGATAGTTATCATTTACAGGATTGTCAACAGCAAAATTGTTTAAACCTTTGTGATAAGGAGTACCAACTCTAAGTTTAATTCTAACATCTGTTGCTAAGAAATCAAAATTAGGATTAGCTAAAGGTATAGCTACCCACATCGCCGAAGCCCATGCTCTATTTAAAATAATAGAGTTATTTGTTTGTTCAAATTCTATCAACTTGTTGTAAAACCATTGACAAGAATCGTATGCAGGGCAGTTGTTAGCTGCATTTGCTTGTTGATTTGTTCCTAAAATATAGATATAGTGTTTTCCACCAAATATTGGACCTCTTTCAGAATTAATTCCAAATGTTGGATTCCATATCATATCTGCGCCGTTATCGCCAGTTAACCAAGAATCTTCTCCAAATACAATATTCAAACGGCTACCTGTTCTATGGTCAATTGCATAACCAGGGAACCAGCTTAAACCATAAGTACCATCATTTAGAGGTTTTCCTTCCTTATCAACAGAAGGAGATTTTCTTAGTGTAAATTTTAAAGCATTCCCTACAGATAAGTAGTTTACTTTAGGTAATACTTCTTGATAGAATCCACAATCATCTTCTCTCCATTCATTTTCATGCATTTCTACAACACATGCTCTTGTCCATTTTGATTTATCACTAGTTATAACTATATCGACGCTGGATAATGGTTCTGTTCTTCCAATATTAATGTTTGAATGAGAGCCATTTAATGATACACCATATCGTCCAGAATGAGTAATGAAATATGGAGCCCAAGTACCGCCAAGAATTTTTCCAAAATGTTTGTCATCATCATAACCTACTTTATCGTTATAAGATTTATCAATACAATCGCCAAATTGTACTGGGTTTGTATAACTTCCTGCTCTAATCCAGTTAAATGCGTCAAAATTATCTCCATCAGGTAAGAAAACTAACCATGGTTTAGTTTCATCTTCGAAGATTAATTCAGCATCTAAGAATCCATTATGATAAGTATTTTTGTCTTCTAAGAGAGCAAAGTTGTCTTGAGAGATTGTAACAGAAATACCCAAGTCCATTAGTAATTGTTCATCGCCAATACCGTATTTTACATCTACATCAGAATTAATAACTTTATCGCCATAAGAAATTGTGTATCCAAATGGTTCAAAATTACTTGGAGATAATTCAGATTTTGTTGTTCCAATAAATCCAAAAGCGTGGGTAAGGGCATCTTGGTTAAATTTCAAATAATAAGTGCCTTCAGGTACGTTAAGAGGATCAATAACTTTTACGTTGATAGGACCTTTACCGTTTTTGTAAACTCTTTTTGAAACTTTCCATGGATAACCACTCATAATTTCATCAATAGTTTCATCTGTTAATTCAATTATATTATTTGCGTTTCCATGTCCTTCGTACATTGTTATTTGTAAACCTTCGCCATATTCACTTTGCATAATTGTTCCACTATTATCAGCATCGTTCATATGTGGTATTGCAACATACTTTTTAATATTATTTCTACCTGCTAAATATGGTTTCTTTTGTCCATTAAATGTTTCTTGAATTGATTGGTTATAAAGCATAGAATTGTTATAACCATAAGCAAGAGCACTAAAATAATATTCTCTATTATTTATTAATTTAGGGTCACCAGTAGCAAACACGTCTTTATCAATAACAAATGTATGTTTAATACCTACATTTTGACCGTTAACTTCTTCTACTGGAATGTTTGCTCTTAATTCGTCAGACCAAGTATAGTTTACAATTTGAGACACATCGTCTTTAATATCGCATTGGAATATTGTTCTAACTTTGTCATTATTATATCTATCAGAAATACTTACAGATCTATCTCTATATTGGAAAACTTGATAACCTTGGAAACGATAATATTCATCACAAGGAACTATATCAGGGTGACAAACAATAGCTGGATCCTTTTCTACGTAAGCTTCTAGGTAGTTATTGCTACCAGGTCTATTATAAATGTGGAAAATAAGTTTTTTGTCTAATTCAATAATTTTTAATTCAGGAGCATCTGGTCCGTCTAATACGCGGAAACAGTTTTCAAACAATAATTGAGCTTTATCGTCAGCTCTACGAACAGCTTCTACTGATGCCCAAGGACCTCCAGAAGCAGCTCTAGCATAAACAGCTCCGATAGTAATATCATTAATAGCTCCTGGTTTTAGAGTAAAAGGACCAGCAGATTGAACAAAACGTCTATCATCTGGAGGATTGTTTTCTGTTTCTTCAGACCAAGGTTCGTTTTGTGGCACACCACCTAATCCCCAACCACATGGGTCTGTTGTTGGATTACCAGGGAACATAAAGTTTGTTGGTTTATTTGGATCACCACCACCTGATTTATGTCCAGTTCCGCCATAGCAAAGAGGTGAGTTATCTAACCAATATCCAGTTAGGTAATTATAGTGTTCTTGTGCTGTATGAGGGTCTTGTGTATATGGGTTACCACCTGTATTATTATTGAAATATAAGAAACGTCTCATACCCCATCTTTCATTGTCAACTTCACCATCTTGGAAGTTTAAGCCGTTGATATTACCGTTCATAATATCTCCTTTAGCACAATTTAAGATTTTTATACCATTAATTGTATCATATGAAGTAGAGTTATCTTTTCCATCAGGGTCTTGATATGGACCTTCAAAGAAGTCAATACCGATTGCCGGAGGTTGAGAGCCGTATCCAGTTTGTCCACTTGCAGATTCGTCCATGTCATCTCCATTATACATATATCCTAAACCACGCTGTACGTCGCAACCAGTATAGTCATCTTGAGCATATCCTAAGTCAGCATCTGTCCAAACACCAAAATAAGTGTCTGTTAAAATATAGGTAGAGCGGTTTATGATATTATAGTTTGCAAAAGTCATATCATTAAGCTCGTCATTTGTTGCAAATGCAAAATATTGAGCTCTAAATTCCATACCAATTGCTGCACCACCAGTTTCGGTATGAATATTTCCTTTGTCATTATAAACCCACCATAAAGTATGGTCACCAAATAACCTGGACGCTTGTCCACGTGGACGATGACAGTCAGGGTCGTTTGTAATTCCTTCGCCTGGGAATTCATAATATGGAAAATCACCATTTAACGGATTGTAAACACCGTCACCATCAACGTCCCACCATGGTGCTAGGTTATGTGCATAACCTCCCTCAGGACCATGTGCGGGCCAATTTAATATGATATCAGGAATTTGATAATTTGGGAAATCTGCACTTTCATCACATTCTGGATTTTGTGTACATTTCCACCATTCTCTAAATTCTCTAACCATTTCTTTTGTAATTACAAAATGTCTATCATATTTTGTACAAATTTCTGGACTAACATATGCTAAACCATCTGTTGTTAAAGGTCCAGGCCAATAATCAATACCATCTTGGCGGAATCGCTGAGCCGCAAGTTTTAATTGTCCGTTGGCATCTTTACCTCCAACCCAAATCGCACCAGCAAATAATGCATGACAACCGCTACCTACAGGAACTTCATAAGCAGCTTTTCTAGTTCCAAAAATATCCCACCACATGTCACCGCCAGTATAGATCAATGTTCTAACGTTATTAATAGCTATTTCAGTAGATGCTTTGGCTGGTTCACAACCTGCAACAGCTCTATCTATTTTATGAGGAGGTCTTGGTTCACCTTTCCATTTATCTGCTAGCATTATATTAGAAATTGCTATCAGAACAGCTAAAATTAGTATTTTTCTAAGATTTTTCATATCTATTATTTATAATCTAAAATTTAATAATTAAAAACCAAATTGAACACCTAAACGTATAGTTCTAGGCGTACTGTAATTGTAAGGAGAATTTATATACATTGAGTAATAATTTCTAAATGCTTCAACATCATTTTGTGTGTTGATAGATGTTTGATAGTCTGCATAGCTCAAGTATCCATCATCATCAGGGTTACCAGTGTAAGAATAAACTCCAAGAACATTTTTAGCATTTAGCAAGTTAGATATTTCTAAATATACGTTTAAGTCGCTATATTTTTCTTTATTTCCACTTTCTTTTTTGTTACCTATTTTTATTCTAAAGTCTCTGTCTAAACGCATATTTATTGTAGTACGCCAAGGTTTACGAGAACCATTTAATGAACCTACAACAGTACCACTGTTTGGTCTATTTCTTTTTGTATAAGGAGAACCAGAACCACTGTTTATAATAAAGTTAACTCCAGTATTCGCTAAAATACTTTTGCCAGCAATTTTTGGTCCGTTATAAGGAAGACCTGAAACTTTACCTCCATATCTATAGTCAACAGTTACTGCTAAATTGTGTCTTTGGTCAAAATCTAAAGGTAAAGTAGTTCTTAGATTTGGTTTATCAGACATTACGATTGCAGCACCAGAAGAGTAACTTGAACCAGTTCCATTTGCGAACTGTAATGTATATGAAGCTCTCAAAGTTACGTTTCCTGTACGTCTCATATCATAACTAACACCAAATCCTTTAACAGTTCCAAAGTCAATGTTACCATATGTGTAGTAAGTTGCAGGATAAGCACCATAAACCGCAATAGCTTGTTGCATATCACGCATTTCACGGTAGAATGCAGAAAGTTTCAAAGCAGATGTATTTCCTAATTTTTGTTGGAACCCTAATTCATAGTCAATAGTTTTTTCTGTTTTCAAATTAGGATTATTTAATAAATCAGCATTCATTTGTCTAATATATAGATATTCAATAGGATTTAATCTGTTTGAATAGGAAGGACGTTTTGATAAAATATCATAGTGAGCAAAGAATAAAGCTTCGTCAGATATTGGGAAAGAGAAAGAAATACGTGGCATTACTACTATTTGAGGTTTGTAGTCCTCGAAAGCTTTTGTATTTAATTCTTCTTTTGGATTAATTAAATATGGTGCAATACCATTTGGTGATGCAATAAGATTTGGGTTTTCAATTTCAATACCGCTTGAATTATACCAAACATTTCCAACACGGTAACCATTGATTGCTGTAGGATTTGATAAATCATTAACATAAACAGTAGCTCCGTTAGGAATATTTTCTGGATGAGTTGAATTTGCTAACAAACCTAGTTCATCTGTATCTCCTAATTTATATGCATCATGTAGTAAATACTGGTCTTTTAAAACCATTTGGTTAGCATCGTAGCGGTCAACACGTACACCTAAGTTAAATATAAGGTCTTTAAACGCAAACTTATCTTGGATGTAACCAGCAACATATGAAGGCTCAAAAGGAGCGATAGGACGTGTTTTATATCCTTTTTCGTCTGTTTTGTTAAAGAAGTCGTCAAATGTTGGTTTGCTATGTAGTTTATTACCTTGATAGTCATATCCATAATAAGCTACTACAGGACTTCCTTGGTTAAATAATTCATCAGCACTAAACCATGAAATATCAAAAGTAGATGGATCATAAGAGTCAACATCAATCCATGTTAAATCATTTATTTCCATACCTAAACTTTCTCTGAAATATTTATCAAACCTAGATTGACCTTGAGCATTATAAAGTCTTGGGTAGTCAATAGTATCTAAGAAGTTTCCTTGGTCATCATAATATATTATAGGTTTAGAAATATCTTTTTCCAAAATATGCATGTTTGTTAATCTGCGTGCTAAAGTCCATAAGCCAAATGGAGCAACTGCATAATAAGAGTCTTTTCTTTGTTCAAACTCAAAACCTAAACTAAATTCGTGAGATTTGATATCCGCTGTTCCTGATGCAGATACTCTAAATTGTTGTCCCTCAGATTTTGCAAAGCTTGCATAAGGATTTCCTGGACTTGCGTACATTCCATAAATTGAAGGAGCTCCATTTCCATTCATCAATCCACCATAACTTAAAAGATGGTCAACATCTTTGTAATAATAATCAGAGAAATAATCAAAATATTGTTCAGTATATCTTGCTAAGTCTTTATTTAGTTCATTTGTAGTAAAGTCGGTAATTCTATAAAAATATGTTTCAAATAAATTACCTTCTAGACCTGTAACAGAATCAATACCCCAAATATAATATTTTTCAGGTACTGTTGTAAAATTACCAATATGACCATATTCAAAATAATTGTCTTTAAATTTTGAATTGAAATTATTGCTTGAAGATCTTGAATAGTCAAACTGTATAGTATAATATGGGTTCTTAATTACAGCAGTATCTTCTGTTCTAAATTTTTGAGTAATACGTGCGTATGTATTCCAAGCATCGGAAATATAATTACCATTATTGTGTGAGTTGAAAAGTTGATTTCCATAGCTATATAATCTACCTGCTCCAATATCAAAAGTTCCTCCAATAGTGAAGTTTAAGTCTCTTATAGGAGAGATATCTATTTTTGCTGCAACATTGGCACCTTTACCACCAGCATTAGCTCTTGATTTATAATTTTGGAAAGCGTCTGCATGTAAATAGTCAGAGTTTTGGTAAATAATATTACCAGATTGCGACTCAATTAAACGCAAAGGATTAGTTCTAATTTCTTCTAAAACATCTGCATTTGCTCTCCATTCACCCACTGCTGATGGTCCACCGTCTTTTACTATTCTACCTTCTGCAGCAAGTAAAAATCCAGCGATAGTTCTTTTTCTGTTAGACTCGCCTTTTTCAGTAACCGACCAGATAGGTCCTGAAACCATTATAGCAGCAAGGTTGTAGCCATATGGGTCTAAATACTGAGAAGTAACAACTTCACCACCTCCGTAGAAGTGTGAAGAAGGTCCTTTAGTTGTTGCACTAATAACTCCACCAGTAACGTCTCCATATTGAGCAGGCAAACCTCCAGTAATAACTGTAACTTGCTCAATAGCAGATTTTGGAACTGCCGAGCTACCTCTTACTTTAACGCCGTCAACGTAGTAAACAGTACCTTCGGAACGAGCACCACGAATACTACCAACTTCGCCGTCTTCGGTATAAACACCAGCAACTGTAGTTGCAACTGCTGCTGCAGAACGACCAGGCATTTTTGCAAAGTCTTCAGAAGTTACAGTTCCTCCTGATTGTGTTTGGTCTTTAGAAATTAAAGGAACTTTATATTCTTTAATTTCTACTTCACCTAAAATTTCTGCTGCTGGGTTTAAGTCAAAATTTTGGTAAACTATCTTACCAGCAATAATTTGAACATTTGTGTATTGTAAAGTTGCGTAACCAATATAAGAAGCAGAAACGGTAAATCTTCCTGCCGGAATAGGTTTTATTGAGAAATTTCCATCGAAATCTGTCATACCTCCGGTAACAATATTTCCGTTTTCTTCAATCGTTACGTTTGCAAACGGGATTGGTTCACCTGTTGCTGCATCAGTAACTTTACCACTCAAGGTGCCCGCTGATTGAGCATACACCCCCGCACTTGTAATAAGTGCCACTAAAATAAACAGTAATTTTCGTATCATAATAAAGTTTTACTTTAAACTAAGTTTGAAAAAGTGTAAAAATAGAATAGTTTTTTTTATTAACCAAAAAAAAACGCCTCAAAATAAATTATTTTTTTAAAGATATACATAAGTACTTAATAATAAGACAAATCATAAAATCATATATTTTATTCTCTAGTATATTTTGCTGATTTTTTTGATTTTTTCATTCTTTTATAAGTACGTTTGCCATCTACTACGTCTTTACCACCACCATTAATTAATTTATTATGTTTTTTTACAGCTTTTTTATGTAATCTTGCATCTCTTTTCTTTTTTTTAGCATCTTTTTTTGCTTTGTTTTTTTCAATTTTCATGACTAATCTTTCTTCAGGAGAAGGTCGATAACGTTTCTGCCTTAAAGATTTCATATGTTTTTCATTGTCAATGCTTCGTATGTTTTGACTAAAACTTGTTGATGAACATAAAATGAAATTTATTATTAGTAAGATTTGTATTATTTTTCTTAACTTTGCCATAAAATTAAATTAGAAATGAAAGTATATATTGCAAAGATAATCATTTTTTTTACATGTGTAGGTTTTTTTACAATAATTCCTGCATGTGAAAATGAAGAGCGTATTCCTTATGCTTATGTAGATTTTATTCTTTATTTAGATATGCCTCAATATTTTGAAGTAAGAACACCTGGTAATTATCTTTATCTTACAGGTGGAGTAAAAGGCATTATTCTGTATTGTGAATATGCAGATTCTTATAGAGCTTATGAAAGAAATTGTCCATATAAACCTTCTGACCCAAATGCTATATTAGAGGTTGATTCTACTGGGTTATTTTTGGTTTGCCGGCACTGCGAATCTAAATTTTTAATAATGGACGGAAGTGTTGTTAATGGACCTGCTAAATATCCAGTATTGCAATATGCTACCTATTTAGAAGGCGGAAATAGATTGAGTGTCTTTAATGCTTTTTAAAACGAAATAAAAAAGAGGCTGTTTTTACTTTTGAGACAGCCTCTTTTTTTATCATTTACTAAATTTGTTTTAATATCTATAATGTTCAGGTTTGAATGGTCCTTCTACAGGAACACCAATATAATCAGCCTGTTCTTTTGTTAGTTTTGTTAATCTTACACCAATTTGTTCTAAATGAAGGCGTGCAACTTCTTCGTCAAGGTGTTTTGGTAAGCGATAAACTCCAACTTCATATTTATTTTGCCATAAATCTAATTGAGCAAGAGTTTGATTTGAGAAAGAGTTACTCATAACAAAAGAAGGATGACCTGTAGCACAACCTAAGTTTACTAAACGTCCTTCTGCTAAAAGGAATATAGAATTTCCATTTTCAAAAGTATATTTGTCAACTTGTGGTTTTATTGTTGTTCTTTTTGCTCCTTTGTAGTTATTAAGGTTATCAACTTGAATTTCATTATCAAAGTGTCCAATATTACATACAATAGCTTGATCTTTCATTTGTTTCATATGTTCAAGCGTGATAACATCTCTGTTGCCTGTAGTGGTAACATAAATATTTCCTTCGTTAAATGTGTCTTCAATTCTTGCAACTTCAAAACCTTCCATTGCTGCTTGTAATGCACAAATTGGGTCTATTTCAGTAACAATTACTCTAGCTCCATATCCTTTCATTGAGCGAGCACAGCCTTTTCCAACATCGCCAAAACCTAAAACAACAACAACTTTTCCAGCAATCATAACATCTGTAGCTCTTTTAATTCCGTCTGCTAAAGATTCATGGCAACCATAAAGATTATCAAATTTTGATTTTGTAACTGAGTCGTTTACATTAATTGTAGGAACTAAAAGTTCTCCTTTTTCCATCATTTGATATAAACGATGAACTCCTGTTGTTGTTTCTTCTGAAATTCCTTTTAACTCTTTAACAGTTCTAGTCCATTTTGAATTATCAACAGCTAAAACTTTTTTTAAGGTTTCTAAAATTATTCTTTCTTCATCGCTTCCAGGTTTTTTGTCAAGAGTTGAAGCATTTTTTTCTGCATAATATCCTTTATGCACCATTAAAGTAGCATCTCCACCATCATCTACTATCAAATTTGGACCTAAACCTCCTGGGAAAGAAAGTGCTTGTAAAGTACACCACCAATATTCTTCTAAGGTTTCGCCTTTCCAAGCAAAAACAGGAATGCCAGCCTTTGCCATTGCAGCAGCAGCATGGTCTTGAGTAGAAAAAATATTACAACTTGCCCATCTTACATCGGAACCAAGCTCTTTTAAAGTTTCGATTAAAACTGCTGTTTGAATTGTCATGTGCAAAGAACCTGTAATGCGAGCACCTTTTAAAGGTTTAGAACCTGCATATTTTTTGCGGACACTCATAAGTCCTGGCATTTCTTTTTCTGCAATTTCAATTTCTTTACGACCCCAATCAGCTAGGTTGATGTCTTTAATTTTGTATGGTAATGAGCTAATCAATTCGTTCATAATATTATGTAATTTAATGTTTTATGTTTAAAATTAAAAATAATAAGACTGCAAAATTATATGTTTTTATTTAAAATCCCAAATTTTTTGAAAAATAGGCTAAAGTTTCTTCTTGGTCTTTTTTGATTTGTGTTATTAAATCATCTATGTTTTCATATTTTATTTCGTCTCTCATTTTTTTTATAAATTCGATTGTAACTTGCTTTCCATACAAATCGCCTTCGTAATTTGGAATATGAAATTCTAGACTTAGTTCTTTACCATCAAAACTTGGACGTGTTCCTTTGCTTAGCATTGCGGGATAAGATTTTTTGTCAAAATACGCTTTTGCAACATAAACTCCATTAGGTGGCTGTATTTTGTCTTGGTCTGAAACTTCTAAATTGGCTGTTGGAAATCCTAATTTGCGTCCAATTTGATAACCACTAATTATGTTGCCCGAAAGTTTATAATTATAGCCCAACATTTTATTAGCTTTTTCTAAGTCGCCTTGTGTAATACATTCACGAATTTGAGAAGAATTGATGTTTGTAAATTCTTCAAATTCAAACTTTTGCAATCGCTTAACAGGTATAGCAAATTCGCTTTCGGGTTTTGAAGTGGAATTTTTATTCCCAAAATGATTGTTGTAACCCATTATTATAGATGAGCATGAAAGTTTTTCTTTTAAAATATTTTCCACAAACATATTTGCAGATAAAGAAGCAAGCTCTTCGTTAAAATCTAAAATTAAAACATTTTTTATTCCAAGTCCCTCAAGAAGTACGATTTTTTCGTTAAGAGTATTTAGTAAACTTATATTTTTACCAAAATATTTTGCAGGGTGGGGCCAAAGTGTGATAACAAGCTCTTCTTGATTTTTTGAGTTAGCTTCATTCATTAGCTGTTTCAATAAGTAAACATGTCCTTTATGAACACCATCAAAAAAACCTATGCTTACCACACAATTTTTTGGAATATTTTTGTTTATATTTGTAAAAACTTTCAAAACATTTTTTTTGCAAAAATATAAAATGAAAATTAATTACACATATTTATCTCTGAATAAATCTCGCACATTAATATTAATGGTATTAATATTATTGAGTTTTGTTTTTTTGTTGTCTATTATTTCTTGTAAAAATAATCATAAACAGGTCGAAATTTTTGGAATAATCGAAAATGCTGAAAATAAAGAAATTTATTTAGAAATGCTATTGCCAGGTCAAATTAAGCCTCTTGTTCAAACTGAAATAAATGAAAAAGGCGAGTTTAAATTTGAATTAGATTCTTTACAAACTTGTTTTTACAGATTAAAAATAGATGAAAGAAACACTATTTATTTAAGATTAAATCCAAATGATGAAATTGAGATTAATGCTAGTTATCCGAATATTCAAGCAAATTATTCTATAGATGGTTCTGAAGAAAGCAAAAATCTAAAAGAGCTAAATATGTATTTAATGAAAAGTACAAAAAGGTTAAATGAAATAAACGACCAAATTGTTGCAGCTTACAAAATTCCGAATTATGATGTTGATTCTCTCATCGAGGTTTTAAATGTTGAGGCGAGAGCTATGTATAAAAACGATAAAGAGTTTTTAATTAATTTTATTAAAAAACATAATGAATCTGTGATTATTTATTTTGCTCTTTATCAATATGTTAGCATTTCGCCAATTTTAATAATAGACCAAGATATAGAAATTTTTCAATTTGTATTAGAAGAATTAAAAAAACATAATCCAGAATTTGAACAAATAGCTTTATTAGAGTCTGAAATTTCAAAAGAGCTTTTACGACAACAACAGTTTAATAGGGAATACGGGAAATTAGAAATTGGAAAACCTGTAGTTGATTTTGATTTGCCTGATATTAATGGGAATAGAGTTTCGTTGTCTAAATTTAAAAATCAAAAAATTATTCTTGCGTTTTGGTCATCGTGGAATAAAGTGTCTTTAAATGCAGTGCTTGGGCTAAGCAAAAAATTAGAAAATCAAGATGTGGTTTTAATTTTGATAGCTTTGGATAATGCAAAAGATAAATGGGAGACAGCGGTTAAAAATAATTTTTTGGAAAAACATATTAATTTATCTGATTTAAAAGCTTGGGAAAGTCCAGTTGCAAAAATTTATGCAGTAAAATCAATTCCAAGTTTTTTATTAATTGACGAAAATCAAAATCTCGTTGCAATAAGTGATGATTATAATGAAATTATTGATAATTTAAACAAAAATTAAAAACCCATTATAATTTAATTTATCTTTGAGGCGTTTTTATAAACAATTTGAATTTTGTTTTGAAAGAAAAAAATAAAATATACTTTGTTTCAGACTCTCACTTCGGAATTGCTTATGATAAATATAGTTCTGAATTTCGAGAAGAATTAATGTTGTCGTGGTTGGACGAAATCAAAAGCGATGCACTAGAACTACATTTGTGTGGAGATATGTTTGATTTTTGGTTCGAGTATAAATATTTAGTTCCACGAGGCTTTACGAGGCTTTTTGCAAAACTTAGAGAATTATCTGATTTAGGTGTAAAACTTTATTATTATCTTGGGAATCATGATATGTGGACCTTCGGTTATATTGAAGAAACTATAGGTGCAAAAGTTTTCAAAGGAGTTAATCTGAAAGAAATAAACGGCAAAATTTTTTACATAGGGCATGGCGATGGACTTGGACCTTATGACAAAAAATACAATTTTTTAAAAAAAATATTTTCTTCTAAGTTTATGCAATTCATGTTTAGGTTAGTTCATCCTTCAATATCTTTTAGGATTGCAACAAACTGGTCGTCTTCAAGTCGCAAAAAACATAAATATCCTAAACAGGTTGATTTCGAAAAAGAATGGCTTGTTAGATATGCAAGAACTGTACTCGAAAATCAAAAAATCGATTATTTTATTTTTGGACATAGACATATTCCTTTTCAATATAATTTGAACGCAAACACTTTGTTTACAAATTTAGGCGACTGGCTTTTTAATTTCACTTATGCTGTTTATGATGGCGAAAATCTTTTATTGAAAACTTATGAAAAAGCCGAGTAATTTATTTTTAAAAACTCATCAATACATAAAATCTTCAAAAAGAATTTAATTTGGCAAATTTTTTGTTATTTTTACAACTTGAAAATGGTTTAATTTTAAAATAAATAAAAATATGAAAAAGATTTTTTACTTGGTATTAGTGGTTTTTGGATTTTCTTGTTTTGCAAATGCTCAAAGCACAAAAGTTTTAATTGAAACAAGCATGGGAGATATGACAGTAGTGCTTTACGACGACACTCCTGAACATCGTGATAATTTTATAAAATTAGCTAACGAAGGTTTTTACGAAGATTTGCTTTTTCATCGTGTGATAAATGGTTTTATGATACAAGGTGGAGACCCTGATTCCAAAGGAGCTGCTCCAAACAAACCTTTAGGAAATGGTGGACCAGGCTATACAATACCAGCTGAATTTAATCCAAAATATATTCATAAAAAAGGAGCTTTAGCAGCTGCTAGAACTGGCGACCATGTAAATCCAGAAAGACGAAGTTCAGGTTCACAATTTTATATAGTTCAAGGTGCAAAATATACCGATATGCAAATGGATAGCATGGAAAAACAGTTTAGAAGAAAATTTACAGACAAAGATAGAGATACTTATGCTACTATTGGCGGAACTCCTCATTTAGATACTCAATACACAGTATTTGGAGAAGTTGTGAAAGGATTAGAAGTAATTGATAAAATTGCAAGCGTAAAAACTTATCCTGGCGATAGACCAGTTGAAGATGTTAAAATATTGAAAGTGAGTGTGATAAAATAATTTTTTTAATCACTAAAAAAACAATTTCTTTCTTAATTTTAAAATAAAAATCACAAAACTATATTGTGAAAATAATTAGTTTTGCAAAAAATTTGTCATGGATTTTAGCATTACTGTAATACTTTTGCTTTGTTTAGCATATTTTGTAGCTGGATTTATCGACAGTATTGCTGGAGGTGGCGGTTTAATTACTTTGCCTTCGCTTTTATTTGCTGGTGTACCACCACAATTTGCTCTTGGAACAAATAAAATGGCTAGCACTCTTGGAACAGGAGTAGCTGTAGTAAATTTTTGGAGAAATAAAAAAATCAATTTTAAACTTATTCTCTCAGGAATTGGTTTTGCAATGCTAGGTGCGTTTTTAGGCTCAAAAATTATTTTATCTTTAGACCAAAGTGTTGTTGGAAAAATTATTATTTTTCTTTTGCCAGTTGCTGTTGTGGCAGTACTTTTACCGCGAACAAAAAAATCAGATGCAAAAGCATTAACAAAAATCGACTATTTTGTAATTGTCCCTATAATTTGCTTAGTAATAGGATTTTATGACGGTTTTTTTGGACCAGGAACTGGCTCTTTTTTGACTTTAAGTTTGTTTTTCTTTACAAAACTTAAATTAATAGAAGCTACTGCCAATGCAAAAGTTTTTAATGTTATGTCAAATGTTGGAAGTCTAGTGGCTTTTATTTTAGGCGGAAAAGTTTTGTTTTTACTTGCAATTCCTTTCGCATTATCTAATATGTTAGGCAATTTTTTAGGAAGTAGATTAGCAATAAAATCAGGAGATAGAATAATAAAATATTTTTTAATTTTGTCGCTTAGCATATTGCTTATAAGTTTAGTTTGGAAATATTATTTTTAATGTTAGGATTGAGATTAGTAAAATATTTAAACTCAAGAAAAATTTTAAATTTCATAAAATTATATTTCGTTTTTTTAAAATTGAAATTTTGTGTGAAAAAACACAAAAACATAAAACTTCCTCAGCCTTCATTTTTATCTTTTGAACCCACAAATTATTGTAATTTAAAATGTAAACTTTGTGTATCGGGAAGCGGAAAACTTACTCGTCCAAAAGGTTTTATGGATTTTGAAATGTATAAAAATGTAATTGATAAAAATAAAAAGTATTTAATAAATATTTTATTGCATCTTCAAGGTGAGCCTTTGCTACACAATCAAATTGTGGAAATGATAGCATATGCAAAAGCAAATAATATTTTTACAGAACTTTCTACAAATGCAAATATTTTACCATCGGTTTTTGAAAACTTAAAAGAAAATATGCCCGACAAGCTAATTGTGTCGTTAGATGGTTTGACTCAAGAAACATATTCTAAATATAGAGTGAATGGAGAATTGCAAAAAGTTTTAGAAGCCTTGGAGTTATTGTCCAAACTTAGTAAAGACAAACGTCCTTATGTGGAATTGCAGTTTTTAGTTTTTTCGCATAACGAAAATCAAATTCCAGAATTAAAATCATTAAAATCAAAGTATAAAATTGATAAAATAAGCCTAAAAACCGCTCAAATTTATGATGAATCTGAAATTAATATTTTGCCAAAAAATAAAAAATATTCTCGATATAAAATTGTAAACGGCAAGATTGTTATAAAATCAAAACTTAAAAATGCGTGTAAAAGAATAGTTTTTGGCTCTGTAATTACTTGGGATGGGAAATTGTTGCCTTGTTGTTTCGATAAAGATGCTGATTTTATTTGTGGAGATATTAATACTTCTTCGGTAAATGCGGTTCGCAACTCAAATAATTATCTTATGTTTGTTAAAAATGTATTTTTGCATAGACAAAACATAGAAATGTGTAAAAATTGTACTGAAGGTTTGAAAAATGAATGATGTTTATCTTGGAATAGGAGGAAATTTAGGAAATAGGCTTGAGAACATCAAAAAAACTTTGGCTTTAATTTCCGAAAAAATTGGAAAAATTGAAAAAACATCTTCGGTTTATCTCTCTGAGCCTTGGGGTTTTGAACACAAAAAATATTTTACAAATCTTGTAGTCAAATTAAAAACAGATAAATCACCAAACAAAATATTGGAGCTAATTTCAGAAATAGAATTGGAATTAAAAAGGCTTAGAACTTCTTCCCAATATGATGCAAGGACAGTGGATATTGATATTTTGTTTTACAATAATGAAATTATAAAAACAGAAAATTTAGAAATTCCGCATCCACGCATACAAGACAGGCTTTTTGTTTTGTTACCTTTGGTTGAAATAGAAAAAGATTTATATCATCAAAGTTTTAAAAAAAGCATATTGGAACTTTTGAATGAGTGTAAAGATAAGAGTAGAATTAGAAAATTAAATTGTTGAAACACTATGAATAGCGAACACGAAAAATACATGAGGATTGCTTTGCAAGAAGCACAAAAAGCCTTAGATAAAGACGAAGTGCCTATTGGAGCTATAGTTGTTTGTGCAGGAAAAATTATAGGAAGAGGACATAATCAAACAGAAATGTTGAATGATGTTACAGCTCATGCAGAAATGCTTGCTATTACAGCAGCAGAAAATTATTTGGGAGCAAAATATTTAAAAGACTGTACTTTGTATGTTAGTCTCGAACCTTGTGTAATGTGTGCAGGAGCTTTAGCGTGGTCGCAAATTTCTAATGTTGTTTATGGAGCATCCGACTCAAAACGAGGCTTTTTAAAACATGGAAAAGAAATTCTTCATCCAAAAACAAATATTATTGGTGGAATATTAGCAGAAGAGTGCGGAGATATTATAACTGGTTTTTTTGTGAAGAAAAGGAAGAATTAAAATTGCGAATTTTTTAACTGAAGTATTGTTATTGCAAGCAGAGTGAGCTTGCGAACTCTGCGAAGCAATAGACGCGTCAGCCACTTTACCTTCGGTGAGCTCGTAAACTCGGTTCAACTTTCAACACTTCAACTACGTTCAGTGCATCGCTTTTAACTGATATTCACCATCCTAACGCTTTAAGTTCTATTTCTTCGCCGTTTACAGGAATTAATAATTTTTTATTAGAATCTTCGTGCATATATCCAATTATGCTTACGTCTTGTACTCTTTCAATTTTTTCTTTTTCAGATAGTGGAACAGTGAAAAGCAATTCATAATCTTCGCCACCGTTTAGAGCAGGAATTAATGGTAATAATCTAAACATTTCGGCAGCTTGAGCAGTTTGTTGATTTATAGGAATTTTATCTTCATAAATTACTGCTCCTAAATTAGACTGTTTGCACAAATGCAAAACTTCTGATGATAAACCGTCAGAAATGTCAATCATTGAGTTTGGTTTGATTCCAGCTTCTTTAAGTCTATTTATTATATCTCGTCTAGGTTCTGGTTTAAGTTGTCTTTCTATAATATAGTCGTAGCCTTGCAAATCGGGTTGTATTTGAGGGTCTTGCATAAAAACTTCTTTTTCTCTTTCTAAAATTTGTAAACCCATATAAGCAGCACCTAAGTCGCCACTTACACAAATTAAATCGTTTTTCTTAGCGGTTGAACGATAAACAATTTCGTCTTTTTTTGCTTCGCCAATAACGGTTATGTTTATAAATAATCCTGACAAAGAGCTTGTTGTGTCGCCACCAATTAACTCAACATCAAATCTTTCGCAAGCTAAATTAATTCCTTCGTAGAGTAAATCAAGAGCTTGAACCGAAAACTTTTTGCTAATTGCAATAGAAACAGTAATATATTTTGGCTTTGCATTCATTGCGTATATGTCGCTCAAATTTACTGCCACAGCTTTATAACCCAAGTGTTTGAGTGGAGAATAAATTAAATCAAAATGGATACCTTCGACCAATAAATCAGTTGCAACTAAAAAACAATTGTCTTTGCTTGCTTCAAAAACAGCAGCATCATCACCAATTCCTTTTACTAATTTTTTGTCGGTAATAGTAAAATTTTTGCTTAGCCTATCAATTAAGGCAAATTCGCCTAAATTTGAAATCTCGTTTAACTGGTTTTTTTTCATAAATTAATTTTTGGCAAGATAATTGAAATTTATTTGTGCAAAAATATGAAAAGTGTATTAATTTTCGTTATTTTTGTTGAAAGTAAATATTATGATTATGAAAAAATATAAAATCACTAAGATTTTACCCATATTAATCATTCTGTTTTGCTTTAAATTTCAAGTAAAAGCACAAAATATTTCGTTTTTTACTGATTATTTGAATAATGTTTTGGTTTTTGATAATGGAAATTTAAAGCAACTCGAACATTTGCCAGTAAAATCTTATGTGCTTGGGAATAATGCTTTCGCATACCAAGATAATGCAGGAAATTTTAAAGTTTATCACAATCATTTTTTGCATACCTTGAGTAGTTTTGTTAGCTCTTATACTGTAAGTGATAATTTAATTGCTTGGAAAATGAATACCCAACTAAAAGTTTTTGATAATTCATCATCTTTGACTTTGAGCATTGCAGCTACAGATTGCTTTGTGGGAGACGATATCGTTGTTTGGTTTGATGATACTCAAAAAAAATTAAAAGCATATTATGAAAAAGAAATTTACGAATTAGACGATGCTTTGGGAACAGGTACAATGAATGGAGTTTTTATGGGCGAAAATATTGTGGCATTTGTCGATTCTCATGGTTATTTGGGAGTGTTCTATGAAGGAGAAATAGAAAATTTAGGATATTACGATAGAATAAAATCTTTGAAAGTTGGAAGAGACATTATAGCTTTTGTAGAAGAACCTTTAAATAATTTTCAAGTTTATTATTTTGGCGATGTTTCTGATTTAGAAAGCTTTGAGCCAAAATCTTATAAAGTAGGAGATGCTTTTGTTGCTTATGTTGATGCTAATGATTATTTGAAAGTTTTTTACAATTATAAACATGAAACAATTTCCTTTGATAAGCCTAATTTTTATGAAGTAGCTGATGAGGTAATGGTTTTCGGACTTCAAAATTATTTTAAAGTTTGGTATAAAGGAAAAGTTTTCACACTTGATAGTCATATTCCACAAGATTATAAGATGAACAATAATATAGTTGTGTGGATTGACCCTCTGGGAAATTTAAAACTCTTTGATGGAGAAAAAGTTGAAACTATTTCTTACGAAACAATTGATGAATTTGAAATTCATGGCTCTTGCGTAAAATATAAATTTGGAGTTAATTCCGAAAATATTTACTCAAATGGCAAGACCTATAAAAATGATTAATCTTGAAAATTCCTGCCGAAAAAATTAAAAATCTTGCAAAAGAAATAGGCTTTAGCGATTGTGGAATAACTAATATATTAGTTGAACAAGAAGTTAAGAAATTTTATAAAAACTGGATTGAAAATAATTTTAATGCAGAAATGAAATTTCTAGAAAATGAATTTGAAAAAAGATTTGAACCAAAATTAGTTTTCCCAAAAGCAAAATCAGTTATTGTTTTCATTATTAATTATTATTATAAAGATTATTCTTCAGAAGAATATAAAATTTCAAAATACGCACAAGGTTCTGATTATCATTCTGTTGTAAAAGATAGGTTGAGGCAGTTTTCAGAAATTTTAAAACAGGAATATTTAGATTTTGAGTCTTATGAGTTTTGTGATACAGCTCCAGTTTTTGAAAAATATTTTGCAAGTCAAGCAGGTTTGGGTTTTATTGGGAAAAATCGCTGTTTAATAAGTCCTAAATTTGGTTCTTGGGTTTTTATTGGAGGAATATTTTGTAATGCAGAAATAGAAACCGACAGCAAACTTGATATTTATTGCGGAGATTGTGATATTTGTATAAAGTCTTGTCCAACAGGAGCTTTAAGCTCAAAGGGTTTAGATGCTGACAAATGTATTTCTTATCATACAATAGAAAATAAAAATGAAGTTCCCGAAAACATAAGAAAAAAGATTACAAATCAATTGTTTGGTTGCGATATATGTCAAGATTCTTGTCCGTATAATAAAAATCCTATACAAACATCTTGTGTGGAATTTTTACCACAAGAAAAAGTTTATAATCTTGATTTTGAGGAACTTGCAAATATTTCTAACAAGGAATTTTCAAGGCTGTTTAAAAATACTTCACTTTTAAGAGCTGGAAGAAAAAAGATAATTATTAATTTTGAAAACATAAATTATAATAGAAACAAATAGTTTTATTAGTTTTGCAGAATAATTTTTAAAAATTGTAAAAATATGTTTTCAGGAATAGTTGAAGAAACAGGAAAAGTAGTTAAGATAGAAAAAGACCAAGGTAATTTTCATTTTTTCTTAACATGTTCGTTTGCAGACAAACTAAAAGTTGACCAAAGTCTTGCACACAATGGCGTTTGTCTTACAGTTGTTAATGTTGACAAAGCAAATAAAATTTATCAAGTTACTGCCATTCAAGAAACTCTTGATAAATCAAATTTAGGACTTTTAAAAGTAGGCGACGAAGTAAATCTAGAACGTAGCATGAGTATGGACAAGTTGTTAGACGGACATTTAGTTCAAGGACATGTTGACCAAACCGCTGAGTGTGTGAAAGTTGAAGAATCTGATGGTTCTTGGTATTTTACTTTTAAATACGACAAGTCGAGAGGTAATATTACAGTAGAAAAAGGCTCTATCTCTGTTGATGGTGTTAGCTTAACAGTCGTAAATTCAAGAGATGATAGATTTTCGGTAGCAATAATTCCTTTTACTTACGAAGTAACAAATTTTCATAACTACAAAGTAGGTACAATTGTAAATTTAGAATTTGATATTATTGGAAAATATATTCAAAAAATAATGGCTGGCTACCTCGAAAATAAAGCCTAGTTTTTTATTCAACATACAAAGATTGAATATAATAAAACATATTACTAATGTTCGTGCATTACAAGCCTTTCAACTAATTAGGTTTGTAGTATTATTTTTGATTAATATAATTTTTTCAAAAAGTAATTTAAAACTCGGAGAAATTGGTACATACGAAACATTTTTGCTAATAGCTGGAGGTGTAAGTTTTTTCTGGATTGGTGGAATGATACAATCTTTGTTAGGAGTTTATAACAATAGCGAAACTTTTGGCAAATCCGAGAAAAATTCAATATTTTTTAATATTACATTGGTTTTTCTTTTCTTAAGCATACTTTCTGCAATATTAGTATTTTTTAGTCAAGATTTTATTTCCAAATTATTTAGTTTAAATGGACATAACATTCCATATATGAAAATTCTTTTCATGTATATTGTTTTGTCTGGTCCTGTCAATTTAGTTGAATATTTTTATCTATTAATTAATAAACCTATACATATTATAGTCTATGGATTGTCAACTTTTGCTTTGCAATTGGTTTGTGTAACTCTCCCTATACTTTTGGGATACGACTTGGGCTATGGCTTGTATGGTTTGCTTTTTGTAAATATTTTGCGTTTTGGAATTTTGCTAATCATAGTATATAAATATTCAGAACTTAAATTTTCCAAAGATTTTTTAAAAGAGTTTTTAAAATTATCAGCACCTTTAATTTTGGGGATATTATTGAGTGGCTCTGCTCAGTACATTGATGCTTTTTTGGTTTCTTATAAATTTGATGAAGCAAAACTTGCGGTGTTTAGATATGGTGCAAAAGAATTTCCAATTTTTGTTTTGCTAATATATGCTTATAGTAATGCAATGACACCAAAGTTTGCAAACAAAGACAATCTTCAAAGTGCTTTACTAGAGTTAAAACAAGAAGGTAAAAAATTGATGTCGTGGATTTATCCATCTTCTATATTGTTGATTTTAACTAGCAAGTTTTTATATCCTATTGTTTTTAATCCTAACTTTGCCGAAAGTGCAGTAGTTTTCAATGTTTATTTGATGATTATTGTTATTAGGTTTTTGTTTACAAGACCTATTGTGATTGGATTTAAAGAAACAAAAGTGATTTTTTGGTCTTCTTTTTTCGAGATTATCCTTAATGTAACTCTAAGCTTGATTTTAATTAATGTATGGGGAATTGTAGGTGTTGCTGTTGCTACTTTGATTTCTTATATCTTTGAAAGTTTATATTTGATAATTTATTTAAAACGAAAACATAATATTTTGCCAAATTCTTATTTGTCGGTAAAACAATATTTGTTTTGGACAAGCTTATTGATTATTGCATTTGTTTTTAGCTTTTATATATAATTTTCGAGGTTTTATTTTTCTATCAATTTTCTATTGTTTCTAATTACATTCATCACAGTATCAATCACAGGGTCTATTGTATTTGAAATTTCATAAAAAGACGAATCTCCTAAAATTTGTCGTGCAATATATGCGTAAAGATTGTTTTCAATATATTTTCCAGAAATTCTAATGTCTCTTTGTGAAACAGTGATATTGTTTTCACTAAGGTAGTTGTAAAATTTTTGCAAAACAGCATCTTTTTTAAGAAATCTTAGTAATTCATTTGTAGATTTAATTTTTTCTAATCGGCTTCTATTTTCTTCTACATATTCTATAGAAAATATATAGTCTAAATTATTTCTACTAATTTTGCCATAAGCGTCAGTATATCCAGATGTGTCAATTGGTACAAAAATATCTGGCATTATACCTCCACTACCAAAAACTGGTCTTTTATTTTTTGTGTAAAAAATTAGCGAATCGTTAAGTTTAATGCTGTCTTTATCTAAAAATTCACCATTTAAGAATCTATTATAAACTTCAAGGTTGTATTCGTCAGCACCATGTTCGTAAGGCTTTTGAATGCAACGTCCTGAAGGAGTAAAATATCTTGCAGTTGTTAGTCTAATAACAGAACCGTCATTAAAAGTTGTAGCTTCTTGCACTAATCCTTTTCCATATGAGCGTCTGCCAATTATAAAACCTCTATCATTATCTTGAATTGCACCAGCTACAATTTCAGATGCAGATGCAGAAAATTCATTTATAAGTACAATTATTTCCATATTTTGGCAATAATTGCGTTTACTAGTTGATTTTACAAATTGTTTTTGTCTTGCTCTACCTTCTGTATAAACAAGGTCGATGTCTTTAGGGAAAAATTCATCTAAAATATCTGTTGCTGCTGTTAGGTATCCACCCGAATTGTCTCTAAGGTCTAAAACAATTGTGTCAAGACCAGTTTTTTGAAGAGTAAACATTGCATCAACAAATTGAGAGTGAGTGTTAGCAGCAAAGTATGCGATTTTTAAGTAAGCCGTTTTTGGAGCTAATTTGTAAGCAGCATCAACACTGTAAAGAGGAATTTTATCTCTAATAATTGAAAAATTTAAAAGGCGTTTACTGTTTTTTCGTAAAATTTTGAGATCTACATTTGTTTTAGCAGGACCTTTTAACATTTTTATTACCTCTTCGTTTTTAATACCAACACCAGCAATTTTGGTAGAGTCAACAAAAATTATTTTGTCACCAGCTTTGAGACCTGCCTTTTCAGAAGGACCGTTTTTAATTACATTTACAACTAAAAGTGTATCTTTGAACATATTGAATTGTATTCCTATTCCCTCAAAGTCTCCAGAAAGTTCTTCCTGCATGCTTTTTGCGTCTTCTGCGGTAATATATATGCTGTGTGGGTCTAAGGATTCTAATATTTTTGGTATTGCTAGTTCAATTAATTCATTATTTGATATGCTGTCAACATATTCGCTAGCAATAAAGTCTAATAATAAACTTAACTTATCTATTCTTTTTGGTACTAGTAAGCTAGAGTTTTTGTTGTTTGCACTAAAAAAGTCGGCTACAAAAATTCCGAACAAAATAGATGCTGCTATAATGAGAGGTAGTAAGCTAGAAATTTTAGAATTGTTAAAATTACTCATTGTCTTTAAAGTTTATAACTTCAATGTTTGCTCTTTTTAAAAGTTTGTGTCCATCATCGTTACGATAATCGTCTAAATAAACAACTCTTTTAATACCCGCTTGTATTATTAGTTTAGCACATTCTATGCAAGGCGAAGTAGTTGCATAAAGTGTTGCTCCAAGACTATTGTTTCCAGATTTTGCAACTTTAGTTATTGCATTTGCTTCGGCGTGCAAAACATAGGCTTTAGTTTTGTCGTTTTCATCTTCACACTCGTTTTCAAAACCTTCAGGTGTTCCATTAAATCCGTCTGATATTATCATTTTGTCTTTAACAATAAGAGCGCCTACTTGTCTTCGTTTGCAGTATGAGTTTTTTGCCCAAATTGCAGCCATTTCGAGGTAATGTTTGTCAAATTGATTTTGTTTTTGTGTGCTTACGAGTTTATTCATAGTTTACATTTTTTAAAAAAGCCCTCTTTGTTGAGGGCAGTACCCGGGGCCGGGGTCGAACCGGCACTCCAGGGAAGGAACTGGTGTTTGAGACCAGCGCGTCTACCGATTCCGCCACCCGGGCAATTCGGAGCAAAAATAATACCTTATTTTTAAATTACAAATAATTATTTTTACTATTTTTTAAATACTTGCACAGCACGTTCAAAAATACCGTGTACATATGCTATTAACATACCATAATTTGTTACTGGAATTTTGGCATCTACTGCTGGTTTTAGCCTATTTTGAACTTGCTTTTTTGTTAACACACATCCACCACATTGTATAACTAAAGCATAATTTTGAATTGCTTCAGGAATATTGTCTAAACCACTAACAACAGTAAAGTTTAATTCCTTTTTTGTGTAATTTCTTAATAAAGTTGGAATTTTCTTTCGTCCTATATCATCGCAAGAAACATGATGACTACAAGATTCTAAAATTAAAATATTGTCTCCGTCTTTTAAGTTTTCAATATGTGGTGTGCCTTCAATATATGCCTGAAAATCACCTTTTTGTCTAGCTAAAACAATTGAAAAACTAGTTAATAGAATACTTTTATCTATTAGTTTGCTAACTGTGTCAAAAATTTGAGAATCAGTAATAACTAAGTTGGGCTTTACTTTTGATTTTTCTAAAAAATCTTTTATTTCATCTTGCTTTAAAATAATTGATATAGCATCATTGTCTAAAACATCGCGAATAGTTTGAACTTGAGGTAAAATTAATCGCCCAGCAGGTGTGCCAGCATCAATTGTGCTTACTAATAAAATTAAATCCCCTTTTTTTATAATATCGCCTAAAAGAGTATCAGTTTTTAAAGATAAATCAGGAATTGTTGATTTTATAAGTTCAAAAATTTCATCTCTTTTTGTCAAATCTTTTATTGAAAAATCAATAATGTTTTTTGTGAAATTGTTTTTTAATTTTTGTTCTAAATCTGTATTAAGTGATTGTATGTCAGATTTGCTGTGCAGTAAAATATATGGCAGTTTTGCATTATTAAAGTTGTTTATTAAACTTTCTTCGTATTTGCCAAAAGTATTAGAATCAAATACCAAAATTGCTAAGTCAACTTTATCAGTTGTATCTAAAGTTTTTTTTGTTCTTAAATCTCCAATTTCGCCAGCATCATCAATTCCAGCCGTGTCAATAAAAATTGCTGGACCAAATCCTGTAATTTCAAAACTTCGTTTTACTGGATCGGTGGTTGTACCCGGTAAATCTGCAACAATAGAAATGTTTTGCCCAGATAAAAAATTTATTAAAGCGCTTTTACCTACATTTCTACGTCCATATATTCCTATGTGTATTTTATTCTCTTTCCCTAAAGCCATGTTTATAATTTTTTTTAAAAATTTAGTTTAAGTATTTTGTCTTTTAACAAATTAAAATTAAGTTTGTTAAAAATATTTTATGAAAAATATTAGTGCAATATTAGTATTAATTTTTGTTGTTTCTAATGCCTTTTGTCAAAATTTTGAAACAGGTGTCCCTGGATTTAAAAACTTTTCACCACGTAATTATGGACAAGAAAGTCAGAATTTTAGTGTTGTTCAAAATAAAGAAGGGATAATGTATTTTGGAAATGCTAATGGGATTATGGAATTTGATAATAGTTCATGGCGTTTAGTGAAAGTTCCAGGCAAACCAATGTTGACAATTAATTCAAATAATGAAGTTTATTATGGGGGTTATAATCAAATTGGGAAAATTGTTTATGAAAATGGACATCTTTTAACAAAACTATTAAATCTTGGGGAACATGATAAATTTGGACAGGTAACGCAAATTATAGCTATTGATAATGACTTATATGTGGTGAGTTCAAAGCAATTGTTTTATTTTCATAGAGATAGTTTGCAATCAGTTAAAACTTTTCAATCTAATGTTAAAATATTTAAATTTAATGAAAAAATATTATGTAATATACAAGAAAAGGGTTTGTCTTATTGTCAAAATGGGGATTTTGTAAAATTTGAAGATTCTGAGCTTTTTGAGAACATGACTATATGTGATATAATAGCTTTAAATTCAAAAGAGTTTTTAGTTAGAGATCAGAAAAGTGAAAGCTTTTTTAAATATTCAGACGGAACGATAACTGAATTTAAAACAGAAGCAGATGATTTTATACAGGCTAATACTTATTCGGTAGGTTTAGCCCTAGACAATAAAAGAATGGTTTTTGGGACAGAACATGGTGGTATTGTTTGTGTTGATGAAAAAGGACATTATGTTTTTTCCATGAGTAGAGATAATAGTTTGAGAGACAATCAGATAACAAGTATGTATGTTGCTAATGATGGAAACTTATGGTTAACTACTTTTAGTGGAATAAGCTTAATCGAAACAAAAAGTAATATAAGTTTTTTTGGCTCTTATTATGGTCTTAATGGAGTGATTTTAAGTGTAATTAGATTTGAATCAGACCTCTATGTTGCAACAACTAATGGTGTTTATTTGTACAATTGCCAAAGTGTTTATGATAAAAATCGAAACTCTTTTGATTATAAAGCTAAATTTAAAAAAATAGACGAAATTAGGGCAATGTGTTGGAAGCTTGTTGAAATTCAAGGCAATTTGTATGCCGTTACAAATGATGGAATTTATCTGATAAATGGTAGTAAAGCTAAATTACAACTTTCAGGTAATTTTATGTCTATCTCAAAAATGAGTTTTTTCCCAGATAATATTTTGATAGGGTCAAAAGATGGATTGTTGATAGCTTCAGTTGAAGATTCAAAAATTGACACTCTAGGGTATGTGAAAAATTATTCTTATAGCACTAGAACTATTTGTGAAGATTTTTTTGGCAATTTCTGGCTTGGAACAAGTGAAGACGGATTATTTCAACTTAGCTTTTTCTCAGGGTTAAATCTTAACCCAGATATAATTAGTTTTGCAGAAAAAACAGGATTACCCGAAGATTATGATTGGATAGATGTTTTTCCTTCTTTTCAAGGAGTTTTGTTTGCAACAAATAAAGGTGTGTATAGATATAGCTATCAAGGTAACTATTTTTTTGAAGATACTTTGTTTAATAAAAATTATGCTAAAACAAATTCTTATTTATATCCTTTAGTCGAAGACAAAAATAAAAATATTTGGTATAGCAATATTACTGATGGTAGATATGAGAGAGAAACAGGATTATTTGAGTTTCAAGACTCAAATTCAAGTTATACCGCTGTTGCAGGTCCATATTCGCAACTTAAAGAATTTGTTATAGAAAGTATATATCCCGAAGATGATGGAAACGTTTGGCTCGGATCAACAGAGGCATTAATTAAAATCGATAATGAAAAAACAAAATTTTATCAAAAAAAGATTAATGTCTTAATTAGAAAAATAACAATTCATGGTGATTCTTTAATATATGTGCCTTTTAATTGTAGTGGTGAGGAAAAATATGAATTTAAATTTGCAGATAAAACAATTAGATTTGACTTTACTGCACTTAATTACAATAGCTTTGGACAAGCAAAATTTCAGATTAAATTAGTAGGTTTTGACAATGATTGGTCAGATTGGCAGAGTGCTAATTTTAAAGAATATACATCTTTATTTGAAGGAGATTATGAGTTTCAAATAAGAGCAAAAGATGAATATGGAAATATTAGCGATGTTACCAGCTTGTTTTTTACTATTCGAGCACCTGTGTATAGAGCTTGGTATGCTTTTTTATTTTATGTTTTGATTTTATTCACAGCAGTTTTTTTAATATTAAAACTTTACGCACTAAGACATGCACACGAAAGATATAGTCTTGAAAAACTTGTTGAAGATAGAACAAATGAATTGGCTTATCAAAAAGAACAAACAGAGCAGTTGGTAAAAAAATTGTTGCCAAAAACAACTGCCGACGAATTAAGAGAAACAGGAAAAGCACAATCCCAAAAATATGAAATGGTTACTGTTTTGTTTGCTGATATTCAGGGTTTTACAAAAATTGCAGCACAGGCAAAGCCTGAAGAATTAATAAAGCATTTGAATAGACTTTTTACTAGTTTTGATAAAATAATTGCTAAATACAATATTGAGAAAATTAAAACTATTGGCGACGCTTATATGTGTGCTGGAGGTATGCCAAATAAAGATAGCACAAATCCAGTTGAAGTAGTGTTGGCAGCATTAGAAATGCAAAGAAAAATTACTAAAATAAATGCTGAAAGTGATGTGAAGTTAGAAATTAGAATAGGAGTACATACCGGACCTGTGGTTGCTGGAGTGGTAGGCTCACAAAAATTAGAATATGATATTTGGGGAGATACGGTAAATATTGCTAGTAGAATGGAATCTTATGGTGTTGTAAATAAAGTTAATGTTTCAGAAAGCACCTATAAGTGGATTAAAGACTTTTTTGTTTGCCAATATCGAGGAAAAATTGATGTAAAATATAAAGGTGAAATGGAAATGTATTTTGTTCATGAAATTAAAAAATCACTTTCAGAAAATGCCGATAGAATCACTCCAAATAAAGACTTCTTTATTAGAATGTTGTATTTAAAATATAAAACAATTCAAGAAGATATTTTAGAACTGTTAGAAAAAAACCTGCCATCAAATTTGTATTATCATGATTTGAAACATACTATTGATTTTTTATATGTTGCCGAAGAAATTGGTAGAAAAGAAGGTATAAATGAGGAAGAAATGTTGCTGTTGAAATGTGCCGCTTTATTTCACGATGCTGGATTTATTGTTAGTTATGATAATAACGAAGAAATTGGAGCTAAAATGGCAGCCGAAACTTTAGAGAAAAATGGGTTTAGTTCAACACAAATAGAAACAGTAAAACGTTTAATTATGGCAACTAAAATGCCACCACGACCTAAAGATTTATTAGAAAAAATAATGTGTGATGCAGATTTAGATTATTTAGGTCGTCCAGATTTTATCCCAATTTCACAAAACTTATTTAGAGAACTTTTTGAAAGAGGAAAAATAAACACTATAGATCAATGGAACAAAATGCAGTATAAATTTATTCAAAATCACAGTTATTTTACTTCAACTGCAAGAGAAAAAAGAGATGCCGGTAAACAATTGGTTTTAAAAGAACTTGAAGAAATGGTTTAGTTTATTCTTCCTCTTCTTCGGGTCCCTCTAAAACATCAGTTGAGTGGTCTTCGTATAGGCTTTGAATATGTTTATAAACTTTCATAGCTTCTTCTAGGTCTTTTTCAAAAACCATAACTCTAAAGCCAATTACTTGACCAAATGCACTGGCATTTGTTACAAAACATTCAATACTTTCTTCCTCTAATTTGTCTTTTAAAATTTCTGCTCTATGATTATACCTATAAGTAACTAAATTAACTAACTTGTCTTTCATAATATTTAAGTTTATATTTAATTTATTATACGTAGTTTTTTTAAAATTGTTTTAAAATATTAAATAAAACCGTTTTTAACTTATCTTTGCAAAAATGTTTAATTGGAATTTTGTGTTTATATGAAAAAACAATTTGATTTTTTAGTTATCGGTAGTGGAATAGCAGGCTTATTTTATGCTTTGAAGGTTAGCAAATTTGGAAAAGTTGCTATTATAGCAAAAGAAGATATTTCTAATACAACTACTGTTAAAGCTCAAGGAGGGATAGCTTCTGTAATGCACACTCCCGATTCTTACGATAAACATATTGAAGATACAATAAATGCGGGTGCTGGATTAAACGATAGAGAAGTTGTTGAAATTGTTGTAAAAGAAGGACCAACTAGAGTTTTTGATTTAATAAATATAGGAACTCATTTTGATAAAGATGAAAACGGAAGTTATGAATTAGGAAAAGAGGGAGGACATTCTGAAAATCGTGTTTTACACTTTAAAGACAAAACTGGACAAGAAATACAAAGAGCATTAATTAATGAGGTAATACGCGATCCTAATATTTTTATTTTTGAAAATCATTTTGCAATAGAAATTATAACCCAGCATCATTTAGGACAAACAGTAAAAAAATCTACTCCAGACATTACTTGTTATGGGGCTTATATTTTTGATACTAAGTCGAAAAAAGTTTTTACATTTTTGGCAAAAACCACAATGATAGCAACAGGAGGCTGTGGTAATGCTTATCAAAATACTACAAATCCACCCGGAATAACAGGTGATGGAATAGCAATGGTTTATAGAGCAAAAGGAGTAGTCGAAAATATGGAATTTGTACAATTTCATCCAACGGCATTGTATAACCCTAATGAACGACCATCGTTTTTGATTACAGAGGCTTTAAGAGGAGAAGGAGCAATTTTAAAAAATCATAAAAACGAAGATTTTTGCATAAAATATGACGCTAGAGGTTCGCTTGCTCCACGCGACATAGTTGCTCGTGCAATAGATACAGAAATGAAACTGTCGGGTGAAGACCATGTGTTTTTAGATGCTAGACATATTGATAAAGAAAAATTAATAACTAATTTTCCAACTATTTATGCAAAATGTATGGAAATAGGTATAAATATCAGCAAGGATTTAATTCCTGTTACTCCCGCAGCTCATTATTTGTGTGGCGGAATAAAAACAGATATTTATGCAAGGACTAGTATTATAAATTTATTTGCAACAGGCGAAGCTGCTTGCACAGGTTTGCATGGAGCTAACCGCTTAGCATCAAACTCATTGCTTGAAGCTGTGGTATTTGCCCATAGAGCTGCCGAAGTGGCTGGTGATGCAAAATGGTATCCTTCTGAAATAATCAATAAAATCCCCGACTGGAATGATGAAGGAACTATAAATAATGAAGAATTAGTGCTTATTTCATATTCTCGAAAAGAAGTACAACAAATTATGAGTAATTATGTGGGAATAGTGAGAAGCGACCTTAGATTACAACGAGCAATGGACAGATTAAATGTTATTTTTCAAGAAACTGAAGAATTGTACAAGGTTTCAAAAGTACGTGTGGATATTTGTGAACTAAGAAATATTATTAATATAGGATACCTAATAATTAAACAGGCAAAAGAAAGACGACAATCTATAGGATTACATTATAATTCTGATTTGTCATGAATTAAATAGCAGAATGTATATTTTTTATTTTTTTTAACATTTTTGTTGTGTTATAAAAGTGAAAATGGTTTACTTTGTATCTAATTAATGATGTGTAAATTTTTTGGCTTATGAAAAATGTAGTAATTTTAAGTTTCATTTTTATTTTTTCTCTAAATGCATTTGCAGGTTTTGTGCCTAGAAAAGATGCAGAAAAAGTTGCAAAAAGTCATGTGTTTCAGGCTGTTGCAAGTTTCGGACCACTTAAATGGGAGGAGATAAGATTAAATTGTCTTTTCGATCCATCGCAAAATGACATTTATAAGTTTTATGTTTTTAATATAAATGGCGATAAAGGTTATGTTATAGTTTCATCTGATGACCAGATAATTCCAATTTTGGCTTATTCTTTTGAAGGTGGGTTTAATTTTGATAATATGTCGCCAGGACAAGCAGATTTTTTGAATTATTTTAACGAAAGCATAGAGTTTGTTAAAAATAACGAAATGAATGTAAATGAAAAAGCTGTAAGTCAATGGCAAGAATTATTGTATTTTAATCATAATAAAGATTTTCAATTAAAATCAACATCGCCAATATTATTACAAGGAATTAATTGGAATCAAAGTTGGCCCTATAACTCTCAATGTCCAGAAGATGCTAATGCTGGTTATGGTTTGAATGGACGTGTGCCTGTTGGTTGTGTTGCTACAGCAATGCTGCAAGTTATGAAGTATTATAATTGGCCCGCAACAGGTACTGGCTCAAAATATCACTCAAGTTGGTACAATGGAGGATATGGTAATATTACTATCAATTTTGCTCAACAAACTTATGATTGGGCATCTATTCCAGATCAGGCTTCAAGTTACGTAAATCCAGAGTTGGGAAAAATTAACTATCATGCTGGCGTGGCGGTTAGTATGGGATGGGGACCTTCAGGCTCAGGCACTTCAACTAATAAGGTTTCAGAAGCATTGAAAAATTATTTTAAATATAGCTCATCAGCACAATATGTAGCAAAGATGAATTATACAGAAACTAATTGGAAAAATTTAATTAAACAACAAGTTGATGCTAAAAAACCTATGGTTTATGCTGGCTCGCCTAGCTCAGGTGCCGGTCATGCATGGAATTGTGACGGATATCAAGATGATAGCTTTCATATGAACTGGGGCTGGGGTGGTGCTGGTAATGGTTATTATACTTTAGATAATTTAACTTCTACAGCTACAGTTGGAGGACCAGAAAATAATTTTAATCAATTTAATGAAATGATTATTAATATATATCCAGATACTGGTTTTCCTACATATTGTCAAAGCGAAAAACTAATAACTGGCAATGAAGGCTCTTTTGACGATGGTAGTGGACCACAAGATTATCTAGCCAATCAGTCTTGTGTTTATGAAATTAAACCAGCTTGTGGTTCTGTAGTTAATTTGAATTTTACTAAATTTGATTTAGCTGATGGTGATGTAGTAGAATTATACGACGGAGACAAAACTAGTTCAAAACTAATTGCTGCTTTAAATAAAGATAGTAACCATGCACAGTTGTTTTCTGCTTTTACTGGAGGAATGACAATTAAATTTAACACTAATGCAAGTTCTCAAGCTGACGGTTGGGAAGTGAAATATACTGTTGACAATTGTAAGTTTAATATGCTGTTTACAGAAGCCCAAGGAACTTTAAGCGATGGAAGTAAATCATGTGATTATAATAATTCAACATTTTGTTCTTGGATTATAGAACCAGAAGGAGCAAACTATATTAATATAGATTTTGTAAAATGTAAAATTGCAGATAATTATGATTATCTCAAAATTTATAAAGATGCTATTGGTGCTGATAATGAGTTGTATAAATTTAATAATACAACAACCCCAAGTGGAACTATTTCAATACCAAGCGGAAAAGTAGTATTGCAATTTTACACAAACTCTAATGGCGTAGATGAAGGTTGGGAATTAAACTACACTTCAGGTCATTCTGATGTTAAAAACAATATTTTATTGTCAGAATTTAGCGTTATCCCTAATCCAGGAAACTTAGACTCTCGCTTAATACTTACTCTTAGCGATTATTCAAACACTAAAATATTTGTTACAAATCTACTTGGTGAAATTATAGCTGTAAAAGAATATAAATTGCATTCAGGTTATCACGAAATTTCTCTTAAAGAAATTTTTAAAGACAAACCTAATAGTGGAATTTATTTTATAAATGTTGATTCAGGAAAAGAAATAAAAACACAAAAATTTGTGGTGTTTTAATATCTTGAATTGATAAAATTGCAAAAAAATAGTATTCAGAGAAAAAAAACAGCATTTTTTTTGAAAAATAAAATAAAAGCAGTATCTTTGCAGTCTTGTTTTTAATGAGAAACAAGAATATAAATTGAAATATTATAGATTTATCTATATCGGTCCCATAGCTCAGTTGGTTAGAGCACCTGACTCATAATCAGGGGGTCCTAGGATCATGCCCTAGTGGGACCACAAAAGCCTCCAAAAAAGAGGCTTTTTTATTATAACTGAAAATTCAAATAATAAATAATAAAAATAATATGGGAACATACAATTTATTAAAAGGAAAACGTGGAATTATTTTTGGTGCTTTAGACGAAAATTCTATCGCATGGAAAGTTGCTATAAGAGCAAAAGAAGAAGGTGCTAATTTTGTTTTAACAAACTCTCCTTTAGCATTACGCAGAAAAGAAATTTTTGAATTGGCGAAAAAAACTGGCACTCAAGTTATTGCTACCGACATTACCGAAGTATCAGAATTAGAAGATTTGTTTGAAGAATCTATGAAAATATTAGGAGGGAAAATAGATTTTGTTTTACACTCTGTTGGAATGTCGCCAAATGTTCGTAAAAATATACCTTATATAGAATTAGATTATGATTATATGCACAAAACATTGGACGTTTCAGCTATTTCTTTGCATAAAGTTTTAGCAGTTGCTAAAAAATTAGACGCAATTAACGAAGGCGGTTCTGTTGTTGCTTTAACCTATATAGCAGCTCATAGAACTTTCTCAAGCTATAGCGATATGGCAAATGCTAAATCTATGTTAGAATCTATTGTTCGTCAATTTGGTTATCATTATGGTGTAGCTAAAAATGTTAGAATAAATTCTGTTTCTCAATCGCCAACACGAACAACTGCAGGAAGTGGCGTATCAGGATTTAATGCGTTTTTTAATTATGCTAACTCTATGTCACCATTAGGAAATGCAGATGCCGACTCTTGTGCAAATACTTGCATGTTTTTGTTCTCTGATTTGAGCAAAATGATAACAATGCAAACTATTTATAACGACGGCGGATTTTCTTCAATGGGAATTTCAAATAAACTGATAAATCAATATATTGATGCAGGTTGTGGCGAAGATAAGTAATATCTAAACTGTCATAAAACAAATTTTTAAAAATCATTATTGTTTTATTTTTTAAATAAAATGTTATCTTTGTAAACAAATCACGAAAAAAATATTTTTTATGGCAAAGCAAAAAACAGGTGTGAAAAAACAAAAAAAACTTTTCATTCTTGATACAAATGTGCTTTTGCATGACTTTAAGTGCATTTTTAAATTTAAAGAGCATGATGTTTTGATACCAATTGTTGTATTAGAAGAATTAGATAAGTTTAAAAGAGGAAATGATTTAATAAATTTTCATGCACGTGAGTTTACTCGCATTATTGACGATTTGGCAGGTGATGATTTTTTTAAAGAAGGCGTTAGCTTAGGCGAAGGATTGGGCAAATTATTTGTTGAAACAGGAAAACCTTTTTCTGAAAACTTGCAAAATAATTTTCCAGAACATCGTCCCGACCATATAATCTTAGCAATAACCGAATATTATCATACAAATTTTCCTAAACAACAAAACATTTTAGTTACCAAAGACATAAACCTTAGAGTTAAGGCAAAAGCTCTAGGACTTATTTCCGAAGATTATAAAAATGACCATGTAGAAAATTTAGAAGGTTTAAATAAAGAAGTTATAACAGTCGAACATGTTGATAAAGCTTTGATTAGTAGTTTGTATGAGGAAAATGAAGGAGTTGCTTTTGAGAATTTTCCTTTAGATATTGAGCCATATCCAAATCAATATTTAATTTTAAAAAATGGGTCATCAAGTGCTTTAGCTCATTATGATTCTGCTTCTGAAACTTTAAACAGAGTTTTTAAAACAAATGTATATGGCATAGAGCCACGTAATGCAGAACAAGCCTTTGCAATTGATGCTCTGTTGCGTCCCGAAATTTTGTTAGTGTCGCTAACTGGTAAAGCAGGAACAGGAAAAACTCTCTTAGCTTTGGCAACAGCACTACATCAAAGACGAAATTTTCAGCAAATATTTTTAGCTCGACCTATTGTAGCTTTATCAAATAAAGATTTGGGATTTTTACCGGGAGATGCTAATGAAAAAATCACTCCTTATATGCAACCTCTTTTTGATAATTTATCAGTAATAAAACATCAATTTAAACCACAAAGTCCTGATTTTACGAAAATTGATGAGATGTTGCAAAGCAATAAACTTTTGATAGAGCCACTAGCATATATAAGAGGAAGAAGCTTGTCGAAAGTGTTTTTTATTATCGATGAGGCACAAAATTTAACACCACACGAAATAAAAACCATTATTACACGTGCAGGCGAAGGAACCAAAATAGTTTTTACTGGCGATATAGGACAAATCGACTCTCCTTATCTTGATGCAAGGTCTAACGGACTTTCATATCTAACAACTAAAATGAAAGGACAGGAAATTTTTGCTCATGTAAATTTGGTAAAAGGCGAAAGATCTTATTTAGCCGAATTAGCAAGCGATTTATTATAAAAGTTTTGAAAAAAGTAGCAGTAGTCATATTAAATTGGAATGGTAAGAAGTTTTTAGAACAATTTCTGCAATGCTTAGTGGACAATACGCCAAGCGCACTTGCTGATATTGTGATAATCGACAATGCTTCTACAGATGATTCTTTGGAATATTTAAAATCAAATTTTCCTGATATAAAAACTGTTGTTTTAGATAAAAATTATGGTTTTGCAGGTGGCTATAATCGTGGATTAAAAGAAGTAGAAGCAGAATATTACTTGCTTTTAAATTCAGATATTGAAGTTACTGAAGGCTGGCTAGAACCTTTGGTAGAAATGTTAGATAATGATAAATCTATTGCAGTTTGCGGACCAAAACTCTTGTCGTATTACGAAAAAGATAAATTTGAATACGCAGGAGCAGCAGGAGGCTTTATAGACAGGTATGCTTATCCGTTTTGTAGAGGAAGAATTTTTGATACTTGCGAAACAGACTCTGGACAATATGATACAAATATTGAATGTTTCTGGATTTCGGGAGCAGCTTTTATGGTAAGAGCAGAAATTTTTAATATGCTAAATGGTTTTGATGATGAGTTTTTTGCTCACCAAGAAGAAATTGATTTGTGTTGGAGAATACAAAATTCAGGATATAAAATTGTTATTCAAACAAAAAGCACAGTTTATCATGTGGGAGCAGGAACATTGCCAAAAAGCAGTCCGTTTAAAACTTATCTAAACTTTAGAAATAACTTATATATTATTGAAAAAAATATTCCTAAATACAAACGCAATAAAGTTAAATTTGTTAGACTATTCCTTGACCAAGTAGCGTTTTTTAAAATTTTGTTGCAAGGAAAACCTGTAGAAGCTTTTTCTATTTGTAAAGCATATTTTCATTTTTGGAAAAATGCAAAAAAAATGAGCAAGCACCGAAAAATTGTTAAACCAAAAGCTCTGAAATACATAAAAACTTATTACAATCGTAGCATTGCTTTTGATTATTATCTAAAAAGAATAAAAAGTTTTGATAAGTTAAAATTTTAAAAGTTGTAACCTCTTAAATTTAGTTGATACTCATGAGGTTAAGTCTCGCATGTTTTCAAACACGATAATTAATAAATCTTTGATTGTGTTTTATACCAAGTTGCGTTCTATTATAAAACATTAAGATAAGGAAAAAGTGTCATAGATTTTATTAAATCTTTTTTTTGAGAAAGTTCTCTGATGCCATTACTAACTTTTTCTATTGTTTCATTTAGTGAAGCAAATATTCTATTGTGTAAATACTTTTCTCTTATTTCATCCCATATGTGTTCTGTTGGATTAAGTTCTGGACTATAGGGTGGCTGTACTATAAAATAAATGTTAGAGGGAATGACTAAATCTTTCGACCTATGCCATCCTGCACCATCTACTAACATTATTATTTCCTTATCACTAAATTCGTTTGAGACGTGTTTTAAAAACAAATTCATCATCTCAGTATTTGCGTACGGTAAAAGCAACGAACACAGCTCTCCAGAACTGGGACAAACAGCGCTATAAACATAAAAAGCCTCTCTAATCACTTGTCTTGGAACCATAGGTCGTATCCCCATAGGTGCCCATGAATATCTAGGAATGTTTACTCTGCCAAAACGACCTTCATCTTGAGTCATTATAACGACCTTATTTTCATCAAGATTATTTGCTTTTATAGTTTTTATTACTTCGTTCTTGAAGTTTTTTTAAAAGCTGTTTGCTTTTCTTTATCGCGTTTAGGATGAAAAGAGCGT
>ENA-UOOK01000079-UOOK01000079.1-fermentation-metagenome-genome-assembly--contig:-NODE-79-length-102391-cov-13.798253_pt1 | contig 102391 bp, 95 predicted proteins | sample MGYA00245777_ERZ724023 | MGnify/ENA primary metagenome ERZ724023 (study PRJEB28704, sample SAMN03018312) | fermentation metagenome | biome: anthropogenic terrestrial biome; feature: soil... | reverse complement strand
CAGGATTCATTTCAAAAAAGGTTCGAATTTTGTCCAGAACATACCGCCAAAATTGAAAATCGGGTTTCCTGTCCGCATTCCTCCCCAGACCCCTCCTGCGGGCGGGGTGAACCTTTCCCCCAGAAAAATTGTTTCGCCCTATCTGATTCAAATTAGTTTTCAGTATTTTTGACAAAAAATGTTAAAATATCAATTTAAAAATACCATCAAGAAATTTTATGAAAAAATTAGAAATAATGGCTCCAGCTGGGAGCTTTGAATCATTAGAGGCAGCCATTAAAGCAGGAGCGGATTCTGTGTATTTTGGGGTGACTCAGCTCAATATGCGAGCTCGCGCTTCTGCTAATTTCACTCTAGAAGATATGGGGGAAATCGTGAGAAGAGCTAAAGATGCTGGTGTGATAACTTATTTAGTAGTAAATACTTTGCTCTATGATCATGATATTGTAGTAGTTCGTAAACTTATAGATACTGCAAAAGAAAAAGGTGTGGATGCTATTATCGCTTTTGATTTTGCGGCTATGAGTTATTGTAATGAGATTGGCATGCCGGTCCACGCCACTATTCAGTTTTCAATCTCTAATTATGAAGCTGTAAAGTTTTTTTCTAAAATGACTAATCGTGTAGTTTTGGCTCGAGAGCTCACTTTGGATCAAATTAAAGATATTTATAATAAAATTGTAGAAGAAAATCTTTTGGGTAATGAAGGCAGATTAATGGAATTGGAGGTTTTTGGTCACGGGGCTTTGTGTGTGGCTCAATCGGGAAGATGCTTTATGAGTCTTTATACTCATAATGCTTCAGCAAATCGTGGGGCATGTCTTCAAAATTGTAGACATGCTTATAAAGTTACGGATCTTGAAAATGGTAAAGAGCTTGTAATAGATAATAATTATGTAATGTCTGCGGCTGATATATGTACCATTGATTTTTTGGATAAGTTTATTGATGCTGGTATTTCAGTATTAAAAATAGAAGGTCGAGGCAGATCTCCAGAATATGTTTATACTGTGGTTTCTACTTATAAAAAAGCTTTAAAAGATATTGAAGAAGGCGTATATACAAAAGAAAGAATAGAAGGCTATTTCAAAGATTTAGAAAAAGTTTTTAACAGAAAACTTTCTCATGGAAATTTTTTTCTCGGTAAAGAGATTGGCGAATATTCTGATATATATGGATCAAAAGCGACGGAAGAGAGAGTTTATAAAGGCAAGGTAACAAATTATTTTACAGATTTAGGTGTTGCTGAAATTATTATTGAAGCTGGTGATATAGAAGTTGGTGAGAAGTTTTTAATCACTGGAGAAAGTACAGGTGTTGTTTTTGGTGAAATAGGGGAAATAAGAATAGAAGGAAAAAGTGTTAACAGTATCGGCCCTAAAAATACTATTTCTATACAAGTTCCAGAAAAAGTTAGGAAAAATGATAAATTTTATATTTTGGTAAATAAAGAAAATCCGCAAAATTATTTAAATAAGATTACTCCAACCTCCAATTCTTCAAAAGGAGAATCTATTGATAAAGCTGGTGATGAATTAAAAATAAAAAATAAAAAATTCAGACTTTCTCAGCAAAAAGATAAATGTATCGGTTGTGGATATTGCGCTAATTATTCTCCAAAATGCTGGAAGATGAATAAGGAAACTGGTAAAGCGGAGCTAATTGATGGTATTGAAAAAGGTAATATGCTAATTGCTGAAGTAGATATATCTTTGCTCGAAGAAAATGAAAAAGTCGTAGCGGCTTGTCCGATGAGGATTATTAAGATCAATTAGTAATGGTTCTTGACAAAGATTCGTGAGAATGTTAGTCTCTATTTTAGATAGTTCATTTAATTAAATCATAAAAGGAGATAGAGAATGAAAAATTTCGAAAGAATCAATGAGCTTGCAAAAGTGCAATCTCATATTATGTCCCGTAAGGAGATGACGTTGCGTCTAATTTTTTTTGTGGCTTTTGTGTGGCTGATATGTTTTTTATCACCACTTAATCAGCACTCAATAATTTGGATTGTAAATGGTTTTTTTGCCATTATGATCATTTTATTCTTTTTGGTATACCGTACCCTCGATGAATATTCAAAGAGAATAAAAGAGATGAAAGAAAATATCACAAAATAAACCGTGGTAAAAATCTTTAAAAAGCCTAATCTTTAGGCTTTTTATTTTAAACCGTCCACAATTAAGGTTGAAGGTATTTTTTGATGCTATTTCATATTAATTGATGGTATAATTTAAGTATAATTAAAATAAATTGAAATATGAATACAAAAATTATTCGAATATTAACACTTGTGGCTTATATGGTTATGGTAGGGGTTAATTTTTTAGCGATGTATTTGCCTTTGGGTGGTAAGACAACTGGAGAGATATCAGATAATTATCCAAATCTATTTGCTCCAGCTGGATATGCTTTTTCTATTTGGGGTTTGATTTATCTTCTTTTAGCTATATATGTCATTTATCAATTTAAAAGAGGGGATGATGTTTTGGCGGGGAAGGTAAATCGTATATTTATTTTAAATGCTCTTTTAAATGCTGCTTGGATATTTGCCTGGCATAATGATATTATCTGGCTTTCAGTCATCCTAATAATCGGATTGCTTATTTCACTCATTCGCATTGCGAATATTTTACGTAAAAGCACCCTTACAGAAAGAGATCTTAGACTTGTAGGTTTACCATTCAGTGTTTACTTTGGTTGGATTACTGTAGCTACTATTGCTAATATCACAGTCTTTCTTGTGTCTCTTGGTTGGGGAGGTTTTGGTTTAGCGGATAGCTTTTGGACAGTAGTAGTACTTTTAATAGGAGCTTTAATAGGCTCTTGGCGTATGCTTAAAGATAAATTTATTTCTTATGGGCTTGTACTTATTTGGGCATATGGAGCTATTCTCTTTAAACATGTATCCATAACTGGTTTTGCTGGGCAGTATCCTAGTGTTATAGTTACAGCAGTTTTATGTATAACAGCGTTTATCGGAATAATTCTATATACAAGTTTCAAGAAAAAGACTAGACAATAATTCTGCTAATAAAAAACAAAAAACACTCTAATTAAAAAATTAAAAAGAGTGTTTTTTTGTTTGGTGTTGATCTTATAGATTAAAAACCCAATTCTTCATTTACAAATAGAATGTGAGATTTTCTTCCCATAAATTCTGGCTCTCTGTTTAATATGACAATTTTTGATGGATAAGTGTCTACTCCAGCAACTTCTTGCATACGCGTATTTTCAAGAGGAATAACATGTTTTTCTAAGCGATTAAAAGCCTCTAATAGCGTAGGGGTGATTTTTTGTACCCCGACTACAAATATTAAGTTTTCTGAAGTAAAAACTGTGTGAGGTAATTGGCTGCCAGAATTGGAAGCTATAAGAATTTCTCCATTTTCAGTCACAGCGTGTGCGCTGCCCAAATAGAAATCTGACAGCACAGATTGCTTGCGAAGTAAATTTTGTTTTGCCACATCTTTTTCAGCCAAAATTTCGGCATGTAAATTATTCCAGCCATGACTATTTCCTTTCAAGTATTCTATAAAACCAATATCTTCTAAAGTACGAGATGCTCCATTCATAACAGAAACTCCTTTTGGTATAAGCTCTTTTATTCTCTCAAGGACTTCTTCTTTTGTCTCAAAAAATTCTGGTAAATGACCATTTTTCTTGAGAGAGTTCATTGTTTTTTCTACAATATCTTTTGTAGGGATTGTTTTGTAATTCATATTTTTAAATTATTTTTTATTTTGATTTGGTAAATCTTTTGCTAATTTTTTAAGCAAGCCTGCCATATAGGGGACATTGACTGAATAGAGCACGACTTTTCCTTGTCTTTTATCTTCGACAAAATGAATAGATTTTAATATTTTTAAGTGCTGAGACACGGCTGGCTGAGGAATTTTGACTTTTTTTGTTATTTCTCCAACAGTTAACGAGCCTAGCATTAGCGCTTCAAGAATACGGTAACGATTTTCATTACCTATACCTTTTCCCATATTGGCGACTTCTTTGCATAAATCAGACATATGCACATATTAGCATATCTTAATATTAAAAGCAAGTTAGAATCTTGAAAAGATGGCTTTTTGTAAAACTATTAATTGCTCATTGATCTTTTTGCAAATTAATCTATTTAATATGTGCTAAAATGATTCTATATTTATTAAAATTAAGGTTTTAAATTTATGCTTGCAAATTTATTGATTTTTGTTTCCGCTCTCACTTTAGTTATTCAAGGCGCAACTTTAGCAACTTCTTACTCGGTAAGACTTTCTAAAAACTTTAGACTCTCTAAACATGTAGTGAGTTTTATAGTGGTGACTTTTGTGGCTATTTTGCCAGAAGCTGTCATTGTGATTAACTCGGCCTTAAAAGGGGTTCCAGAATTTGGTTTAGGAACATTATTTGGATCGAATATTGCTGATTTGACTTTGGTTTTTGCTATTTTGATTTTCTTTGCTGGCAGGAATTTAAAAATAAAAAGCGAATTGTTGAGAGACGTTAAACTTTATCCATTATTTCTTTTATTACCATTACTTTTTGGTTTAAATGGAAATTATACAAGACTCGAAGGAGTTATTTTGATTATTGTTGGTTTAATTTTTTACTATTTCATTTTTAAAAACGGAGCAGAAAAAATTGAAGATTTAGGAGAAAGGGAGGCTAAATTAAAAAATATAGCTTTTTTCTTGTTGTCTATGGTTTTGCTTTTCACAGGATCACACTTTGTGGTTGTTTCGGCTGTCAATTTGGCTAATTTTCTAGAAATTCCAGCTATTTTGATCGGTATTTTTATAGTGGGTCTAGGGACTATTTTGCCAGAGCTATTTTATTCTTTAAAATCAGTACAAAAGAAAGACGACGATTTGGCTGTAGGTAATTTATTAGGTACAGTTTTAGCTAATGCGACTATAGTGGTTGGTGTTTTAGCTGTCTTGCATCCTTTTTCTTTTCCTTCAAAAATAATTTATGTCACAGGAGCTTTTATGTTGGCAGCTTCTGTGTTTTTGATGAGTTTTATGCATTCTGGAAAGGTTCTTACCAAAAGAGAAGGCTTTATTTTGCTTGGTTTTTGGATACTTTATGTCTTGGCTGAGTTTTTTGTTAATAGTATATAAAATTTTTATTAGTTTAGAATTTGAGGTAAAATTATAATATAAATAACAATAATAACATTTTAAAAATATGAAAATGAAAACAAGTATTATTATAATAATTATCGCCGCTATTGGATTAATTGTTGGAATCTTTTTGCAAAGTTATTTACAAGATGAAAATGAATCAAAGAATAACAATTTTAATCAGAACGCCACTTCTTCTGAAGAAATAGTTATTGACACAGAAAATTCTTTAGGTGATGTTTTGAATATAAAGCAAGACAGAGATCTTGAAACTGGTAAAAGAATTCCAAGTCAATATGCTTGTGTTGGAGAATACTGCGATGGAAGTATGTATGGAGACGATCACGAAGAAATTTTCACAGTCATTCAAGTTCCTTTGGTGAAAGATGGGGGACAGATTGGGTGTGGGGCCGATATCTTTTTTGCTCCACACGCAATACCCAAAACTCAGAAAGTTTTAGAAGCTACCTATAGAATGCTTTTTGATATAAAACATGCTCCAGAAATTCCAGCTGATGGTTTTAGAAATACAGTAGCTGCTTTTGAAAAGACTTTTTTTGACAAGGTTACTTTAGAAGATGGAATTGCCAAAGTCTATTTGACTGGAGAAATGATGAGTCCTGGAGTATGTGCCGACCCAGAATTCCGAGCTCAAATTGAAGCTGCTGCTTTTCAGTTTGATTCAGTTAAGGAGATTCAAGTCTTTTTGAACAATGAAAGATTCGATTGGTGTACTTTAGACTTGTCTGACGGCGAAGGTTTTTGTAAGGCTGGTCCACAATACTGGATAACTATTAAATAGTTTAAAAGGTTTAAAAAAGTTAATGTTTGACTTGCAAAACACATTAGAATATGCTAATATGAATATATGATAGATCAAAAAACATGCAGAGCTATAGGTAATAAAGATAGGCTTAAGCTTATTCTTTGTTTAGAAAAAGAAAAAAGCGTAAATGATCTATTAAAACTTTGTCATCTTAGTCAATCAGCTCTTTCTCAACACTTAAAGGTTTTAAGGGACACTAATATTGTCTCTACGAGAAGAGAGGGAAAAAAGATTTTTTATCAGACTAAAGACAAAAAATTTATTGCTATATCGAAACTATTAACTAAAAAATAAAAATAAACTATGACCAATAAAAGTATTATAGTGTATTCTACTCCTTCTTGTCCTTTTTGTGTAAGAGCTAAAACTTTTTTAAACGAAAGGAATATTGCTTTTGAAGATGTGGACGTTTCTAAAGATAGAGCTAGAGCTGAAGAAATGATAAGAAAGTCGGGACAAATGGGTGTTCCTGTATTAGATATAGAAGGAAAAATCGTAATTGGTTTTCGCCCAGATGTGATAGCTGAGCTCTTAGAAATGGAAGGAACAAATTAAAATAAACTTAAATAATAAATTTTCATAAAACAAAAAATCCTAGTTACTCGGGATTTTTTTGTTATTTTTTATTAAGCCAATATTGTCTTTCTTCTTTTGTCATTCTTTCTATAGCATAGCGAAGCAAAATTCTTCGGTTTTTTATATTTTTAAAATTTTTCAACAAAAAATTTTTCATTTTTTCTTCATTTACTCTTTTAGCGTATTCACGCAACATCCAACCAGAAGCTTTTTGGATTAAATCATGAGAATTGATCTCATCTTTTTCTTTAAGAATTTTATCTAAAACTTCGAAAATAATATCTGGAGCATAATAATTTTTAAAAGGCTTTTGCATAAAAGCCAAAGTAGAAACTATGGCTATTCTTTTTTGCCAGAGTTTTTCTTTCCAGTTTTTACCTTCTAAATTCTTATCGCTAGCTAAAGATTTTAAAAATTTTACTCCAGAACAATTTTTACTCTTTAAAGAGTATTTGACTTTCAGATATTCTCCAACAATTTTTGGTGCGGACATGTCCACCAAATCCCAACTATTTATATATTTTAGATTTTTTAAATATAAATTAAATATTTCTGTTTTATATTCTTCTTTTTCAAATTTTTCTACCAAAATCAAAAGAGCTAAAAGTCTTTCTTCGTGAATTTCTGATTTTAACAATCTTTCTGTTTCAGATAAAGAAAGATTTTTATAGACTCGGACTAATTTTCTAGTCTGAGGGACGGTTAATCCTACAAATTTGTCATTCTCACCATATTCTCCAGGACGACATTTAAAAAACCATTTATTATTTTCTGCTCTTCTTATGGTACTGATTTTTAAAATGTGTTCATGTATTTCTTTTAAAATATCTTTATTCATATTTTTATATCTTTATTTTTGTATTTCTTTAAGTAATAAATGTTTTCGAAAAGAGGGTATTGTGAGAGAAATTATAAATACAAAAACGGCTAATAAAAGAGAGGTAACTATATCTGGAATATCGTGCACCCTCAAATAAAGTCTGGCAAAAATTGTTGCTAATATCCAAAAAATAGCAAAGACTTTTAAAAAATTTTTCCAAAAATTATTTTTTATCAAATCAGAAATAAAAAATAAAAGAAGAAAGGTGGTCATAGCTAAAGCGACATGACCAGAAGGAAAAGCGTAACTTTTCTCTTCTGCTAAAGCCAAAAGACTTCTGGGCTTTTGAATGACAACTTTTAAAGCTATCACCATAATCATGCTCAGTACATAATTAAAAAAAACAAAACTCACTAACCTTTTTCTTTTTTTTGAAAAAAACAAAAGAAAAGAAATGGTAGTTAAAAATATAACTAAAGCAGTCTCGCTTCCAAATATAGAAACAGTTTTGAAGAAATTTAACAAAAAAAGATCCATATTTTAAAGGGTTGTTTATGTGTTATAATTATAACATTATTAAGGTGCCAATATATTTATTTTTTATTTTAAAAATGCAAAATTATGTTTGAAAATACAAAAAAAAGTTTCTCTTCAGAAAAAATTATTAAAGTTGTTTCAGCTCCATATTTCATTTTTGGTATCTTGCTGGTAATAGGTTTCATTGTTTTAGGATTTTTCTTTAAATCATCCTTAAACAATATTTCTGTTTTGACTAATGCTCAAGGGATTACAGTTTCTGGAACTTCTGAGAGATACGTGACTAGTGATAAGGGGAGTTTGTCTATTCTTTTGAGAACAGATTCTTTAAATGTTTCCGAAGCTCAAGCTATCAAAAATCTAAGTGATGCTAGAGATAATTTAGCTAAATACTTAGTTAACTATGGCATTGATTCTAAAGATATTGACGTGCTTGCTTTTTACAAGACTCCTCAATGTTCTCTTCGAGACAAAGACTCCTGGGATAATTGTCTAGGTCAAAGATATTCAGAATATAATCAGACCATCAATGTTTCTTCAAAAGATGTAATTAAAATTAAAGATTTATCCCTTAATTTAAATAGTTATCTTAATAACGAATTAGGATCTCGTCTTAATGGAGTAAGCGTGTCCGTGCAAAATACTCAATATTTTTACAGCGAATTTGATAATATTAAATCTGAAATGTTAAATGAGGCTACTAAAAACGCTTTTGAAAGAGCGCAAGCTATAGCGGAATCTACTGGAAATAATGCGGGAGCAGTAATCACTGCTTCGCAAGGAGTTTTTCAAGTGACTTCCAAAGATAGTGTTGATACTAGTGATTATGGTTATTATGATACCGGCACAATTGACAAAAGAATAACCGCGGTAGTCAGGGTTTCCTTTAAAGTAAAATAATCTCTTATGAAAAGTATTTCTGAGAAGGCTTTGATAGCAGAGCCTGACTGGTTTTCTATTGCTAAAGTAAAAAACTATAAAAAAAATAATTTCGATTTTCTTTTAGAAAAATACGTACAAAATAAAGAAGAAGTTTATTCTAAGATAAAATCTCTTAAAAAAGAAGAGAGAAATTTTGAAAATACTATTTTGGCTTTAGAAAATTGCGACAATCCTTTTCAGGATATTTTTCATCAAATTGGAGTTTATTCTTTTACTCATACCAAAAAAGAATATCGTGATTTAGCTGATGACTTTAATAAAGCTTTATCAGAAAAAAGTGTGGATTTAGAGTATGATGAGGGTATTTATCAGGCTATTGTTGAATATAGAGAAGGGAATTATAAAAAAAAGAAGAAAGAAAAAACTGATTTAGATAAAAAATATGGAATAGGCAGTCTTAAACTTTTGGAAGACATTTATAAAGGGTATAAAAAAATGGGTTTTGATTTGCCAAAAAATAAACAAAAGCAATTAAAAGATATACTCAAAAAACTTTCCAGGCTTTCTTTGGATTTTTCTAAAAACATAGATGAATATAGAGATTTTATTTTATGTAATCAAGCAGAACTTGAAGGCTTGCCTGAAAACTTTATAAAGACTTTAGGGAAAGTTGGAGAGAATTATAAAATCACTTTAGACTATTCAAATATTAACCCTTTTCTCCAATATTCTTCAAATCGAAAAAAGAGAAAAGAAATTGTTGACAAAAACAACAAAAAGGGAGGAGTAAAGAATCTTAAAATTCTTTCAGAAATCATAAAACTTAGAAATCAGAGGGTAAAAATTTTAGGATACACAAATCATGTCGATTTTAAAACTGAAGACAGGATGGCTAAATCTGAGAAGTTTGTGAGAAGCTTTTTAGATGGTCTTGCAAAAAAATTAAAATTAAAATCCGATAAAGAAATTTTAGAACTTAATAAATTTGCTATAGAAAATTTGGAACAATATAAAAAAAACAAAAGTTTAGAGTATTATGATTATGCTTATGTTGCTACAAAATTTAAAGAATATAAATATTCTTACGACACCTCTAAAACGAAAGAATATTTTGAGCTTGAACATGTCTTAAAGAAAACTTTTCAAATTTTCGGAGAACTTTTTAATTTTTCTCTCGAAGAAGTTTTAGACAAAGATAAAAGGAAAATTTTAGTGAGTAAAGAAGTTCGTTTATATGAACTCTTGGATTCTCAACTTAAAAAACCTATTGCTTATTTAGTTTTAGATCTTTTCCCTAGAGAAGGAAAATATAGCCATGCTGCCCAAGCTGAATTTTCTACCGGCATACAAGGTCTAAAAATTAGCACTATTGTGTGCAATTTTTCAAAACCCAATAAGAAAGTTCCTTCGTTTTTGAGTTTGGGGGAAGTAGAGACTTTTTTTCATGAATTTGGGCACGCTTTACATTCTTTACTTTCCAAAGCAAAGTATTTTTCTCAAAGTGGAACAAATTGTGATCATGATTTTGTGGAAGTACCTTCACAGCTTTTGGAAAATTTCTTATATGAAAAAGAAAATTTAAAAAAAATAGCCATTCATTATCAGACAAAAGAAAAACTAGAGGACGGTATCTTAGAAAAGATAATTGCGAGTAGAAACTTTTTAAATGGTTATCAATATTTGCGACAGATTTTATTTGCGGAATTTGATTTAGATTTACACTCTCAAAAAATTAATGCGGAAGATTCTGCAAAATATTATAATTCTTTAATGAAAAAATATTTCGGCTATAATTTGCCAAAAGATGCAATTTTTCCAGCTGGTTTTGGTCATTTAGTTGGTTATGATGCCGGATATTATTCTTATTTGTGGGCTTTGGTATATGCTGATGATTTTTATTCTGAATTTGAAAAAGTAAAAAACAACAAAAGCAAAATAAAAGAAATGGGAAAAAGGTATAGAAAAGAGATTTTAGAAGTTGGGGGTAGTCGAAAAGAAATAGAGTCAACTAAAAAGTTTTTACAGAGAAAACCAAATCAAAAAGCTTTTTTAAATAAACTAAAATAAAAACTTATCTCAACTTTACACAAGAGGTTGTTTTGTGATATTATTTAACACAACAAAAGCTAAAAGGCTTATTTTTTTGTCTAAAAGAATTTTATGGATCAAGAATATAAAGAAATCAGGAATATTGCAATTATTGCTCACGTAGATCATGGTAAAACTACTTTGACTGATGCGCTCATGAAAGAGTGTGGTGTTTTAGAGGAGGGTTTTTCTATGGACGCAAATGACATAGAAAAAGAGAGGGGTATTACGATTTACTCTAAAAATACTTCCATGATTTACAAAAACACAAAAATTAATATTTTAGATACTCCTGGTCATGCGGATTTTGGAAGTGAGGTAGAACGGGTTCTTCGTTCCATAGATTCAGTCTTGCTTTTAGTGGACGCTCAAGAAGGGCCAATGCCACAAACTAGATTTGTTCTTAAAAAATCTTTAGAGTTAGGATTAAAACCGATTGTGGTGATAAATAAAATTGATAAGCCGGCTAGTGATATCAAAAGAGTACAAGATGAAGTTTTTGAATTATTTTTAGAGCTTGGAGCAAATGATGAGCAGTTAGATTTTTCTACAATTTACGCTATTAGTCGTGAAGGAATAGCTTTAGAAAATTTAAATGATGAAAAGATAAATTTGGAGCCTCTGCTCGACACTATTTTAAAAAAGGTACCAAAAGCTTCTGGAGACGTGAAGAATTCTTTTGTGGCCCAAGTTTTTAATTTAGCTTATGATAATTTTTTAGGTAGAATGGCGATTTCTAGAGTTTATGATGGTATGGCTAAAGTGGGTGAAAGTATTTTTGTTAAAGATCCTTTTACAGGAAAAACAATCTCTGGAAAAATTACTAAAATCTTTACTTTTTATGGAGTAAAAAAAATAGAATCTGAATTTGCTGTGGCTGGAGATATTGTTATGATTGCTGGCTTTCCAAATATTTTTATAGGAGAAACTTTTTTGAAAGATGAGAAAGGGGAAAGCAAGCCAGCTATTCATATTGATGAGCCAACTATTTCCTTGGATTTTTTAGTTAACGATTCTCCTTTTGCTGGAAGAGAAGGAAAATATGTTACCGGAAGACAAATTCGTGACAGATTAGAAAAAGAATTGGAAGTAAATGTGGGATTAAGGGTGGATTTTGGTATAGATAAATATTTGGTTTACGGAAGAGGGGAAATGCATATTGCTGTTCTTTTAGAAAATATGAGAAGAGAAGGATATGAGTTACAAGTTTCTCAGCCGAAAGTTATTTTTCATGAAATAAAAAATGAAGCAGGAGAGATAATAGGAAAAGAAGAGCCTATTGAAGAGTTGGTTGTAGACATACCAACAGATTTTTCTGGGGTGGTAATGGAAAAACTTGGAAGAAGAAAAGCTGTGGTGACAGATATGAGAGAAAGAAATGGAATTACAAGAATTCAAGCAGAAGTTCCTACTCGAGGCTTGTTTGGCTATAGGGGAGAGTTTGTGGTAGATACTAAGGGTTTAGGTATATTGTCTTCGAGATTTATAAGATTTGGAGAATATGTAGGTCCCATTCAAAGAAGGTTGGTAGGATCTATGACAAGTATGGAGAATGGAAAAGCTTTAGGGTTTTCACTTTTCAATCTTCAAGATAGAGGTGTCCTTTATATTGGTCCTGGAACAGAAGTTTATGATGGGCAAGTGATTGGTAACACTAGTAAAGGCGAAGAAATGATAGTCAATCCCACCAAAGGAAAACAGCTCACCAATATGCGAGCTAGTGGGACAGATGATGCTATTAATCTTGTGCCAGCTTGGGAACTTTCTATAGAAAGAGGTTTAGAAATAATGAATGAAGATGAATATTTAGAAATTACTCCGAAAAGTGTTAGATTGCGAAAACAAATTTTGAACGAAGGTATGAGAGCTAAAGTTAATAGAAAAAAAGAACAATAAGACCTAGGCTTGTGTTGACAAAGAGCATTATTATTGTTATACTTTAATAAGTTCAAAAAGTTTAATCTTTAAAATTTTTAAAAAATGGTTATTTCTAAAGGCTTAGAAAAAGGTTTAAAAACCTCATTCTCAGGGTATTTGACGGTAAAAGGTGAAAAGGCGGAGGATTTATTTTTGATCTTTTCCGCAAAAGAACTTAAAGATTTTTTATCAAAGTTCAGATCCAATATCAAAAAATATCCCTTCATCAAGGAGTTGTATAAATTTTTTGATGGAGAACAACAAGGTATGTCCGTACTCGTTATTTGGACAAAAGAAGACAAAAAAGTCTTGAATGGTTCGGGGTACACATTTACACCTTGTAAGCTTGTTGTTGAAAAAGATAAAGACTCTGAGAAAGAATCTTTTTCTTTTGTAGTTTGCGGGTGGCATGAATTTTGTTACCTAGAAAGCAAAGAAAACAAAACAGGAAAGAAATGAAAGCCGAAGCCAGAGTAAAATCTGGCTTTTTTTTTGTGTTAAAATGTATTTATAAAATTATGACACATCTACGCACTAAAAGAAAAAATAAAACAAAAAATGTTTTAGGTCTCGTTTTTTCTATTTTTTTAATTTTTGCCAGCATGGCTCTTTTGTTTGGTCTAAGTGATTTTCTGAAAGAAAAATCTTCGAGCTTTAATGTTTTTGCCAGAAATAATTCAAATGACTCTGTAACAAACAGAGAAAACTCTTCAGATTCTTTAAACACTTTTTCCTTTCGCGAAGAAGAGGGTGGAGCTTTGATTACGAAAAATGGAGACAAAATTTTTGTGGAAGTGGCTAATACTCCAGCTTTAAGAGAACAAGGATTGTCTGGAAGAAGTTCTCTAAAGATTTATGAGGAAAATGATAAAGTTTACACAGAAGGTTTATTGTTTGTTTTTGAAAAATTAGAGACAAGTAATTTTTGGATGAAAGAAATGAATTTTGATTTAGATATTATCTGGCTTGATGAATCTTTTACTGTTGTTCATATTGAAAATGCCTTGGCTAGCTCTTATTATTCAGCCGATCCTTATTCTTCGCAGGTTTTTACTAATGGTGACAATTTGGCTAAATATGTTTTGGAGGTAAAAATGGGAATTGCAAAAAGGTTAGATTTACAAGTTGGAGATAGTTTTGATGTTGATAGAGTTCAGTTGTAAAATCCTTTTGGAGAGAAGGTAAATGTGGTATATTCATAAGAAATAATGCAAAATATTAGGAATTTTTCTATTATAGCCCATATCGATCACGGTAAGTCGACTTTGTCTGACCGGCTTTTAGAGTTTACTAATACTGTAGAAAATCGCAAGATGAAAGATCAGGTTTTAGATTCTATGGATTTAGAAAGAGAAAGAGGTATTACAATTAAAATGACACCTGTAAGGATGCAATATAAAAACTATGTTTTAAATTTGATTGATACTCCTGGACATATAGATTTTTCCTATGAAGTTTCTAGAAGTTTGCGAGCGGTAGAAGGTGCGGTTTTGTTGGTTGATGCCACTCAAGGAGTGCAGGCGCAAACGTTGACTACTTTAGAAATGGCTCAAGCTGCTAATTTAAAAATTATTCCAGTCATCAATAAAATTGATTCTCCAATTGCTGATGTGGAAGGAGTCAAAAAACAAATAACTAATTTATTAAAAGTGAATGAAGAAGAAATAATTTCTGTATCAGGGAAAACTGGTGAAGGGGTAGAAAATCTTTTAGAAGAAATTATAAAAAAAATACCAGCTCCTAAATTGGAAAAGGTAGAAAGTAAATCTTTTCGGGCTCTCATTTTTGATTTTGAGTATTCTAGTCACGAAGGCGTGATTTTGTATGTCAGAGTTTTAAACGGGAATGTAGAAAGAAATGATGAGCTTTTATTTATAAAATCTAAATATAGATTTTTAGTAAGAAATGTTGGAACCTTTAAGCCAGAAAAAAAAGAGGGAAAAGAGTTAAGGGAAGGAGAAATTGGATATATTGTGACAGGTATTAAGGAGCCTGGGGTGGCGAGAGTGGGAGATACAGTCACAACTTTTTCTCACCCTCTTCCTCCTTTTGCTGGTTATGAAGAACCCACACCTTTAGTGTTCGCCTCTATTTATCCAGAAACTCAAGAGAGATTTGATGATTTGCGTTCTGCTTTAGGAAAATTGAGACTCTCTGACTCTTCTTTAACTTTTGAGGAAGAGATGAGTGGAGCTCTTGGCAGAGGTTTTAGATGTGGTTTTTTGGGTATGCTTCATTTAGAAATTATTACAGAAAGATTGAGAAGAGAGTTCGATCAAGAATTAATTGTCACACAACCTTCTATTACTTATGAAGTAGAAATGAGGGATGGTGTTTTGGAAAAAGTGTATACTCCAATTCATTTTCCAGATCATGGACAATATTTAAGAGTGCGTGAACCGTGGATCAGTCTGACCATTATTGTGCCGAATGAATATCTTTCTAATTTGATGCAACTTTTTCAAAAGCATGAAGGGGAAATAGTAGACATGAAAGATTGGGGAGAGAATAGGGTGAATATTCAAGTGAATATGCCATTGCGTGAATTGATGAGAAACTTTTTTGACGAATTAAAATCTGCTTCTAGTGGCTACGCTTCTATTTCTTATAAAATGGGAGAAATGAAAGACGCTTCAGTAACCAGATTAGATATTTTTGTAGCAGAAGAGAGGGTGCCAGCTTTTTCTCGAGTAGTAGCAGAATGGAGAGCTAATGAAGAAGCTGAAGAGTTGGTGGAAAAACTTTATAAAATTCTTCCGAGAGAATTATTTAGAGTAAAAATTCAAGCCATGATTAAAGGCAGGATTATATCTTCTCGTTCTATTGCTGCCATGAAAAAAGACGTGACGGGATATTTGTACGGAGGAGACATTACCAGAAAAATGAAACTGAGAGAAAAGCAAAAGAAGGGAAAAAGGCGTATGCAAAAAGAAGGAAAGGTTCACATAGAGCACGATACTTTTTTGGAGCTCATGAAAAAATAAAAACCAAGAAATTTCTTGGTTTTTATTTTACATAATATTTAGAAGAGGTATCAAAAGAAAAGCTATCATCGCTATGACTATCAGTATTGCCATAACTTTGTAAATTTTCTCTACCTTTTTCTTTGATTTACCAGTAAACATAAATTTATTTTGACATTATAGCACTTAAATAGTTTTTTTGAAATATAAGCTAAAATAGCTTTGTGTGATATATTTATATAGACAAATTATAGATAATATAGATAAAATACAAATTAGCTATTTATATGCGAAGATATAAGGAAAAATTCATATGGCAAAATATTTTTTATTCGAATTTTACTATAGTTGTAACAATTGTTTTAATCGTTTTGCTTGGTAGAGGAATTTTTGGGGTATATAAAAAATTTCAAGTGACAAAAACTGATTATGTACATGTTAGTAAAGAAGTAGATGAGGCGGAGAAGGTATTAGAAATGAATGAGTTAAAATTAGAAAACATAAACACCAAAGAAGGGGAAGAGAGATATATACGCGAAACTTATCCTGTAAAAAAAGCTGAAGAAAATGTTGTTGTTGTTTATAGCACTCCAGCGTCTACTTATGAAATTCCTAAAAATGATTCTAAGTGGGAAGTTTTTAAGGTTTTTTTAAAAAATCTTTTTAAAAGATAAACGTGGTATACTAATACACATAAGTGCTCAAGGTTTTTAAACATACATTTTTAAAATATGAACGAAAATAAGATTAAAAAAATTGAAATTTACTCTACACCTACTTGTCATTTTTGTAATCTGGCTAAAGATTGGTTTAAGGAGAAAGGCTTGGTTTATACAGAGTATGATGTTGCTAAAGATATACAAAAAAGAAAAGAGATGGTGGAACTTACGGGCCAATTAGGAGTTCCTGTTATAAAGATTGGGGAAGAGGTTTTGGTAGGCTTTAATCCAAACAAAATTTCAGAAGCTCTTTCTTCCAAAAACTAGTATTTTTAGTTTTGAAAAGAGTCTTTTTTGTGATAGAATATTAAGACTTTCCTTTGCCGAGATAGCTCAGTTGGTAGAGCGCTTCCCTGAAGAGGAATAGGTCGCCAGTTCGAGCCTGGCTCTCGGCACAAAAATAAAAAGCCTTTTTAGGGCTTTTTATTTTTTATTTAATTTTATTTCTTAGTACTTTTTATATCTTCAAGAAATTGTTTCATTTCGGGTATTCCCAGAATCGAAGTTGGTAAATCAGAAGTGGAGCTAGAAATATTGTTAATTGTATTTTGTAAATTCTGTATATTCTTATTGAAAGAGTTTATATATGGTTGTAAAAAGTAATAAGCTCCAAATAGAGTTCCTAAGATTATTATCCAATAAAAAGTTTTTATCCAACTAGAAATTTTTTGATTCCTTCGTATTTTGCGAAGCATTTTATTGTTCTCTTCTGTTAATTTTAAAAGTTTTTCAAAGTCATTTTCCATATGTCTATGTTATGAATATATTTTATCACCCTTTATGTTTTTTTGTGCTCTCGGCAGGAATCGAACCCACAAACCCTCCTTAGGACGGAGGAGTTATATCCATTTAACTACGAGAGCCTAAGAATTAAAATATAGCATATTTTAAAAAATAAAAAATCCCTTTTTCGGGATTTTTTGTTAAACACTTAAATGCTTTTAACTTTAACTTTAGCTTGTCTTGCTTTATCTATTTTTGGGAGACGAATAATTAAAAGACCATGTTTTTCTACAGCTTCCACACTTTCAATTTCAATTTCGTGAGGCAAAAGAATGCTTCGAGAAAAAGAACCCCAATAAAGCTCTCTATAAAAATAATCATCATCAGAGATTTGGGTGTTACCATCTCTTCTGCCTTTAATTGTCACCATGTCACGAGTAATAGAAATTTGAAGGTCTTCAGGCTTTACTCCAGCCAGCATAGCTTCAATGATTATTTCGTTTGGAGTTTGATAAACATCCACCGAAAGCTCACCATCTTCTTCTTCATACTCATCTTCGCCCCGAAAATCTGACAGTGTCTTTTCTGCGTCATCGAATTTGCGACTATTTTTTCTATCTACTTCAATTTCAACCTCCTCGTCTTCCAGGTTTTCATCTTCAACCATCACAGACCCGGCAAGCCTTTCAAAAAACGATTTTTTTTCTTTTGACATAAATTTATAAACAAAATTATTTTAACTATATAGATAAAACGCAAAACATTTTTAAACGTTAATATAATTATACCTATTTTTTAAGATTCTATCAATAGAATTTTTAATTAGTTATCCACAATTTACTTATTTTATCCAATTGGTTACTAAAAGCAGATCGTCTTTTTCATTTTTAAGAGATTTCCAAATTTCTTCTGTTACAAAAGGCATGAAAGGGTGAAGAGCTATAGTTAAATTTCTTAAAACCAAAAGCAGGGTGGCTTGAGCTGAAGTTTTTTCTTCATCATTTAGAATTCTAATTTTTAAATTTTCAATATGTTTATCACAAAACTCATGCCAAAAGTATGCGTAAATTTTTTCACTAGCCAAGTGTAGACGATAATTTTCTATGTCCGCACCAATTTCTTTAATTTGTTCTAAAGACTCGGATAAGATTTTTTTATCAGTTTCAAAAGTAATGTTATCGATATAATTTTCCTCTCCAGGATAATCTAGTGTTTTTTCTAAAACAAATCTTGTCGCATTCCAAATTTTATTTGCAAAATTTTTATAAGCTTTAATCTTATCTTCACTAAGTTTCAAATCATTACCTGGACCATTCCCAACAATTAAAGACATACGAAGAGCATCAGTTCCAAATCTTTCTATAAGTTCACGAGGGTCTAAAGCGTTGTTTAAAGATTTACTCATTTTTCTTCCTTTGGTATCACGCACCAATCCGTGAAGATAAGTAGTTTTAAAAGGAATTTCGTTTAAGGCATATGTGCTCATCATTATCATTCTGGCTACCCAAAAGAAAATAATATCGTGTCCAGTTTCCATAAGAGTTGTGGGGTGATATTTTTTTAGGTCTTCTGTTTTTTCTGGCCAACCTAGAGTAGAAAATGTCCACATGCCAGAAGAGAACCAAGTGTCCAGCGTGTCTTCATCTTGTTTTAGTTCTTTGTTTGTATCATTAAATCCTACAGCTGCAATATCTCCATTTTCGGTATACCAAACAGGTATTCTATGTCCGTACCATATTTGTCTAGAAATGCACCAGTCTCTTAAATTTTCTATCCAATGGGAATATACCTTTTCAAATCTTTCTGGAATAATTTTTAAACCTTTTTCGGCTACCGCTTCCAACATTAATTTTTTAAGAGTAGTTTTCTTTCCAAAATGTTCAAATTCTTTGTTGACAGCGATAAACCACTGAAGTTTTGGTAGAGGTTCTATAATTCCTCCAGTCCTTTCAGCTGTAGAAACATTTTGTAAAACTTCTTCTTTTTTTTCTAGTAAATTATTTTCTTCAAGCCAAGCTACAATTATTTCTCTAGCTTCAGTAACTTTTTTGCCATTCAATTCTTCATTACAGTTTATCATTTTGGCGTATTCATTAATGACTTGTTTTTTAGACAAGGCGTGTCTTTCGGCAATATCCCAGTCTATTTGAGAATGGGCAGGAGTTACCCCGAGAGCTCCTGTTCCAAATTCCATATCAACTTCTTTATCGGCGACAATTTTGATTTGAATAGGGACATTACAAAAATTACATTCGAAAACTTTACCCACAAACTCTTTGTATCTTTCGTCTTCTGGATGAACAGCTACAGCAGTGTCTCCCACCTTGGTTTCTGGTCTAGTAGTGGAAATGCTTATAGGAAAATCTGGGGCATATTTAAAAGTGTAAAGGGTAGTATTTCTTTCTTCATAAACTATTTCGTCATCAGAGATTACAGTTTGTCCCTTTGGGTCCCAGTTTACGATTCTGTTTCCTTGATAAATCAGTCCGTCATCATACATTTTTTTAAACATGGTATTTACCGCGAAATTTCTTTTCTCATCCAAAGTGAAAGTTAGACGTGACCAATCAAGAGAAGCTCCCATGGATTTAAATTGAGAGAGAATAGTATTCTGGGAAACAGAAACAAAATCTTCGATTTTTTCTAAAAGTTTTTCCCTTCCTAGATCGTGACGAGATTTACCCTCTTCTTTTTGGAGCTTTTTTTCTACTACAGACTGAGTAGCAATAGCTGCGTGATCAGTGCCTGGTAACCAAAGTGTTCTGTATCCGTTCATTCTATAATATCTAGCAATAATATCTTGAATGACTAGCATTAAAGAGTGTCCAATATGAAGAGTGCCAGTCACATTGGGAGGCGGAAGGATAATAGAAAAAGTTTTTTCTTTTCCAGAAGAGTCTTTTTTGATTTTTTCAGCTAATAAATTGTCTGGATTAAAATATCCAGAGTCTTCCCACTCTTTATATATTTTTTCTTCAGTCTCTTTGGGATTATAGGCGGTTAGAAATTTCTCAGGTAAATTATTCATATTTTTACTTAAATAATAGCCTAATATTATCATATTTTCTTAATTGTGATAAACTTTAAAGAAACAACTTTATGCTTTTAATAGTCAAAACTTTTTTTGGAATAACAGCTTCCGTTCTAGTGCTTGTTAGTTATGGTTTTTATATAATAGATATTTTAGACAAAAAAACTAAACCTCATATTTTTACTTGGGGACTTTGGTTTTTGATTATTTTTATACTTTTTTTATTGCAAGTTTCAAAAGGAGCAGAAGCTGGTTCTTTGCCGACTCTTTTTGTGGCAATCTTATGTCTCACAGTATTTATTCTTAGTTTAATTAAAGAAGACGATAAAAACATTAAAAAAGTGGATATTGTCTTTTTGTTTCTAACTCTCTCGGCTATACCTATTTGGCTTTTGGCTGAAGCTCCAGCAGTTTCCACTGGATTGCTGATTTTAGTGTATTCTTTAGCTGGCCAAGCGACTTTAAGAAAATCTTGGATTGACCCACACTCAGAAACCATTTCTCTTTGGGCTATTAATTCTTTTCGAGCCTTGATTTCTATTTTAGCTTTGTCCGAGTACAATTTCGTCACTTTAGCTTTTCCTGTTTTAGTTTTTGTCTCAGCCTTAGGTTTCTCTATTATACTTATAATCAGACGAAGACAAGTTACTAAAAAAAATAATTTAGACATATTTGAAAATTTTTATGAAAACTCAAAATAAAATTTTAAAAAAAATTTCTAAAACCTCTAAAAACCTTAAAAAGTTTTTAAATATAAAAAATAAATTACCAGAGCATCAATATAAAAAACTAAAAGTTAAAAAAGGTTTAGCTGAGCTCGGTCTTTTTGCGGATGAAAAAATCAAAAAAGGAGAATTACTTATAGAATACGTCGGAAAGATTTTAACTGATAAAGAAATTGAAAATCTTGCTGATAATAAATATATTTTTTCAGTAAAAAAAGATTTTAATTTGGACGGATCTCCAAAATGGAATATCGCTCGCTATGCAAATCACTCTTGTGAACCCAATGCGGAAAGTGAGATAAAAAATAAAAAAGTTTTTTTGCGAGCCATAAAAAATATCTCAAAAGGAGAAGAGATTACTTTTGATTACGGTGAAGAATATGTGAAAGAATTTTTATTAGATAAATGTAAATGTGGAACAGAGAAACATTTATATCACGACAAATAAAATTTTAAAAAATTTTTTATTTAAAAATAAAAAAGTTATCCACAAATTTTTTTTAAAAAAGTATTGTTCAAATTTTTTTTAAATGAGATAATTAAATCAGAGAGGCAGACTTAGGGTCCAAAGTCAAAAATTAAAAGCGCTCTCTCGAGTATTCAATACTTTTAAAAATAAATTATGGTAGCAAAGAAAAAAGTAGCTAAAAAAGCTCCAGCTAAAAAAGTAGCAAAGAAAAAAGTTGCTAAAAAAGCTCCAGCTAAAAAAGTAGCTAAGAAATAATAATTTTTTCTTAAGTTAAAAACTAAAATCCTCTGCGTCTCCCACGACAGAGGATTTTAGTTTTATTTTTCAAGCTCCTTTTGGAACTATTTTTTTGAGGTATACTAAATAAGACAGGGTAGAATAGAAGTTGATTTAAATTTCCAGAAAAGTTTATTAAAAATTTAATTCTTTTAAAATAAAAACATGAATATAAAAATTAAAGGTGTTGAAATAGAAATAACTGAAGCTTTACAAAATTATGCAGAAAAAAGAATGTCTGAAGCCTTGGAAAAATTTATTAATTCTTTTAATGAAAAAAATATTTTTGTAGAGGTAGAATTATCTAAAACAAATAACAGACAATCCAGCGGAGAGATTTACAAGTCTTCCGTCAGAATTACAGGATTTAAGAAAAAAATTTTTGCTGAATCAGTAAAGGATGACCTCTATGCGTCGATTGATGAATTGAAGGATAAGTTAGAAGAAAATATTTCAGAGATGAAAGATAAAAAAAGAACGCTTTCTCACAAGATGGCTCTAAACTTTAAAAAACTTTTTAAAAAAGAAGAATAAAGGTAAAAATATAATATGAATAAGCAGACTAAAAATATTTTAACTATTGGTTTTGTAATTGTTTTATTAATAATAGTTTCTGCAATTACTTACAACAATAATTTAAGTAATAAAAATAAAATTATAAATAAAAATATTAATACAAATATGTACGATCAAAATATAAACAATCAAGAAGAGCAAACGGTTTTCCGTACGGCTACTCTACATACGACTTTGGGGGATGTGGTTTTTGAGTTTTCTGAAGACAAGCCAGTAACGACTTCCAATTTTATAAAATTAGCTAAACAGAGATTTTACGACGGAGTGAAGTTCCATAGAGTAATCAATGGGTTTATGATTCAAACAGGGGATCCTTTATCTAAAGATGAATCTCAAAAAATCTTTTGGGGTACAGGTGGACCAGGATATAAGTTTGACGATGAGTTGACTGGCACTGAGACTTACGAAGTTGGAACAGTGGCCATGGCGAATTCTGGCCCAAATACCAACGGTTCACAATTTTTCATTATGACAAGTAGCACACCGCTTCCACCAGCTTATACAGTTTTTGGAAAAGTTGTAGAAGGGCAAGATGTCGCTCAAAAAATACAAGAAGTTGAAACAGACTCCAAGGACAGACCTTTAGAAAACATAATAATCAATTCTGTAGAGTTGAACTAAACTAAAGCAAACACCTTAAAATCTTAAAAAACTTTAAGGTGTTTTTATTAAAAATATCCTCTTTTAAAATCTTCCCATGTCATTTCAGATTTTCCTTCTGGAATGACATTTTTTATTATATCTACAGCTGATTTATTTTTCGCAAAATCTTTATCTAAATTGATTTTAGAGATTTTTATACGCAACTCTCTTTCTTTCTGTTTAAGAAAAAAGAAAATTGAGATGTGGGGTAAAAAGGCTTTGAATTTGTTTTGAACTTCTATAGCGCTATCTTCTAATTTTATTTCTCCGTCCGTTTTATTAAATTTTCTAGTGAAAGTAGCTTCAGAGTGATTTTGTTCTTTCAATTTTAAATTACCTTCTAAATAATGAGACAAAATCTGTGCCAACATATATCCTCCTTCTGCTCCACATTTTCTTTCTAAAGTCTCATTTGTGTCACCATCTAAGATTTCTATTTCTTTTTGTAATAAAATCGGGCCAGCGTCAATTTTTTCATTTAATTTTATGATTGAAACAGCTGTAAGAGCCTCCCCATTTAACAAAGCGGTTTGAATAGGGGAAGGACCTCTATACTTTGGTAAAAGCGAAGGGTGAACATTTAGTGTGCCATGCTTAGGAAGCTCTAAGATTTCTTTAGGTAAAATTTTTGGATAACTTACAACTAAAGCTACATCAAACACAATTTCTTTTAGTGGTGAATTTTTGGAATCAATATTTTCCAAGGTCTCTGGTTGCCAAACTTTAATATTCTTTGTCTCGCACCAAGTTGCGATTATGTTTTTTTGTATTTTTAAATTTCTGCCAACTTTTTTGTCTGGAGAGGTGATAATTAAAGAGGGGGTTAAGTCGTTTTTGTAGAGGGCATACAAAGCGCTTTCTGCCAAAGGTCCTACCCCAAAGAAAACAAATTTTATATCCTTATTCTGCATATTTTTCTTCAGCTTTTAATTTTTCCAAATCAATTTCTTGTAAATCTTCTGCGTGATCGATAAAAAGTATGCCATCCAAATGTTCACACTCGTGTTGAAAAATGTGAGCAATAAGTCCGCTGGCTCCGAAAGTAAATTTTACTCCATTTAAATCTTGAGCTTCTAAAGTGATATTTGTGTGCCTAAAGGTTGTTCCGTAAAGAGGGCGAACTGAAAGACAGCCTTCATCGGCTGCTAGCATTTTTTTGCTAGCTTTTTTAATTTTTGGATTAATAAAGACTAAGGGTCTCCATTTTGTTTCTTTGCCTTCGAGTTCATAAGCTTTTTCTTTAACGCAAAAAATTCTTTTCGCTACACCTATTTGTGGGGCAGCAATAGCTACGCCATCCTCTTCTTTTTCCATAGCTTCTTGCATATCAGAAATTATTTTTTTGAGCTCAAGAGTGCCAAATTCTTCTTTCTTCACCACTTTAGACTCTTGTCTAAGTACACTCTTTTCATCCAGTTTCCCAGTCGCGTTTTCCTTTTTCCAGTCAATTTGTACTATTTTAACCATAGATAGACACTTATATTATAAGGGTATTTTATCATAATATGTTATTAAAGGACACTTGACATAAATCGTTTTCATTTTAAAAAATATTTTGAGGATTTATTTCTAATCGAAAATCCGATAAAAGACTAATAATCTTTTTTGCAAAACTTGAAGGAAGATCCCTTCCTTCTTTTTTTGTTTGCCAAAGTTTTTTTGGAATAGATAGTGTTCCGACATAAGCTCCGGTCTTTTTTTCTACCGCCCAAACCACTTTTTTATTTTCTATTCTTTCTTCTATAAAGATTTTTTCTAAAATTCTCTCTATATCATTTTTAATTTTTATGTTTTTCTTTTCTATTTTAAATTTGAGAATATTAATATAAGGAGGTAAATCAAAATTTTTCCTAGTTTCTAGCTCGTCTTTCAAAAAATCTAGAATATTATTGTCTTCTAAATACTCCCAAACATTTTGTTCTCTTAAGCGGGTTTGAATTAGAATTTTTTCTTTAACATTTATTTTTTCTTTCATCTCAAGACAAATATTTAGAATCTTTTCATCAATATTTATTTCCGGTATTGAAAAAAGAGAGTCTAGAGAAATTATGGCCGCCAAATCTGTTTCAAAATTTGTATTTAAAAAATTCAAAGCTAAATCGGTACCAATTAAAATCGAAGTCTTTTCTTTTTGCCAATTTTTTAAGATATCTTTTATATCTGTTTTAGATTTAGCAATTTCTGAGTCTAAAACAAAAGTTTTCCAACCAATTTCTTTTAAATTTTCTTCTACACCTTGAGTTCCGACCCCGAGAGTTTTCATTCTCCAACTTCCACAATTTTCGCAAGTTAGATTTTCACTTTTTGATAATGTTTTTTTCTTTTTACAATTTGCACAGATATAAAGTCTTTCAGTTTTTTGGTCATTTTTTTTAAACAAAATATAAGGTTTGTCACAATTTTTGCATTTAAAAATTGTGTTACAGTCTAAACAAATTGTTTCCGTGTAAAGACCTTTTCTTTTTGTATATAAAAAAACTTTTCCTTTATTAGCTTTTGTTTCTTCAAGCTTTTTTACTAATTCTTCACTAAAGTAAACAGAATTATATTCTTTATTTTCTTGTTTGGAGATTTTTTTAACTCTATTTTTTAACTCCTCTCTTTTTAATTCTTTCTCTTGAGCCAAATCGACAATTCTAAATCTATTTTTTTTCTTAGTTTCTAAAACAGTGTCTAAATTAGCCTTCTCAAAACTCTGAAGAGAAATAATATTTCCCCCCAAAAGCAATTCCAAATTTAAATCTTTAGAAATTTTCTTTATAAACTCTCTAGCATCGATTTGTTTTTTGCTCGTATGGGAAAAATAATTGTAAGAATTTTCTTTTTCTAAAATTATGGTATTTAAATCAATTTTTTCTTTAAGTAAGAATGGTAAAAGAGAAGAAGTGGAAAGAATTAAAACATTTCCTTTTTCTATTTTATTTAAATTTTCTTGTACTTTACTTTTTGTTTGTCCAGAATGGAAAAAGGCAACATTTTTAATTTTATTTTTTTCAAAATAAGCTTGCGAGATTTCTAAGTCATTAATTGTTGGGAAAAATATGGTTGTAGATTTTTTATTTTTTAAATTCTCTCGTATTTTATTTAAATATAACTGATGTCTTTTTTGAAAATCAGAAATAGTTATTATTTTATTTAAATTCTTTTTTTCTGACTGGGTCTCTTCAGAAGAAAAAAAATCTATATTTTCAAAGACGAAATTTGGAATATAATTTTTTACTATTTCACTTTCTTTGACTCCTAAAAGAAAGGCTGTCTCATTAATGCTTTGAAAAAGATTTTCGTCTATAAATTTTTCTTTCAAAACCTTTTCTATTTTTCTAAGTGTAAATTTTTGAGATTTAAGTGAGATTTTTTCATTTTCTACTTTGACGATTTCGCAGACTAGACCAGGAATTTTTCGGTTTCTTATTTTAACCTCAACTAACGATCCTAAAAAGTATTTCTCTTTTGAGAAATAAGAAAAATAATTTTCAGGTAAACCGTTAGCAATAGGAATTATTTTTAAGATATACATGTTTTAATTATAACAAAACCTTTAGTATTTGTTATTTAGATTATTTTTAGAGAGTTTTCAATTTTAAGTAATTGCAAATCTTAAATAATTAGTAAAATGCTTGCAAAAACAATGGTTTATCTTTCTTTGTCAAGTTTGGATTTTTGTGATAAATTAATGATGAAATATAATCTATTTTAGTCTTTATGGCATTTTTAATAAAAAAATTAGGTATAGACCTTGGAACTACAAACACCAGAGTTTATGTGCCTGAAAAAGGTATCGTTTTGAACGAGCCATCTGTGGTTGCTATTTCTAAAGAAGACGGACAAATTTTAGCTATAGGCAATAAGGCTAAAGAGATGATAGGTAAGACTCCTGACGAGATTATCGCTTATCGCCCAATTCGTGACGGAGTGATAGCTAATTATAGAGTGACAGAAGCTATGCTTAAATATTATATTAATAAGGTTTTGCCTAGATTTAATATTTTTAAACCAGAAGTTATGATTTCTGTGCCAAGCGGAATTACTGGAACAGAAAGAAGATCTGTTATTGAGGCGGCTATTAAGTCTGGAGCTAAAAACGCTTACATTGTGAAAGAGCCGGTCTTGGCTGCCATTGGAGCTGGGATTCCGATTCATGAAGCTAGTGGAAGAATTATTGTAGATGTGGGAGGAGGTATGACTGATGTGGCTGTGATTTCTTTGGGTGGTATAGTTTGTTCAAAATCTGTAAAATTTGCTGGACAAAAAATGGACAAAGCCATTGTTGATTACATGAAAAAAAATCACAATTTAATTATTGGAGAACAGACTGCTGAAGATATGAAAATAGAAATTGGATCAGCTCTTCCTCTAGAAGAAGAAATGACGATGGAGGTGAAAGGAAGAGATGGAAATTCTGGTTTGCCCAAATCTATAGAAGTTAAAACTAACGAAATTACTAAAGCTATAGATAAAGAATTAAAACAAATTATTTTAGCGATAAAAAGTGTGCTTCAAGAAACTCCTCCAGAACTTTCTCGCGACATTATTGATAATGGAATTATTATGAGTGGGGGTTCTTCACTTTTAAGATATTTTCCTATTTTGGTAGAAAGAAGGACAGGAGTAAAAGCTGATCTGGCTACGGATACTATTTTTTGTGTTTCTAAAGGGACAGGTTTAGCACTCGCTCATCTAGATGTTTATAAAAAATCTATTTTATCTAAGAGATAAAAATGATATTATAACAACATGGATTTATTGACTTTGAAGGAAGGTTTGAATAGTAATTTTCAAGAAAAATTAGATAGAATTTTTAGTGAATTTAAATCTTCCTCAGCCAATTGTTTTTTACTAGAAACAAAAAATAGAGAAATAGTTTTTTCGTATTTTGAAGAAAAACTAAAAGAGGTTGAAGATTTTAGAGAAAGTCTTTTTATAAATTTAAAAGTTTTCGATATTTCTAAAGCTAGAGAGATTATTGAATATGGAAATACTGGTTTTTCCAAAAAGCATTTTATATTAATTTCTTTTTATTCTATTACTAGAGAGTCACAAAATGCTTTATTGAAATTTCTAGAAGAAGCTGGAGAGAATTTGAAAATTTTATTTGTAGTCCACGAGGGGCTAAATTTAATTAGCACAATTTTGTCTCGTTTGTATAAATTGGAAATTCATGAAGAAAAAATACTTTCAGAAAATGCTGAAAATGAATTTTTATTAAGAGCGGCTGAAAAATTTTTAACCACTAAAAAGATTCAAAGAATGAAAATAAAAGAAATTTCTCAGATTCTAGAAAAAAAAGACGAATACGCTTTAGAGTTTGAAGATAAAGAAAGGGCAGACAGAGAAAGCTTGGAAAAGTTTTTGATTTGCATACATGATTTTCTGGCCAAAGATTATGAAAATTTTATTTTAGAATCAGTGTTAGAAGAAAAAGATTTAGAAGTTGAAAATAAATTTAAAATGTTTAATTATCAAAATAAAGAATTTTTAGACGATATTTCAGATGTTATTGAAGCCATTAAATATTCTAAAAATAATTCTAGTAGTGGAAAAACTCTTTTAGAATATCTTTCTTTAAAACTTCCAGAAATTTCAAGTTAAGATTTTAAGAAACAAGGCTTTGTGATATAATCGCAAACATAATTAAATATAAGTTATGTCATACGATTTTACAAAATTTAAAGAAGAAAAAGAGAAAATTATAAATTATCTTTCCTCTGAATACCGATCCATACAAACAGGAACTGCTAGCCCTCAAGTTTTAGATTTGCTTTCGGTGGATTCTTATGGATCAAAAATGTCTATTTCGCATATAGCTTCAGTAGGCGTAGAAACTCCTGCTAATCTTTTAATCGTTCCTTATGATAAAAGTTTATTAAAAGAAATTGAAAAAGTAATCAATGAAGCAGATCTCGGTTTATCAACTTCTAGTGATTCTACCGGGCTCCGCGTTTTTTTCCCAAAACCTACCACGGAATCTCGACAAAAAATGGTAAAATTGATTAAAGAAAAATTAGAAGAGGCTAGAGTAAAAGTGAGAAATGTGAGAGAAGACTCTAAAAAAGAAATTGAAAAAGCGTCTAAAGATGGAGAGTTTGGAAAAGATGAAGAAACGAGATATTTAGAAGAGCTTCAAGAAGTTGTGAATGAAGCTAATCGTGAACTTGAAGACATGTATAACAAAAAAGAAAAAGATATTCTAGGAGAATAGATTATTATACAAAAACAATTTTTATAAAAATATGACAATCTTAATATTCGTTATTATACTTTTGGTTTTAGTTTTGGTTCATGAAGCGGGACACTTTTTTGCTGCTAAAATTTCTAAAGTGCGAGTCGATGAGTTTGCTTTTGGATTTCCTCCAAGACTTTTTTCAAAAAAGAAAGGTGAGACTACTTATTCTTTTAATGCTATTCCTATCGGTGGCTATGTGAAAATTTACGGAGAAAATGGTTTGGATCAAGAAAAAGAGCAAGAAAAATCTGAAAAAGATTTACTAAAAGAAAAACCAGATTTTAAAAGAAGTTTTGCCCACAAACATCCTTTGATTAAAATTTTTATTCTCTCAGCCGGAGTGATAATGAATTTAATTTTGGCTTATATTTTTATTACTGCTTCTGTGTATTCTACAACCACTTTTGCTATAGATAGAAATTCTGAAGAGTATAAAATTTTTGTGAATGAAGGAAGGATTCGTAACGAAACAGTTTTGATTGCTAATGTGGTCAAGAATTCTCCAGCTGAAATGGCGGGCTTAAAGGTTGGTGATGAAGTTCAAAAAATTTATTTGAACTCAGAAGATGTTATGGGTCAAGTCTCTAATAAAAAATCTATTGATTTAGATAGAGCGTCAGGTGAAGAGATTACTCAAGAAGTTTCTGAAACTATTAATGATGAAGAAAATAAGCATGGCGATTCTGTCACTATTGAATATAAAAATAGAAAGGGTGAAGAGCTTTCTACAACTTTAGCTGGGGTCTATAATGTAGAAGGTAATAAAGACAAAAAAATGATTGGTATTGCTTTTGCTAAAACTGCCACTATCAATCTAAAATTTTCTGAAGCCATTAAGATGGGTTTTAGTCAAACCGTAGAATTTACGGAGCTCACCTTAGTCGGCTTTAAAGATTTGTTTGTGAATTTGTTTACGCGGGGTGATTTTTCTAAAGATATTACTGGTCCAGTTGGAATTTTTGGAATGGTCGGCGATGCGGTTTCTTTGGGATTTAATTATCTTTTATTATTTTCAGCAGTACTTTCTATATCTTTAGCAATTTTTAATATTTTGCCATTCCCAGCTTTAGATGGTGGAAGAATCTTGTTTGTCTTAATAGAATGGATTTCTGGGAAAAGAATTTCTGAAAAATGGCAAGGTCTTTTAAATGGAGCAGGATTTATTCTTTTAATAATCTTAATGATAGTGGTGACCATCAAAGATGTTCTTAAATTATTTTAATTTTCAATTTAATTAAAAATAACAATTTCTCATTACTTTTGAGATAAGTCAAGTGTTTGTTTAGCATTTAAAATAATGTAAAATAAGTAATATTTATTAAATTATTTAAAATTACTTCCATGCTTCAATCAAAACTTTTCACCAAAACTAAAAAAGAATTTCCAGCCGATGAGACTAGTAATAATGCTCGTTTTTTGATTCAGGCAGGATATATATTTAAAGAAATGGCTGGAGTCTACTCTTTACTTCCATTGGGAGTCAGAGTTATACAAAAGATAGAGAATATTATTAGAGAAGAAATGAATAAAATTGGCGGGTTAGAAATGAAAACTTCTATTTTGCAAAATAAAGAAGTTTGGGAAAAGACGGGCAGATGGGACGATAATGCAGTCGATAATTGGTTTAAATCTACCTTAAAAAACGGTTCTGAAGTTGGTCTTTCTTTTACTAACGAAGAAGCTTATGCCAACATCATGAAGTCTTATATTTCTTCTTATAAAGATCTTCCAGTTTATCCATACGATTTTAAATCTATTTTTAGAAATGAAGCTAGAAGTAAATCTGGAGTAATGCGTGGAAGAGAATTTTATTGGAAAGCTCTTTATTCTTTTTCTAAAAACAAAGAAGAGCATGACAGATTTTACGAAAAAGCTGAGGAAGCTTATAGGAATGTTTTTGAGAAGGTTGGTCTAGGTGAGAAAACTTATTTAACTTTTGCCAGCGGAGGAACTTTTTCAAAATTTTCTCATGAATTTCAGACTTTATCTGAAGCGGGAGAAGATACTGTGTATGTCGATTTTGAAAAGAAAATTGCTGTAAATAAAGAAGTTTTAACAGATGAAATTTTGGAAGATTTAGAATTGGATAAAGAAAAATTAGTAGAAAAAAAAGCTATTGAAGTAGGAAATATTTTTACTCTTGGATATAAATTTTCAGATCCTATAGATTTGAAATATAAAAATAAAGAAGGGGAAGAGGAGGGGGTTTTTATGGGGTCGTACGGTATAGGAATTACAAGGCTTATGGGGACAATAGTAGAATGTTTTTCAGATGAAAAAGGAATTGTTTGGCCAGAATCTGTCTCTCCATTTAAGGTCCACATACTTTCACTTTTTCGTTCTGAAGAAGACGAAGCTTTTCATGTAGCTAAAAATCTTTATGAAAAACTTTCAGCCAGAGGTGTTGAAGTATTGTTTGATGATAGAGAAAATAAAACTCCTGGAGAAAAATTTTTAGATGCGGACTTGATTGGTCTTCCTTGGCGCGTGGTAGTTTCTGAAAAATCTTTAGCTGCGGGTGGAATAGAAATTAAAAAAAGAAATGAAGATGAGAGTAAAATAATTTCAATCGAAGAGTTTTTAGATAATTATAGTTATTAGGAGCAGGATTATGCACATTTTGTCAGGAGATATCTTTTGTGATAAGATATAGGAAATTTTAGCTATGTTAAAAAAGTATTTTTCGAAATTCTCTAATGATATTGGTATTGATTTAGGCACCACCAACACCTTGGTTACTTTGCGTAATGCTGGAATTGTGATTAATGAGCCTTCTGTAGTCGCTATCAACAATAAGACAAATAAAATTGTGGCTATTGGCACAGAAGCCAAAAACATGATGGGGCGAACTCCCGAACACATTACAATTGTTCGACCAATTATTGATGGTGTAATTTCTGATTATGAAGTGACTGAAGAATTTTTGTCCTATTTAATTAGCAAAGCAAACAATTTGAATAAAAAATTTTTGAGACCAAGGGTTGTTATCGGTATTCCTATCGGAGTAACTGATGTGGAAATTCGGGCGGTAGAAGATGCTGCTAATGCTGCGGGGGCGAGAGAGGTTTATATTTTAGAAGAAGCTGCTGCTGCAGCTATTGGCATGGGTCTTCCTATAGAATCACCTTCTGGTTCTATGGTGGTGGATATTGGAGGTGGAACCACAGATATCGCTATCACTTCACTTTCCGGAATTGTTAAAAGAAAAAATTTAAAAATAGCGGGAGATAAAATGAATCAAGATATTATTTCTTTTATTAGAAATCAGTATAAGGTTTTGATTGGTGAAAAAACAGCCGAAGAAATAAAAATTGAAATTGGTTCAGCTTTACCAGATGCTCACTCAGTGGTGCAAAGAACTATGTCTATTAAGGGGAGAGATTTAGTTTCCGGGCTTCCTAAAGAGATAGATATAAATGAGACAGATATTCGTGAAGCTATGACTCCTAGTTTGTCTCAAATTGTAGAAGCGGTAAAGGAAACTTTGGAAACTGCTCCTCCAGAAATTTTGGGAGATATTTTGACAGATGGCATAATACTTACGGGCGGAGGTTCTCTTATTAGAAATGTCGATAAATTGTTCGAAGAAAATTTAAAAGTTGTTGCTCATATATCCGCAGGTCCATTGACCGATGTGGTGGTTGGGACAGAAATGGTTTTAGCTGATTTGAATAGATATAGTGAATTAGTTATTAAAGATTCAAAAGAAATAATTCCTATTGAATAAGTCTGACAAACAAATTCAGTTTGAGTTGTTTTTGGATTTTTTATTTATTGTATAATCGTATTATGAATCTTAGGGCTAAAAAAAACTTTCAATATAATATTTTATTTATTATTTTATACTTTGTATTCCTGCTTTCTTTTCCTTTTCTCAGAAGCTATTTTAATGTAAATAATATAAAAGTTGTAGCACCAGAATCGGCTTTGGTTGCCGCCAGAACTTCCACCAACCTTGTCTCAGGCATTTTCCATAATATTGTAGGATATTTCTCTGAAAGAAAAGATTTATTGAATGAAATCTCTTATTTAGAAAGAGAGTTGCAAGAGGAGAAAAATAAAAATGTTTTGGCTGAAGTTCGAGATTCTAATGAAACCAAAATTGTAGCCAAGAAAATATTTTCTGATTTTACAAACATTTATCAAGCCATACTTTTGGATAAGGGTAGAATAGATGATGTACAAGAAGGAGCTGTTGTTTTTTTGTATCCAAATAAAGCGATAGGAGTTGTGGATTCTGTAAGCAACAAATCTTCCTTGGTTTTTCTTTTTTCCAAAGACAAAAATCTTGTCGAAGGGGTTGTAAATACTAAAAATTCAAAAGAAAATTTAAAAAGTGCGTTCGTGGGAAATGAATCTGCTGAAAATCTAAATTTAAACTCCACAACCTCTACCTTAAACTCTACAACCTCTACTTTAAGTGTGACAACTTCTGGGCAAACTTTAACTTTCCCAAACGAAATAAACATTGATTTGAGTACGCCAGTTTCTTCTTCTGGCGGTCTCTTAATTGAATTTATTGGATACGGAAGTGGAGACTTTGTGGCCAAGATTCCAGAAAATATAAATATCTCTACTGGGACTATAGTTTATTTAGCGAGAGACGAAAATAAAGCTTTGGGTGAAATAATTAAAATCGAAAAACAAGAAGCGTCTTTTCATCAAATTTTATTTGTGAGAGGATATTATAATACAAGAGAAAACGGAGATTATTATATAGAAAACAATTAAATATATGAAAATGGTTAAAAACAAATTTTGGAGAATAATTTTAAATATAATAATCGTAGCAGTTTTGTTTTTCTGTATTTTTTATGATTTAAGTTTGTCCAATATCAATTTTCCATTTTTGACCACTATCTTTTTTGGGGTTTTTATTATTTATAGATTTTTAAAACCATATTTGAGATAATATGATTAAAAAATATGGCGAATATTTTTAGAAAAAAATTTTTTAGAAAAAGGCAAAAAGGTGGAGAAATTAATCCTGAAGACATTTTTGTAGATTCTTCAAATTTACCCGGTCTTGATACAGAAAGGATGGAAGGATCTTTTAATAAACCGATTTCTTCCTTTATGGAGCACTTGCCATTATTTATTTTAATAATTATTTTTTCTATTTTTTCTTATAGATTATATACACTTCAAATTCAGAATTATGATTATTATAAAGAAAGATCAGATAGTAATAGATATAATTCAAAATTAATAATTGCTAATCGTGGAGAAATTTATGATAGAAATGGAAAAATTTTAGCTAGAAATATCACATCTAGCTCTAGTGACATTTTAAAAAGAGAATATATAAAAGTTCCAGGATTTTCTAATTTATTAGGTTATGTCTCTTCTCCTAAAAAAGACAATTTAGATAATTTTTGGCAGGACACCTATATTGGGAAAGACGGGGTAGAACTTTTTTATGACGATTTATTAACTGGGGTTAACGGAAAAAGAATCGTTGAAAAAGGTGTTAAATCTTCAATAGAATCTGAAAATTTAATTATTAAACCCATTCCAGGGGCGGACTTAACCTTAACTGTAGACTCTGTTTTGCAAGAAAAATTATATTTTTCTATTAAGGAGTCGGTTAACTCAAGAGGTTTTACTTCTGGTGCTGGAGTTATTTTGGATGTAAATAATGGAGAAATTTTAGCTATGGTATCTTTTCCTGAGTATAATAATAATTTAATGAACAACGCTAGCACTTCTGAAGAAAAAAAAATAGTAGCTGAATCTTTACAAGATAAAAGGACTCCTTTTTTAAACAGGGTGACCTCTGGACTTTTTACACCAGGCTCTGTAGTAAAACCTTTTATGGGGTATGCTGTCTTAAATGAAGGCATTATTACACCAGAAAAAAAACTGCTCTCTAAGGGAGCTATAGTGATAGAGAATAAATATGGTGGGCCAGATACAGTTTTTAGAGACTGGAAGGTGCATGGTTGGGTAAATGTTGTTGAAGCTATAACTGTTTCTTCTGACGAATATTTTTATCAAGTTGGAGGAGGTTATGAAGACCAAAAAGGTCTGGGTATTGTTAAAATTGATGAATATGCAAAACTTTTTGGACTCTCTACTGCCACAGGAGTAGACTTGCCGGGAGAGGTTTCAGGAATAATACCAACTCCAGAATGGAAGAGAATAAATTTTATTGATGGAGAATGGAGGCTTGGGGATACCTACCATACTTCTATCGGTCAATTTGGTTTTCAAACAACTCCTTTAGAGTTGGTTAGATATATAGCCTCTGTTGCTAATGGAGGCAAACTTGTTACGCCTCATGTATTTTTGTCTGCTACATCTTCCAATGAATTGTCTAATAAAGTAATAATCGATCAATATAATAAAAAAAAATGGGACATTCAAGATTTAAAATTAAATCAAGACGCTCTTAAATATGTGGCTCAAGGAATGAGAAATGTGGTTCTTCCTGGGGGGACTGTTCCTCAACTAAATATTTCAGGCCTTGATGTTGCGGCTAAGTCTGGGACGGCAGAAATTGGTATCGTAAAAGGAAGAGTTAATTCTCTTATGGTTGGATATTTTCCATTTAATAAACCAAAATACGCTTTTGCTGTTGTTCTAGAAAATGGTCCAGTTGATGCTCCTGGAGCTTCTTGGGCTATCAAACCTGTTTTAGAATATATCTCTCAAAATATAGATCAATATCTAAACTAATTTTAAAAAGCACAAAAATGTGCTATTATTTTAACAATTATCAATAGAACTTTAAAAGGATTTTAAATTTAATTTTTATGGCAAAAGAAGTAAAAGAATATTTAACAATTGAGAAAAAAAAGGAACTTGAATTAGAGCTTAACAACTTAAAAACGGTGCGTAGAAAAGAAATTGCAGATGCGATTGAGTGGTCAAAATCTCTTGGAGATTTAGCGGAAAATGCAGAATATTCTCAAGCTAGAGAAGATCAGGCTAGATGTGAAGCTAGAATTAACGAATTGGAGACAATTTTACAAAATGCTGTAATTACAGCCTCCAAGAGTTCTAAAAATGTTGTAGAAGTAGGTTCCGTGGTAGTGGTAAAAAATTTAGAGGGTAATGATGAGATGAACACCTTTACGATTGTCGGTTCAGAAGAAGTCGATTTAGATAGTGGAAAAATCTCAAACGAATCTCCTCTTGGGTCAGCTTTACTAGGAAAGAACGAAGGCGAAACGGTTTCTTTTGTGGCTCCAAAAGGAGAGGTAAAATATAAAATCATTAAATTAAGTTAATCAAATTTTATGGCAAACAACAATAAAAATACATACGGTATAGTATATCTTTTGGTTGCTGCCACAGTAGTTTCTCTATTTTTTTATTTGGTAAATAAGGTTGATGGTCTTAAAGTGAGAAATAATGTTATTGATAATATATCGGATGATATTGCTAACAACGGAAAAGTTGATAATGTGTCTAAGACAAATTTGCTAGAAGAAAGTGGGTGGCTTTGGAATAATACAAAATATTTAGATCGTAGAGTCTCTTTTCCTAACCAAGGAAAGATTTTCAATTTAATTTTAAAAGCAGACAATACTTTTTATTCTACAACTGATTGTAATAATCTTTCTGGCAAATACAATTTTCAAGATCTAAAAATAGACTTTTACGATATAGCTAGAACAGAAATGTACTGTGAAGATATGCAAGAAGAGAAGTATTTGAGAGATTTGGAAAATGTAGAATCTTATTCTATAAATAAAAATGATATTTTGATTTTAAATATGAAAGACGGTGCGGGAAAAATGTATTTTAATTTAAAAGATTTTGAAAAATAAAAATAAAAATCATTATGACATCAATTTTAGAATTAAAAGAAGAAAGAATAAAGAAATTGGAAAAGCTGAAAGAGAAAGGTTACAATCCTTTTGTTGCTCATTCCGATAGGAATATTTCTGTTAAAGATTATTTAACAAATTTTGAAAATTTAAAAACAGTTATCTTGGCTGGACGTGTAATGTCTTCTAGGGGGCAAGGAAATTTAATTTTCTTTGATATTTTTGATGGTTCTAGTGAATTTAATGAAGAAAGTAAGGTGCAAGCTATCATTAAAAATCCAGAAAGTGAAGAAAAAGTTTTTGATTTTTATAAAGAGTTTGTAGATATCGGGGACTTTGTGGAAGTGGAAGGAGAAACTTTTTTGAGCAAGACTGGTCAAAAAAGTATTTTAGTAAAAAATATAAAAATTCTTACTAAGTCACTTTTGCCTTTACCAGACAAATATCATGGTTTGCAAGATGAAGAACTTAAAATGAGGTATAGATATCTTGATATTTTGACCAACAATGATTTGCGAGAACTTTTTTTTAAAAAAGCAAAATTTTGGAAAGTTGTTCGTGAGTTTTTAACAGCAAAAAATATGCTTGAAGTAGAGACTCCAACTATTGAAACTACTACTGGTGGAGCTGAAGCTAGACCCTTCAAAACTTATCATAACGATTTTGATATGGAAGTGTATATGCGAATTTGTGTTGGAGAACTTTGGCAAAAGAGACTGATGGCAGCAGGTTATGCAGGAACTTTTGAAATCGGCAGAGCTTATAGAAATGAAGGTTCTAGCCCCGAACATCTTCAGGAATTCACTAATTGTGAATTTTATCTTCCTTATGCAGATTATAGAGACGGAATGAAGTTGGTGAAAGATTTATATATAAAAATTGCTAACGAAGTTTTTGGAAAAACAAAATTTGAGATGAAAGGTTTCACTTTTGATTTGGCAGATGAGTGGATAGAAATTAACTACGCTGAAGAAATTAAAAAACAAACTGATTTAGATATTTGGCAAGTTGGTGACGAAGAAATCAAAGATAAATTGAAAGAGTTACAGGTTAAATATGACGGGGAGAGTCGAGAAAGACTTTTGGATACTCTTTGGAAATATTGTCGTAAAAATATTGCTGGTCCTGCTTTCTTGGTAAATCCACCGTTGTTGGTGGCACCTTTAGCAAAACCAAATCCTGATGGGAAAACTGCGCAAATGTTTCAACCGATACTTGCTGGTAGTGAAATTGGTAGAGGTTATTCAGAATTAAATAATCCAATTTTACAAAAAGAAAATTTTGAGAAACAAAAACAACTTTTGGAAAAGGGCGACGAAGAAGCAATGATGCCAGATTGGGATTTTGTAGAAATGTTGGAACATGGTATGCCTCCTACTTGCGGTTTTGGTTTTGGAGACAGACTTTTTTCCTTTTTGGCTGGTCTTCCACTACGTGAAACTGTAATGTTCCCACTTGTTAAGACTAAAAACTAAGCATTTTCAATGGTTTGATGGTATTTTCCACAGCTTTAGCTGTGGTTTTTACTTGCTACAAATATAAAGTGGTATATAATGGGATTAGGTGGGATATTGTGGGAGATATCGTGAATACCACTATTATATTTGATTATGCTTATCGGACACTATATTCATCAACTCGACGATAAAAAAAGAATTTCTATTCCATCAAAATGGAGAAGTGTTCTTGGCAAGAAAGTTGTTGTGACTAGTGGTCTCGATAAATCGCTCTTTGTATATAGTTTAAAAGAATGGCAAAAAATTGCAGAAACACTTTCATCTTTATCTTTTACAAATAAAGACACAAGAGGCTTTACTCGTTTTATGCTTTCCAACGCTTTTGATACAAATCTTGATTCTGTGGGAAGAATTTTGATTACTGATCAGCTTAAAAATTTTGCTGATATTAAGAAAAAAGCTGTATTGGTAGGAATGCATTCTAGAGTGGAAATTTGGAGTGAAGAAGAGTGGGAGAGGTACTCAAATTCAAATAACAAAAGTGCGGATTCTGTAGCTGAAAAATTGTCTGAATTTGGTATTTTGTAAAACTTATGCATATTCCAATTTTATTAAAAGAATCTATTGATTCTCTTAATCTTAAAGAAGGGGATGTGGTAGTAGATTGCACAACCAATAGAGGAGGACATTCTCTGGAAATATCAAAAAGGATAGGTAAAAACGGAAATTTGATTTGTCTCGATCTTGATGGCCAAGCCCTCAAAGAGGCTCAAGTTTTTTTGAAATCAGAATTAAAAGATAATTCTCCAAATATTTTTTTTGTAAATGAAAATTTTAGAAATATTAAAAAAGTTTTAAAAGATTTAAAATTTGAAAAAATAGACGGATTGATGGCGGATTTAGGAGTTTCTTCGCAAGAGATAGACGAGTCTGGTAGAGGTTTTACTTTTCAAAAAAATGAACCTCTTTATATGACTTTGCAAGATAAAATTTCTGAAGACGCTTTAACTGCTGAGAAAATAGTTAATACTTGGGATGAGGAAAATATTGCTGATATAATTTACTATTATGGAGATGAGAGATTTGCTAAAAGAATAGCTAAAAATATTTGTTTAGAAAGAAAAAATAAAGAAATAAAAAGCACTTTTGATTTGGTGGAGATTATAAAAAAGTCTGTACCAGAAAAATATAAACATCAAAAGATACATTTTGCCACTAAAACTTTTCAAGCTCTTCGGATTACTGTAAATGATGAATTGCGTGCCGAAGAGGAGCTGGTTCAAGCTCTTCCAGAAATTTTGAAAGAAAATAAAAGAGCTAGTTTTTTGACTTTTCATTCTGGAGAGGATAGGGTTTTGAAAAAGTCTGTCAATCTCTTAAAAGATGAACTTCGCTTTATTAAGTTTGACAATAAAAAGAATTTCTTAGAACCAGAAAGAAAAGAAATTTTTGAAAATCCTAGATCAAGAAGTGCTAAGTTGAGAGTTGTAGAAAAAAAATATGCAAATTAGAAACACACAATTGAATAAAGATAGATTGAATGGAAATAAACTTTATTTGCACACTTTTAAGAATTTTTCTACTACTAGCACTAAAAAATCTCTTAAGATTTATGTTATACACGCTCTAATTTCTATTTTGGTGATTTTGAGTATAGTTTATATGATAATTGTGGTAGCTACAATTTTTAATATTATAAACAAAAAAGAAGGCTTGGCTACTATCAATAATATAAACATGAAATCAACCAAACTTGAAAAAGAATACAATTCAACAATTTCTAACATTACCAAAGAATATGCTTTAAAAAATGGTTTTGTAGAAGCCAATAATAATAATTTTGCTATCAGAAAAGATGCGGCGGCAAGTTTTTCTTTTTTATACGAAAATATCACCAACACTAATGATCTAGAAAATTTTAACCAATAGGAGGTGATATGTCTGAGAAAAATAAATTAATTCACAACCGGATAAATATTTTTGTTTTGGCTATTTTTTTATTTTTTATTTTAATTGTCGTAAGACTTTTTTATTTACAAGTAATTCATGGAGCAGAATACAAAAGAGCTGGAGAAAGTCAGTATTTTTATGATACGGGAGAAAATTTTGACAGAGGGTCTATTTTTTTTACCAATAAAAACAAGGCACTTTCTCCTGCAGTAGCCATGTCTAACGAATATGATATAGCTATAGATCCAAAAACTATTGATTTGTTTTTTCAAAAAAGAATGAGTGAAGGGTCGAATTTGGCTACCTTAGAGAATGATTATTATGTAAAAATTTCTAAAGTTTTTGAAGATTATAATTCTGAAATTATTAAAGACAATGCTAGTTCTTCAGTTGTAATATTTTTAGATAGGCAGGCTTTTTTTGAGAAAATGCACAACACTGAGTCAGGCTATGAAGTTCTGTTAAAAAATGTTCCAGAAAATATTGCTAACGATATAATCTCTTTAAGATTAAAAGGTGTTATTGTGAACAGAAAAAAAAGTCGTGTTTATTTTGAGAAAGGTGTCGGAGCTAAAGTTTTTGGTTTCGTAGGCTTTTCTGAAGATAAAAAAACGGGCTTGTATGGATTAGAAAGATACTATAATGATGTTTTAGAAAAGAAAAATCTTGTAAACGCTAATTTTTTTGCAGAAGTTTTTTCAGATTTCAATTCTAGCGATTCAGAAACTGAAGAAAAATCTCGCATGCTTCAATACGCTTCTTCTGAAGGAGATATCAATTTAACTCTTGATGTAAATGTGCAAAGATACACAGCTAAAGTTTTAGCTGAGGCTAAAACTAAATGGAATTCTCAGAAAGCAGGAGCTATTATTATGGATATAAATGACGGCTCTATTATAGCCATGGAAGAAATTCCTTCTTTTGATCCTAATAATTACAAGGAGGTTTCTGATATTGCTTTTTATAATAACGATTTGATTTCTGGGGTTTATGAAATGGGTTCTATTATAAAACCTTTAACTGTGGCTACGGCTTTAGATTTGGGTTTGGTTGACGAAAATACTACTTACAATGACACTGGAACTATCACTTTAAGTGGTTACAGTATTTCTAATTATGATAAAAGAGCCAGAGGTCCAAATACTTCTTTACAAAAAATCCTTTCCGAATCTTTGAATGTTGGTATTGCTTTTTTAGTTCAAAAGATGGGAGGAGATAATTTAAGTCATTATTTTAAAGAGTTTGGTTTTGGGGAGTACACAGGCATAGATTTACCTTCTGAAGCTTCTGGTTTGACTGGTAATCTCGATTCAAAAGTAGCGATTGATTTGGTGACTGCTGGCTATGGACAAGGTATCGCTACCACACCAATTCAGACCATCAGAGCTTTAGCGGTTTTAGGTAATGGGGGAAAACTTGTGACTCCACATATTGTGGAGAGTATAAGTTATGATAATGGTACAACTAAAGTTATAGCTCAAGATGATTCTGTTTCAGTTTTTAAAAATGCTTCCACTAGCCAAATAATTAGCAAAATCTTAACAGAAGTAGTGGATGGAGCTATGAATGCAAAAAATCCGAATTATACTGTAGCAGCAAAAACTGGTACAGCGCAAATACCAGATCCAATCACCAAAAAATATTATGAAGATAAGTATCTTCACTCTTTCTTTGGGTATTTCCCGGCCACAAATCCAAAATATATAATTTTCTTATATCAAGTAGATCCTCGAGGTGCTCAATATGCTTCTCAAACCTTAAAAGAATCTTTTTTCAATCTAGTTAATTTTTTAATTAATTATTACGAAATTCCACCAGATAGATAAGAGAAACTTTTCTATAAACACTCATGTGATATAATCTTTTTATACCTAATAATTTTAAAAACAATATGTCAAACGTAATAAAACACTCCTCTCAATATGGCAAAAAAAGAAATAATGCCGTAGTGGTTGTCGGTAGTCTTTTAACTATAATTATCGTTCTTTTTGGTTTGAATTATTTTATTAGTCAAAAAAATAAAAGTGACACTCAGTCAGTTGGAAAAGTTGCTAATACACAAACAACAATGGGAGATTTGGACGCTAAGGTCAGAATTGTGTCCTATTCTGATTTTCAATGTCCAGCTTGTGCTGGTTTTGGAAAAGTGTTTCCTGAAGTTTATAAAAATATTATAGAAAAATATGGACCTTCTTCTCTTGCTTTAACTTATAAACATTTTCCATTAACCTCTATTCATCCAAACGCTTTTTTGGCGGCTCAATCTGCTGAAGCGGCAGGTAATCAGGGTAAATTCTGGGAAATGCATGATATTTTGTATGAAAAACAAAATGATTGGGGAAATGCTATGGATGCAAAGAGTAAAATAGAAGGTTATGCAAGAGATTTGGATTTAGACATGGCCAGATTTATTTTAGACAGAGATAGCAGAGAAGTTCAGAAGGTGGTGAACGATTCTTTAGCTGAAACTAAAAAGTTAGGTTTAACTCACACACCTTTTGTCTTTATGAATGGTCTTGAGATGAAGGACTTAAGATTGTCAGCTGAAGACATACAATCTAGAATAGAAGCAGAACTTCAAAGATTAGGGGTTTCTCCAATTAGTCAATAACAATTAATTTTAAATTTTAAAAACCGTTAGGAGCTTTAATCCTTTTAGGGATTTCCAAAACGGTTTTTATTTTGTATAATAATCAAAATATATGGGAATAAAACAATTTTTTACAAAAGAGGCGGCAAAATATGCAACTCGTAAATTACCAGAAGATCAAAAAGAAATGATTAACAATCTTGTAGAACAAGATCCAAAACTTTTTGAAAAAATAGCCAAAGAAACTAAGGAGTTAGTCAAAAAAGGCAAACCAGAAATGTATGCTTCTTTTGAAGTTATGAAGAAATATCAAAAAGAGCTTCAAGAAGTAGCTGAAAAAGCTGGTGTTCAGAAAACTGTAATTAGATAAAATAAAAGCAGAATTTATTTTTATAGCTTTTAATATAATTTTTTCTGTTTAACAAAATTATGTCACTCTCTATTGGGATAGTCGGATTGCCAAATGTTGGCAAAAGTACACTTTTTAACGCGCTAACAAAAAATAGCGTACCGGCTGAAAACTATCCTTTTTGTACAATTGATCCTTCGGTTGGAATCGTGGAAGTAGAAGATAATCGTCTTTATCAACTTTCTAAAATGAGTAATTCCAAAAAAACTATTCCAGCAATAGTGGAATTTGTAGATATTGCAGGTTTGGTAAAAGGCGCTAGTGAAGGGGCTGGGCTTGGAAATAAATTTCTTCAACATATTCGAGACACAGACGCTATTTTGGAGGTTGTGAGACTTTTTGAAGATGACAAACAGATTCATGTGGAAAATAGAATTGATCCACTTTCAGACATTCAGATTATTAATATGGAATTAATTTTAGCAGATTTGGCAACAGTGAGTAAAAGGCTGGAAACTATTGAAAAAGAAGTTAAAAAAGGAGACAAGGAGGCTATCAAGTTCAAAGATTTACTTTTAAAATTGAAAAATATTTTAGAAAGTGAAAAGTTAGCCAGAAGTATTTTGTTGGAAGAAAATCTTGCAAAGGATGAAGAATTTTTGAAATTTTTAAAAGAGCTTCACTTAATTACCATGAAGCCAATCATGTATGCTTTAAATAAAAAATGTGGCGCCAAAAATTTGGACGAGGTGAGTGATGAGCGATATATAAAACTTTTAAATTATTTTAAAGAAAATGACTTTAATTATTGTTTAATAGACGCTAAAGTGGAGGACGATTTAAAAGATTTTGAAGGAGAAGAAAAAAGTGTCATGAGACAAGAGATTTCTGGAGGGGGTGTTTGTGATGATGGCATTCAGAATCTTATTGCTGAAAGTTATAAAATGCTTGGGCTGGAAACTTATTTTACTACAGGAGAGGATGAGACTAGAGGCTGGACCTTCAAAAAAGGATCTACTGCTCCGGTAGCGGCTGCTGCTATTCATACAGATTTTCAAAATAAATTTATTCGAGCCGAAGTTGTTGCGAGCAGAGATTTATTAGAATTTAATGGGTACAAAATGGCTAGAGAAAAAGGGCTAGTTCGCACAGAAGGAAAAGAATATATAGTTAAAGATGGTGACGTGATAGAATTTAGAATATAGTTGATTTTTCTTGTTTTTTGTGATAATATTTTTAGACTTACGAAAAACTAAATTTATGAAAAAAGATTTACATGGAGAATATTTTGCTGACGCTGTAGCTACTTGCGCTTGTGGTGCTAAATATGTAGTAGGTTCTACCAAAAAAGAAATAGAGGTAGAAATCTGCTCAAAATGTCATCCTTTTTACACAGGACAAGAAAAAGTTCTCGACACTGCAGGAAGAGTGGATAGATTCAAGAAAAAGATTGCTAAAGCGGCAGAAGTTAAAGCTAAGACTAAAAAAGCTTAACTCACAAAATAAAAACATTCGTATTTTTCGGGTGTTTTTATTTTGGGTAATTAACGATATAATAAATTTATAAATATGACTTACACAGAAGAAGATTTTAGAAATAATGATAAGACAAAATATATTTTTCCTTCCTATGAAGATCTTTTAAAAAAAGAAGAGGAAGCTAATTCTCTATTATTTGATGAAGAATTAAAAGAGGTAGCTGAAGATGAGTTGAAAAATATTCACACTCAAAAAGAAACTCTTTGGAAAGATATGTCTGAAATTTTAGATAAAGATAAAGAAGAGGAAGAGAAGCCAAAATCTTTAATTTTAGAAATTGCGGCTGGAGCCGGAGGGGATGAGTCTTCTTTATTTGCAGCTGAACTGGCTAATATGTATCAAAACTTTGCTCTTAATAATAGATGCTCTTTTGAAAAATTAGACGAAAGTGTCTCTGATGTGGGCGGTTATAAGGATGTCTCTTTCGAAATCAAGGGTTCACGAGCTTGGGATTTGTTTAAATATGAAATGGGGGTACATCGAGTACAAAGAGTTCCTGATACCGAAAAAAATGGAAGAGTTCATACTTCCACTGTAACTGTAGCCGTTATGCCAATTCGTAAAATTAAAAAAATTACAATTAATCCAGCTGATATTGAAATGGAAACTTCTCGTTCTGGTGGAGCTGGAGGACAAAATGTTAACAAGGTGGAAACGGCTGTTCGTTTGATTCATAAGCCGACTGGTATTGCTGTGAAGTGTACTATAGAAAGAAGTCAATTAAAGAACAGAGAGAAAGCTATGGAAATGTTGCAAGCCAGATTAGATCAAATGGAAGAAGAGAGGTTTTCTAAAGAAAGTAGTGATGCTAAAAGAGAACAAGTTGGAACAGGAGATAGGAGTGAAAAAATTAGAACTTATAATTTTCCACAAGATAGGATTACTGACCATAGAATAAAAGAGTCTTGGCATAATTTATCAAAAATAATGTCTGGGGAGATGACGGAAATCGTAGAAGCTTTAGCAAATTTTACAGGAGAATTTGGTACAGATGATGAAGAATAACAAATCTTACTTTTTGACTTTTTTGAAATATTCTTTATACTAAAGCTAGTATTTACAATTTAAAATTTGAAAAAATGAATTTTAAAGAGTTGATGGAAGAAAGGGGGATTATAGCTCAAAAAAGAATAGAGCTTGAGAAGAAAATGTGGCCTTATTATGAGAAAAATTTTCTTTCTTGTGAGGAACAAAAAGCTCTAGATGATTTTTTTGAGAAATATAAAGAAATCAACAAAGAAGATTCTCTTCTGGTTGAAAAAATGATTGAAGTGTGCCAAAAAAACTAAAGACTTATTTAATCTCTATTTTAATTTATTGTTAAAATAGAGGTTTTTTATTTTCTTAACATTTGTTATAATTTTAGGTATGAAAATATTGGTTGTAGAAGATAATGTAAAATTGAATGAAGGAATAAAGCTTTATTTAGAAGAAGAAGGCTTTAACGTGGAAGTGGCTTTTAATGGGGTACAGGCTATTTCTAAGGTTAAGGAATTACAAAAAGAGAATCAAGAGTTTGACGTGATTATCTTAGACAGAATGATGCCCCTGAAAGATGGTATTGAAACTTTAAGAGAAATTAAAAATCTTGGGACAGAAAGTGGAATAATTATTTTAACAGCTAAAGATACTGTGGATGATAAAGTTTTTGGTTTGGCAGCGGGAGCGGACGATTATATGGTAAAACCATTTAATGTGAAAGAATTGACCGCTAGAATTCATTCTATTTATAGAAGGAATTTACAAAAAAATAATCCAACCAAAAACACAATCTCTTACTCGACTGAAAAAACTAGCAAAAAAGAAATTATTCACAATAATAAAAATTCTAGCTTTGTTTTTAATGCTAGCTTAGGAGAAATTCTTATAAAAAAAGAAGAAGGAAAAGAAAAGATTGTTTCTCTTACTAATAAAGAATCAGACATTTTTGAAATTTTGTTAGAAGGGGATGGTGAGGCTGTCAGCAAAGAAGATATACTGGAAAGAATTTGGAAAGAGTCCGAGACTCCGAGCAGCCGATTTGTAGATGTTCATGTTCACAACTTACGAAGTAAATTACAAAAAAATAATTTTTCTGGAAGAGTTGAGACAATACGAGGAGTTGGTTATAAGTTAGTTTTTAATTAAGAAAATGATTAAAAAAACCAGACAAAATCTTTTTACTTCCACAAGATTAAAGCTTGATTTAATAGCTGCTATTTTTGTTTTTGTGATTTTAGGTTCCTTTTCTTTCGTGGTTTACAGTCTTTTGACTCAGGATATTATTTATCAGATTGCGCCAGTTTTTAGAAGTGACGAGATTGCCTATTATGTGGATGCTGAAGAACTTTTTCAAAACTTGAGAGAGCAAACTATTTTTCTTTTAATAGTTTCAGATATTATAATTTTTGTAGTGAGCGTCACTCTTTTTGATAGACTTGTGAAGAAAATGTTAGAACCGATAGAATATATAACAAATGTACAAACTAAGTTTGCTTCCAATCTCTCTCATGAATTGCGTACACCATTATCTGTTATAAATATGAGAGCTGAAATCTTGTCTAGTAAAATAGAAAAAGCGGAAAAGATTGAGAAAGATGAAGACGCAAAAAGAAAATTAGAAGAAGCTAAAGAGGGAACAGAAGTAATCTTGAAAGAAATATCTGGCATGACAAATTTAATAGATGATTTGTTGTTCGAGGCTAGAATAAAGTATGTTGAAAATAAGCAAGAAAATGTGACTGTGGCAGAAATAGTCGAAGTCATTGAAAAATCTTATAGAAACTTAGAAAATAAAAAACATGAATTAGTAAAATTTTCTATAGACAACAAACTTAAGCCAAATAAACACATCAAAGCTAGCTCGATACATTTAGAGAGGATTTTTAACAATGTTATTTCTAATAGTTTTAAATATACAAATTCTGGAGAAGTAAAAGTTTCCTTGTCTGAATATAAAAGTTTGGGTAAAAGATACTTAAAGATAGAAGTTTTTGATACTGGAATAGGAATTAAAAAAGAAGAGCTTCCAAAGATTAGCGAAAGATTTTATAGGGGTAAAAATGTGGAAGAAGAGTTTTCTGGCACCGGTATAGGACTTTCCATTGTAAACGGTATAGTTCATTCCAATAATTGGAGTTTTGTTATTCAAAGTGAAGAAGGAAAAAATACCAGAATTGTCATTTCTAAAATTCCACTAAATGAGGATTCTTTGGAGTAGATTAAAATTATTTTCTAATAAAGATTTTTGTTGTGATATAATTTTCTTATGAAGAAAATAGCTATTAATGGTTTTGGTAGAATAGGTAGATCTTTTTTAAAGTTGGCTTTGATGGACGAAAAAGCTTTAAAGGAGATTGAAATTGTAGCCGTCAACGATTTAGGAGATTTGGATAATATGATTTATCTTTTAAATTATGACACTGTTTACAGGCAGAAAAATTTTAGAAATATAGAAGCTAGAATAATTGATGAAAAAGAAAAATATTTAGTTTTAACCTTATTAAATGGAGACCAGAAAAAGATTAGATTTTTGAGTGAAAAAGACCCAGAAACATTTGTTCAAGAAAAAATTTGGAATAACTTGGCTGTAGATTTAGTTGTGGAATGCACTGGAATTTTTTCTAGTGCAGATAAAGCTCATTTCCATATTGAATCTGGAGCAAAAAAAGTAATACTCTCATCACCAGCTAAAGATCTAAAAAATAGTATGCGTAAAAGTGAGACTGTACTTATGGGTCTTAATGAAGAAAAATTAAAAGATTTTGAAATCACCAGTAATGCTTCTTGTACCACAAACGCAATCTCTCCTATTGTGGCCATCTTAAATGAAACTGTGGGAATAGAAAAAGCTATTTTAAATACTATCCATGCTTATACAGCTTCTCAGTCTATTGTTGATGGAATAAATAAAAAAAATTGGCGAATAGGTAGAGCCGGAGCTCAAAATATTATACCTTCTACCACTGGAGCTGCTATCGCTGTGACAAAATCTTTTCCTGAATTAAAAGATTTATTTGATGGAATCTCTATTCGGGTACCGGTAGTTGCTGGAAGTTTGGCAGACGTAACTTTTATTTCAAAAAGAAACACTAGTGTTGAAGAGATAAATAGAATTCTTGAAAATGCTTCAAAAACTGAAAGGTGGAAAAGTCTATTAGCTGTAAGCTATGAAGAATTGGTTTCCTCAGATATTTTAGGAATACGTTATGCAGGAATTGTTGATGCTAAAATGACAAAAGTCGTTGATGGTAATTTGATAAAGGTTTTAATTTGGTATGACAACGAAGTTGGATACGCGAATACTCTCCTGGAGCACACTTTGAAAGCTGTTAGCTTTATTTAAAGTTTATTTAACCACCTTTTTCCAACCTGAGTCAAATATGTTGATAACTTTTTCCTTACAGAGGAAAGTCGATGACTGGATTTTGTCAAATTTTGATTTTTAAAAAATTTGCCCATGGTAAGATTTATTTAGAAAGCGGGTGGGTGCTTTTGGGTTTTTTATTTTGTATTACAAAATTAATAATTTAAATAAAAAAGTAAAAGTATGAAAAAAACTAAAGATATTCCAAGGAGTGAGTTGTCTAAAATTAAATTTATTCGTAAAAGAACAGGGGAGGTTGTACCCTTTGAGTTAGAAAGAATAATACACGCTGTCTTAAAAGCTTTTGAAGTTTCAAAAGAAGGAGGTGAGCTCATGGCGGAGGCTATAGCTAAAAATGTTTTTAAAAACCTACTTGATGCACAAGCTGATTTAATTAAAAAAGATAAAAATGCAAAATTTTTACCATCAGTAGAAATGGTTCAGGACCTGGTGGAGAAAGAGTTGATGAGATCTAATTTTGTTGATACAGCAAAAAAATATATTCTTTATCGTAATAAACGTTCAGAATTAAGGGTTTCGAGACCAATTTCTAAAGCTACAAAAAAAGCAGTTGAAGAAAGTAGCAAATATTTTTCTAGCCCTTATTCAGAATTTATTTTTTATCAGTTTTATTCTAGATGGAAGCCAGATCTTGGTCGTCGAGAAACTTGGATAGAAACGGTGGACAGATATATGCTTTACATGAAAGAAAATCTGGAAAATAAATTAAGCAAAAAAGAATATGATGATATTCGTAAGGCTATTTTAAATCAAGAAGTCTGTCCTTCCATGCGCCTTCTTTGGTCGGCTGGTAAAGCTTGTCGCAATTCAAATGTTTGGGCATACAATTGTGCTTATATCACTCCTACTTGTGCACAAGATTTAGGCGAGATTATGTATATTTCCATGTGTGGAGCAGGACTTGGTTTTTCGGTCGAATCAGAAAATGTCCAACAATTTCCACAAATCAAAAAACAAACCAAAGAAAAACCTGTTAATTATATTGTTAAAGATAGTAAAGAAGGCTGGGCTGATGCCTTTGTTTTTGGATTAGAGTCTTGGTTTAACGGAAAAGATGTAAAGTTTGATTACTCTCAAATTAGACCTGCTGGAGCGCGTTTAGAAACAGCTGGAGGAAGAGCTTCAGGCCCGCAACCTCTTATGGAATTGATGGACTTTTCAAAACAAAAAATCCTAGCTAAACAGGGACGACGTCTTTCGAATTTAGATTTACACGACATTGTTTGTAAAATAGGTTTAATAGTTGTAGCTGGCGGAGTTCGTCGAAGTGCTCTTATTTCACTTTCGGAATTAGATGATTTGGAAATGCGAGATTCAAAGAAGGGACAATTTTATTTGTCTGAATCTCAAAGAACTATGGCAAATAATTCTGTAGTTTTTAATGAAAAACCAAGCACAGAAGAATTTTTGGAAGAGTGGACAGCTTTAGTAAAATCTAAATCAGGAGAGAGGGGTTTGTTTAATCGCGGGGGATTGGAAAAACAAGTTCCATCTCGTCGTTGGGAATTTATAAAGAATGAAAAGCAGGTAGGTTTAAATCCTTGTGGAGAAATTTATCTTAAATCAAAACAATTTTGTAATCTTACTAGTATTGTTATTCGCCCGCAAGACACGATGAAAACATTGGCTAAAAAAATGGAAATAGCTACAATTCTTGGAACCTATCAATCTTCTCTTACAAATTTTGGTTATCTTTCTAAAAAATGGAAAACGAATTGCGAGGAAGAAAGGCTGCTTGGTGTCTCTTTGACTGGTTATTACGATAATAAGATTGTTCGCAATGATGCGAATTTGCAAAATCTTAAAAACATCGGAATTGATACAAATAAAAAATATGCCAAAAGGTTTAAAATTAATCCTTCTACTGCGATTACTTGTGTAAAACCACATGGTAATTCTGGGCAACTGTTGGGTGTTGGCTCAGGAATGCATCCTTGGTACGCTCCATATTTTATTCGCAGAGTTCGTATTTCTAGTACAGACCCTTTGTTGCAAATGGCTCGAGATCAAGGTGTGCCTTGTGTGCCAGAAGTCGGACAATCAGCAAACAATGCTACAACCTTTGTCTTAGAATTTCCAGTTAAAGCTCCGGCGGGCGCAATATTTAAAGATGAGGTCTCAGCTATCGATTTGCTGAAAGAGTGGAAAAGATTAAAAGAGAATTTTGTAGAGCACAATCCTTCCGCGACTATTTATGTAGGTCCTGAAGAGTGGATTGGGGTTGGAAATTTTGTTTATGAAAATTGGGACCTTGTCGGAGGTTTAACTTTTTTGCCTAGAACAGATCATATCTATCAGTTGGCTCCTTATGAGGAAATTGATAAAGAAGAATTTGAAAAAAGAACTAAGTCTATAAGAAAGATAGATTTCTCCAAATTGACTCAATATGAAGTCTCTGACAACACAACAGGATCGAAAGAATTTGCTTGCGTTTCTGGGGCTTGTGAAATTTAATTATTAACAAAATTTAAGAAATCTCATTAATAAAAAATGAGGTTTTTTATTTTATAGTATAATAAGAATATGAAAATTTATTTAGCCACAGACCATGCAGGGTTTGAAATGAAAGAAGCTTTAAAACTATTCTTGGAAGTGGAAAAAGACGATTTAAAAAAAGAATTAGAACAAAACGGTCAAGTTATTTCTTCTCTTGAAATAGTTGATTTTGGAGCTTATGAATATGATGAAGATGACGATTATCCAAAATATGTTTCTGCTTGTGCCGGAGCTCTGTCTTCAGACATTTACACAGGAAAGAAAAATGGTTTTGGTATAGTTTTTGGCGGCTCAGGAGAAGGAGAGGCTATAGTGGCTGGAAAATATAAAGGAATACGAGCAGGAGTTATAAATAGTGAAAATTTGGAATTGGTAAAGCTTTTGCGTGAACACAATAATGCAAACATTATTTCTTTTGGAGCAAGATTTATAAGTGAGGAATTTGCCAAACAAGCCATAAAAACTTTTCTTTTAACCAAATTTGATGAAGCTGACGAGACAACCGTAACCAGACACGAAAGAAGAGTCGAACAAATAGAAGATCTGGAAGAAAATATTGACACTAAAGTGACTAAGACGGAATTAGACGAGTTAGACAGGTTGGCTTCTATGAGAGCTGAAGTGTCAGATAATTAATTATGGAAATAATACCCGCCATTTTAGAAAAAAAATTTGAAGAAATAGCTAAAAAATTAGACTTTTTATCTCAAATTGAAGACAAATATAGTATCGATTTTAGATTCGTACAAATTGATTTATGTGATGGAAAATTTGTAAATAATGAGACTTGGCTTCCAGATTCTTCGAAGCAAGAAGAAATTACAAAACTTTTATCTTATAAAAATTATTTTAATTTAGAATTTCACTTAATGTGTGAAGATCAACTAAAATATTTTTTAGAAGTAGAAAATTTTAAACCCAAAAGTGTAGTTATACATTTAGACGAAATTTTATTTTCTAAAGATTTAGAGGAAATTTTGAACAGAGCTAAAAAAAGTCTCACCAGGATTATTGCTACTGCTAAATTAGATTTTTTAGATAAAAATAGAGAAGAAATTCTTTCTTTGCTTTATAAGCACGAGAAGACAGATTTGCAAATCATGGGGATAGAAAAAATAGGTCTTCAAGGTCAAGAGTTTAGCGAAAAAGCTTTAGCATTAGTCAGATATTTCAGAAATAATTTAGATTATAAAGATTTGTCTATACAGATTGATGGCTCTATGAATGAAAATACTATTTCTTTTGCAATTAAAGCTGGAGCGGATAAATTTATAGTAGGATCATATTTGTTGAAGGATTTAGAAGAAGAAAAATTTGTCGCTAATTTGCGAAAATTAAGACGAAGCTAAAAATTCTCTCTATGATATAATAGATTTATATGAAGACTTTGACAAAAGATGAAAAAGAAGCTTTAGGTCTGGTGCAGCAAGATGTTGAGATTACTATAGATAATGTTTTTTCGTCTTTCGGTGAAAAAGCTTTAAAAAATCTTAAAAGTCTTTCTGGCATTTTTGTTGCCTTGTATTTTAAAATTATTAATCATGACCCCAAGACTCCTAATTGGAAAAATAAGGACGATGTCTTTTCTACAAACAATTATGCCAATATTGTAGAAAGTGTGGTAAAGGTTCATGCTGGATATGAAGAGTTTTCTAATTTAAAGTCTTATATCACCAAACATACTTTTTTGAAAGTGGAAAATACTTTTGGGGAAGCGATCGGTTATTATACTGCCGCCAGAGATTCCGGAGACAGGCATGAAAGATTTTATTATTTAGTAGTTAGCGAATTAGATCTATTAAATAATTTTTCAGCTTTAGAATTTATCCAGAAAAATAATATGCGTAGAATTATTATTATTTCTTACACTAAATCTTCTAATACAGAAATTAATAAAGAAAATAAATTAAATGGCAAGTTAATCAATTTAGGTTTTGATACTCTAGTAGTTAATGGTTTGAGCCCAGCTTCTGTTTGTGAGGCTGTGTATTATGCTAAAGATTTAAAAAAGCCAACAATTATCTTAGCTAATGTAAATTAAAAATATGTTAAATAAAAATTTATTCGAAAAAGAAGAGTTTCAAAATCAGGTTGAAAAGACATTTTTTACCTTGGCTGAGTTTGAGGATTATAATAACTTAATCTTCAAGGTAGATAATTTGGAAGAGGCTTCAGGAGATACGCAACATATTTTTCCTGCTACGGAAGCAGTACAAATTTGCTCTACCATTTCTAAAAATCAAAATAAAAACGTTTTTCTTATAAACGAATCTTTTAATGAGAATCTCAAAAATTCACATACCGGTTTGATGGATAATTTTTACAAGCTTTATAACGGACTCTCTAAAACTATTTTTAAATTCTTAAATAACAAAGAAAAAGAGGTGAACCTTACAATTCTTAATATGCAGTCTCCTAGAATTTATAAAGAAAACGAATTGGCTGAGGCTCTTTATTTAGATAATTTGGAAATTAAAAATGATGTGGCTCTTTTGCGAAATTTGGGAGGGGTAAATATTTTTGCGCCAGCTGACGCTTCAGAAGCAAGTTATTTATTAAAAGTTGTGGAGAAAGGTTTTTTTAAAAACAGTCGAAATGATTTTTCTTATTTTAGAATTTTTAGCGAAGGTTCTCCTAAAATTTTTGATGAAAATTATTTTGAAAGAGAAGGAAATCTTAAAGAGTGGACCGGTTTACCAGAGATTGTTTATATTCCTAAAAACCTAGAAGCCACTTTCCAAGTTGGCATAATTGCTTATGGACCAATTTTGTACAACGCTCTTCAAGCTGCTAAAGAATTAGAGAGTATGAATTATAAAGTAACAGTTTTAAATATGTCTTTAATTTCTTCTAATGATAGATTTAAAAATGAAAAAATAGCTGCTTTTATAGGAAATTTTGCTGATACTCATAAAAATGTTTTAACCATAGAAGAACATTCTAGAATTGGTGGAATGGGAAGTTTAATAGCTGAAATAATTTCTGAAAATCCTAACCACTCAAATATTAAAGTGGAAAGATTAGGTTTGGAAGATAATCTTTCTCCGAGAAATATTATTGCTAAGTGTGAAGAGATTGTAAGGTTTTAATCAGTATGAAAGAGTTTTCTTTTGAAATAATTAAAAAGTCGGCAGAAGCTCCTTTGGCTAGAGTTGGAATAATTCATACTCCGCACGGAAAAATAGAAACACCAGCCTTTATCCCTGTAGGAACAAAGGCGACAATTAAAAGTGTTTTACCTGAAGATTTCCAAAAATATGTTGACTCTGACGCTGTGCTCGCAAATACTTATCATCTCTATCTTGAGCCAGGAAATAAAATTGTAAAAAAACACGGAGGTTTTGCGAGGATGATGAATTATAATGGCCCCACCTTTACTGATTCTGGGGGTTTCCAGGTATTTTCTCTTGGGGCAGCAATGGGGGTGGGAGTATCCAAGATTGCCAAAAGAGAAGATTTGGCTAATCAAAACCTAGAAAAGAATTTAGAAAACAAAAATAAAAGTTTAAGATTAAAAAAATTATTTAAAAATAATAAATTTTTCTTTATAGATATTTTCTTTTTTAAGAAATATCGTTTAAAAAATAAAATAAAATTAAATAAAAAAAAGGAAGAAAAATCATTAGTAAAAATTTCTGAAGATGGGGTAGAGTTTCGCAGTATCTTTGATGGAGGTAAACATTTCTTTACTCCTGAAAAAAGCATGGAAATTCAGCACGATCTAGGTGCAGATATATTTTTTGCTTTCGATGAATGTACTAGTCCGTTTGCTAATAAACACTATCAAATAGAAGCTCTAGAAAGAACTCACCGTTGGGCAAAAAGAAGTTTGGAACACCATATTAAACTTGGAGAATCTGAAGCGACTGGTGAGATGCAGGCATTGTATGCTGTAGTGCAAGGAGGAATATATGAAGACCTAAGAAAAGAATCGGCTAAAGTTTTAGGAGAAATGAATATTTCTGGAAAATCTTTTGACGGTTTTGGTATAGGAGGTAGTTTTACTAAAGAAGATATGACAAAAATTTTAAAAGTTACAAATGAAAATCTTCCAGAAAATAAACCGCGCCACTTTTTGGGAATAGGTGAAATAGAAGATCTTTTTTATGGAATTGAAAATGGAATAGATACTTTTGATTGTGTTTCTCCGACGCGTCTTGCTCGAAATGGAAGTCTTTATACCAAAGATGGACGAATAAATGTTTTCAATAGTAAATATAAAAATGATTTTTCTCCTGTTTGTGACGACGAAAGTTGTTATGCTCATAGATATACAAAAGCTTATTTAGCGCATCTTTTTAGAAGTAAAGAAATGATTGCCGCGACTATTGCTTCACTTCACAATCTCCACTTCATCGTCCACTTAGTAAAAGACATTAGACAAAGTATTATAGAAGACAGATTTTTTGAATTCAAAAAGAGTGTTTTAGGGAGATATAAAAATTAGTATGCTCACAAAAGTTGAAATTGGCAAAAAGTATTTTCACTATAAAGATAAAACTAAATTTTATGAAGTTTTGGAAGTTGGAAAATTACAAATTAATGATGAGAGATATGATCTAGTGGAGGTGGTGATTTACAAAGCTTTGTATGAAGATGCGTCGCTTGGAAAAATTTGGGTGAGACCAATTTCGGAATTTCTTGAAAAATTTTCTGAAGTTGAATAGTTGTGTTATTATCAAGACATAATTATGAAATTAAATACTTTTACTAAAGTAATTTTAACTCTTTTTGTGATTCCGGGACTATTTGTAGCTTATTATTTTATAGATAAAAATTATGGTTATAGATATTATGAAAATATTCCAGAAATAGAAACTGAGAAAGATGTTAAAAATAAAAAGAACGAATTAAGTATTCTCTTTGTAGGTGACATAATGTTAGATAGAAATATTAGAAAAATTATAAACGAACATGAAACTCCAAAGAATTTTGTTAGTAACTTTTTAGGAAATTTTAAAGAAGAAAATGCTAGATATGATTATGTAGTTGCTAATCTTGAAGGTCCAATTACTGAAAACAAAACCAAGACATATAGAGACGATGGTAGCTATACCGGGTTACTTCATTTTACTTTTCCAACCTCTACTCCAGAGATTTTAAATATTCTAAATATTAAGACTATTTCTTTAGCAAATAATCATACAGATAATTTTTACAATAAAGGATTTCAAGAAACAAAAGCCTATTTAGACGATGCTAAAATTTTTTATTTTGGAAATCCTTACAACGATAGAGAGATGGAAAGTTTAGGAGATATTTTTTGTGAAAAAGATATTTGTATAGGATATATTGGTTATCATGAATTTACGAGAGATAACGATAGCGAAAGAATAGAAATGGAAATTCAAAAATTTAAAGCAAATGAAAAAGTTGATTTTGTGATAGTGATGCCTCATTGGGGAACTGAGTATAAAACCACTTCTACTGAAAATCAAAAATATTTAGCCTATAGATGGATTGATGCTGGAGCAGATATGGTAATTGGCGGGCATCCTCATGTTATAGAAGAAAGTGAAATCTATAAAGACAAATATATTTATTATTCACTCGGTAATTATATTTTTGATCAATGGTTTGAAGAAGATGTAAAAAATGGTTTAGCTGTAAATTTTAAGTTCACTAAAGAGGTGATAGGAGAAGAAGTGTTAAAAAACATAGAACTGATTAAAGAGGTTAAGGTTCGATCTGAAAAAACTGGCTTAAAATATTTAAGCGAATAATCTTTTTCTTTTGTCTAAATTTTGCTATCATTTGTTTGTGATAAAAGAAAATAAAAAATTTATACTAAAAACAAATTTAAAACCAGCTGGTGATCAGCCTAAGGCGATTTTAGATTTGGTAAAAAAAATTCAAAAATCAGATAAAGATAAGATGAAATTGACCCTGCTTGGAGCAACTGGGACAGGCAAAACATTTACTATAGCTAATGTCATAGAAAAGGTCCAAAAGCCTACTTTGGTTATAGCTCACAACAAAACTTTAGCTGCTCAATTGGCTCAAGAGTTTAAAACTTTTTTTCCAGATAACGCTGTACATTATTTTGTGTCTTATTACGATTATTATCAGCCAGAAGCTTATTTGCCTACCACAGATACTTATATTGAAAAAGATGCTCAAATCAATGAAGAGATAGATAGGCTTCGTCACGCCTCTACTCAATCACTTTTGACTCGAAATGATGTGATAATTGTAGCTTCAGTTTCTTGTATTTATGGTCTCGGTTCACCAATAGAGTATGAAAAAGTAAATAAGAAAATTTTTGTAGGACAAAAGATTTCCAAGGTTGAACTTATGAAAATGTTTGTTGGAATCCATTATAAAAGAACAAATGCTGATTTGTCTCCTGGAACATTTAGAACTATCGGTAATAGAATTGATATTATGCCAATGAGTGAGACTTTTATGATTCAAATAGAATTAAACAATGGAAAAATAGAAAAGCTGATAATTACTGATCCGATTTCTATGCGTGAATTGGAAGAGGTTGAAGATTATTTTATTTTTCCTGCAAAACATTTTATTTCAGATAAGATCACCCAAGAAAAAGCTTTAAAAAGTATTCAGGAAGAATTAAAACAAAGATTAAAAGAATTAAAAAAAGAAGGTAAACTTTTGGAAGTTGAAAGACTTAAAAGAAGAACCCAATACGATTTGGCGAGTATAAAGGAGTTTGGGTATTGTTCAGGTATAGAGAACTATTCTCGACATTTTTCTGAAAAAAAAGAAGGAGAAGCTCCTGATACTTTGTTAGATTATTTTAATTTAAACGGGAGAGATTTTTTGACCATTGTTGATGAGTCACATGTGACTTTGCCTCAAATTCGTGGAATGTTTAGTGGTGACAGATCTCGAAAGCAGACTTTGGTGGATTTCGGGTTTCGTTTACCTTCAGCTAAAGATAATAGACCTCTAAAATATGAAGAATTTGAAAAGAAAATTAACGATGTGATTTATGTTTCTGCCACCCCGGGAGAATATGAAAAAGAGAATTCTAATAAAATAGTAGAACAAATTATTCGTCCTACAGGTCTGTTAGATCCAAAATTAGAAATACGTCCAGTAATGGAAAAAGGGAAATATCCTGGTCAGGTCTATGATTTTATTACTGAAGCCGTTAAAGAAATTAAGACTGGAAGAAGGGTTTTGGCTACGACTTTAACTAAAAAAATGGCAGAAAATTTGGCAGATTTTTTGAAAGAAAAAAAGATTAGAGCGGAATATTTGCATAGTGATATAGAAACTTTAGATCGAATAGAAATTTTAACTCGACTCAGAAAGGGTGAATTTGACTGTTTGGTTGGAGTCAACCTACTTCGTGAAGGTTTGGATTTACCGGAAGTTTCTTTGATTGGGATTTTGGATGCCGATAAAGAAGGGTTTTTAAGAAATGAAACTTCCTTAATTCAAACTATTGGGCGCGCAGCTAGAAATGTAGAAGGTAGAGTTATTTTGTATGCTGACGTTTTGACTAAATCTTTAGACAAAGCCATTAAAGAAACTGAAAGAAGAAGAAAAATACAACTTGAATATAACAAAAAACATAATATTACTCCTAAAACCATTGTCAAAAATATTCAGGATATCACTGAAGGTTTGAAGAAGGATCATGAAAAATCTTTAGCTTTAGAATTAGAAACTGATAAAAAATTATTTAAGAAAAATCCTGACAAATTAATCAAATTGAAAGAAAAACAAATGGCGAAAGCTGTAAAAGATTTAGATTTTGAAACCGCCGCCATACTCCGTGACGGAATTATGGCTTTGAAGGAAAAATTAGGAAAATAGAGGAAAAATACAGAATTTTGAGACTGAAAGCATAAAATAAATCTATTAAAAATCAAGAGTGCAAAAAAAAACATATATGCTAGAATGTTTATTATATAAACAGAAAATATAGAAAAATATATGAAAAAGATAGATATTAAGAATAATAAGACATTTTGGTGGGCTATTGGGGCGGTAGTACTTTTATTAATCGGTCTTTTCGTTTACAGAGGTTTAGAGGGTAAATCTTTAAAAATCTGGAATGGTGGTGGTGAAAAAGAGATTGATATTGCCAATAGCGAAGATTATACAAAATTTGAAGGAAAGCAAGTTGCTATATTTGAAGGGGAATATGTTTTAGATTTCTCTTTCTTGCACAAAAAAGAGAATAAAGTTGTTCAGGGAGTTCTTACCCAATCAAATTGGTTTAAACTTTTTGATGCTGAAGAAAATAATTATGTTACTCTTTACATAACTTTTGAAGGTGGTAGAGGCTATTCAGCTGAAGATTATATTAACGAAGTTTTTAAGAAAACTAATCCAGAAGTTGTGGTAGAAGATGTGAAGTTTGCAGGCAATTCAGATATTGTCGTCAAACATGTTGTTGATGAAAATATTAATACAGAATATTATGTTCAAGAAGTTAAGGTTGAAGATGGAAGTGGTTGGTTAGCTATTGTAGAAAATGAAAAATATGATAGCGATGAAGCTAAACAAGATGCAAAAGACATGATTAGATCTTTTGAAATTATAAATTCTTCTGTTGGTGAGATTCCAGCTGACAATCCTGTTATAAAAAGCGTTGATGAAATCAGTGCTTAGACTGACTAATTAATATTTATAAGTTTAAAAAACCCAAATAATTTGGGTTTTTTATTTGCGTCTTTAATATCAAGACTTATCTTTATAAATCTGTTTTCAAAATAATACATAAATGCTATTATAAGACGATGACAAAAATGATAGAGAAGAATAAAAAGAAAAAAATAGAAGAAAGTCTTGATAAAAAGATTATTGTTCGTGGTGCCCGGACTCACAACTTAAAAAATGTAAACGTGGAAATACCAAGGAATAAATTAACTGTTTTCACGGGACTTTCTGGAAGTGGTAAGTCTTCTTTGGCTTTTGATACTATTTTTGCTGAAGGGCAAAGAAGATATGTGGAATCACTTTCCGCTTATGCTAGACATTTTTTAAATCAAATGCAAAAACCAGATGTCGATGAGATAACAGGTCTTTCTCCAGCAATTTCTATTGACCAAAAGTCAGCTGGAAGAAATCCTCGTTCTACCGTAGCGACTATCACTGAAATCTATGATTATTTAAGAGTTTTGTACGCCAGAGTTGGAAAACCTTACTGTGTTGAATGTGGAAGTAAAATTGAGAAACTTTCTAATGATGAGATTATTAATTTTATTTTAGAAAAAGTTCAAAAAATAGATTATAGAAAATTTGAAACTAAAATTAAGAGTATTCAAGGAGTGAAATTTTCAGATTTTGGAGTTAGAATTTTAGCTCCTAAAATTCGTGGCAGAAAAGGGGAGTACTATCAGCTTCTTTATGATATGCTCGGTAAAGGATATAAAGAGGTGGTGATTGATGGAGAAAAGAAAAATTTACGCGAAAGAATAGAACTAACTAAAACTAAAAAACACAACATATCTTTTATTGTAGATTTTATTTTGTTAGATGAGCTAAAACTTTTAGTCAGCAAAAAGGATGCTATGGTACGTCTTTCTGAATCTATTGAAAGGGCTTTAGAGGAAGCTGATGGATTGGTAGAAGTCGAAATGGTAAATGAGGAAGGGGAGCAAGACAAGTTTATTGTGAGCAATAAATTTGCTTGCGCCAACTGTGGTTTCTCTTTTCCAGAAATTGAACCGAGACTTTTTTCTTTTAACTCTCCTTATGGGGCTTGTCTTACTTGCAACGGTTTAGGGGTAAAATATTTTGGGTCTTCAGAAAATTGCCCAGATTGTAAAGGTTTGAGATTAAGAAAAGAAGCTTTAAATGTTTTCTTGGGAGACAAAAATAAAGAATTTAAAAAAAATATTGTAGAAATTACATCTTTAACTATTGAAGAAGCGGAAAAATATTTTGAAAATGTCAAAAAAGTTCTTACAAAAAAAGAATTAGAAATTGCTGGGTTGATGGTAAATGAGATTGAATCTCGGTTGGAATTTATGTTAAATGTTGGACTGAATTATTTAAGTCTAAATCGTAAAGCGGACACTCTTTCCGGAGGAGAAGCTCAAAGAATCCGTTTGGCTTCACAGTTGGGGAGTAAATTGGTCGGAGCTTTGTATGTTTTAGATGAGCCAACTATAGGTCTTCATCAAAGAGATAATGATAAATTAATAAATACTCTGACTGAACTTCGAGATATGGGGAACACCATTATTGTGGTAGAGCATGACGAAGACACTATTTATGCTAGCGATTATATTGTAGATATTGGCCCTGGAGCTGGTATACATGGTGGAGAAATTTTACTTTCTGGATATTTGGAAGATTATCTTGTAGACAAAACTAAAAAAAGTAAATCTTTAACCTTGGCTTATTTGCGAGGAGAAGAAAAAATTGAAATTCCTAAAAAGCGCAGAGAAGGAAATGGAGCTTTTATTTCTATTAAAAATGGACAAATATATAATATTAAGAAAATGAATGTTAAAGTCCCTTTGGGAAAATTTAATGTAATCACCGGTGTTTCTGGATCTGGAAAATCTAGTTTTATGTATGAAATACTTTATAAAAACCTTTTAGGAAGACTTGAGCGAAAACATAGAACAGCTAAAGTTTTTAACTGTGAGGAAATAACTGGAACAGAATATCTTTCTCGTGTTATTCTTATTGATCAATCTCCAATTGGAAGGACCCCTAGAAGTAATCCTGTAACCTACACAGGAGCTTGGACTCATATCCGTGATTTGTTTGCTAACACTGAAGAAGCCAGGATTCGTGGTTGGAACGCTTCTAGATTTTCTTTTAATCGTGCAGGAGGACGTTGTGAAGCTTGTGAAGGAAATGGAGAAATTGCTGTGGAGATGCACTTTTTGCCAACAGTCTATGTAACTTGTGATATTTGTAATGGTAAAAGGTTTACCAAAGAAACTCTAGAAGTAAAATATAAAAATAAGAGTATTTACGATGTGCTTTGTATGCCTGTAGAAGAAGCTTTAAAGTTTTTTGGAGCCATCCCAGCTGTTTATGATAGATTAAAAACTTTAAATGACGTAGGGCTTGGTTATTTAGAATTAGGCCAAAGTGCCACCACTCTTTCCGGAGGGGAAGCTCAAAGAGTAAAAATTTCTAGCGAACTCTATCGTCAGCATACTGAAAAAACAATTTATCTTTTGGATGAACCTTCTATTGGTTTGCATTATGAAGACGTTAAAAAGCTTTTAGAAATTTTAAACAAATTGGTTGATCAAGGAAACACGGTGGTAGTGATAGAACATAATTTAGATATTATTAAAAACGCTGATCATATTATTGATATTGGTCCGGAAGGAGGTAGCGGAGGGGGGAAAATTGTGGCACAGGGTACTCCAGAATATGTGGCAAATATAAAAGAATCTTATACAGGACAATATCTAAAAAAAGCTTTGAAAAAATAAAGTTTTCTAAAAATCTCTTTGCCTTAATTTTCTACTTATGATATAATTTTTTAACTTGAAAATCCTTTTAAATTTATTTATTTTGATTTTTAAGTATGCGTCGATGGTAGAGTGGTCAATTACAACAGACTGTAAATCTGTCGCCCTTCGGGCTACGTTGGTTCAAATCCAACTCGGCGCACAACAAATATGGCTAGCGTTTTTACTAAAATCTTAAACAAAGAAATTCCAGGAGATATTGTTTACGAAGATGAAAAATATTTTGCGATTTTAGATATTAATCCTATTCGCGATGGACACACTTTGGTTATTCCAAAAAGAGAAGTAGAATATATTTTTGATCTAAGTGAAGATGAGTATTCAGAATTAATGCAAGTTGCTAGAAGAGTAGCAAATATTTTAACTATTAAATTAAAAAGCCTATTAGATTTTGATAGAGTGGCTATGATTGTAGAGGGGTTACAAGTTCCGCATGTGCATGTTCATCTCGTACCTTTGATTGATAATGAGCCATTAACTGTTGGTAGAAAAACTAAACTTGAATTAGATCAGGTTAAAAAAATACTTTTAAGTAAAGATTTGGTATAATTTTTGCATGGATCAAATTAAAAAAGAGTTTCAAATTTTTGAAAACTACAAGAAAGAGAATAATGTAGAGCTTATTTATTTAGACTCAGCTGCGTCTTCTCTGACTCCGGATACAGTAATAAATAAAATGAATGAATATTACTTTAATTATCGAAGTAATATTAATCGTGCCGTTTCTAAATTGGCCACAAAATCGACTTTAGAATTTGAAAATTCTAGACAGCTTTTATCTGAATATCTCAACTGTTCTGAAGAAGAAATTATTTGGACGAGCGGGGCTACAGCATCCAGTAATATGCTTTTAGATTTAATAGCTCTTTACGATGAGGAGAATCCTTTTTTATTTGAAAATAATGAAATACTAACCACTATTTTAGAACACCACTCTTCTCTTTTGCCTCTTCAGAAATTAGCCAGAAATAAAAAAATGGAACTAATTTTTTTAGAATTAGATTCCGATCTGAATTTAGATATTTCTAATTTGGAAAATTTAATTTCTGAAAAGACAAAAATAGCTTCCATTACTTTGACTTCCAATGTCACAGGTACTCTTGTGGATATTAAAAATATTGCCAGAAAGATAAAAGAAATCAATAAAGATATTTTTGTTATTTGTGATATGACCGCTGGTTTTGGACATGTTGAGATAAACTTTCAGAATTTAAGAAATTATGTTGACGCTGCTTATTTTTCTTTTCATAAAGCTTTTGGCCCTACTGGGGTCGGAGCTCTTTGGATAAGGAGAGAGATTTCTCGAGAAATGACCCCAAGTATTCTCGGGGGAGGTATTGTGGCTAAAGTAGATAGAGACATGGCTAGTTTTCGTAGTGATATAAAAGTTTTTGAGGCTGGCACGCCAAATATTGCTGGAATAATTGGGGCAGGTGAGGCGGTAAAATTTTTAAGAAAAATTGAAGGAAAAAGTTTCTCTCACTCTAAAAATCTTGTAGAATATTTTTTAGAAAAGGTTGAAGAGCTTAATTCAAAGTATATAAACATTTTTCAAATAAAAACTTTTGCCGCCGATCCAGATAAAAATTCCGGAATAATTTCTTTCCAGGTTTTATTGAATGAAAAAGAGATTCATCCTCACGATGTGGCGGAGATTCTTTCTAGATATAATATCTCTGTGAGAGCAGGACATCATTGCGCTGAGCCACTGATGAACTATTTTGGTATACCAAGTGGTCTTACCCGAATCTCTTTTCATATTTACAACACGGAAAATGATATAGACATTTTATTGACAGGCCTTTTAAAGATTAAAAGCGTTTTTGAAAAATAGGTTTTTATGGTAACTTTTCTTTATGGATAACGATTTTTTATACGAAGAGAATATTTTGGAGCACTATAGGAATCCAAGAAACAAGCTAAATAAAGCTTGTACAGATTGTGATTGTGTAGGATATGCACAAAATGTGGATTGTGGAGATTCTGGCGAATTATATTTAGATTTACAAAATGGAAGAATTCAAAATGTTTCTTGGTCTGGAAATGGTTGCGCTCTTTCTCAGGCGGGAATGAGCTTGATGACAGAGAAAATTAAGAATGAAAAATTAAGTTTTGAAGATTTAAAACTTTGGACGCCAGCCATAATTTACGAATTATTAAAAGTAAAAATTTCTCCTTCTAGAATAAATTGTGCCTTATTGGCTTATAGATGTTTAACAGATAATTTAAAAAAACTTAAATAATATGAAATTGCAAATAAAAAATTTAAAAGTAAAAATTGTTGATAGTGGAAAAGAGATTGTTGAAAATGCAAACCTAGAAATCTCTTCAGGGGAAGCTGTAGCTATCACTGGGAGAAATGGGTCCGGTAAATCTTCTCTTCTTTCAGCTATTTTTAAACATCCTAATTTTGAAATTCTTGAAGGACAAATTCTTTTAGAAAAAGACGAAGAAAAAATAGATCTCACCAATTTAAAAACTTTTGAAATAGCTCGTCATGGACTTTATTTATCTTTACAACATGTACCAGAAATTGAAGGGGTGAATCTTTTGCAATTTTTATATAGGTCATATAAAAATGTTTTTCCGGAAAGTTCATTAGGGGTTTTAGATTTTAATAAAGAAATAATAGCTTTTTCTCAGGCTCAGAATATTGATGAAAGTTTCTTAAAAAGAGAACTAAATATTGGCTTTTCTGGTGGAGAAAAAAAACAAGCTGAAATGCTTCACCTTTTTGCTTTGAAACCAAAAATAGTTTTTATGGATGAAATTGATTCTGGAGTAGATAAAAATGCTATTGAAAAAGTTTTTAAAATTATTAACGATTTTAAAAAAGAAGGCACAGCTTTTTGTTTAGTTTCTCACAGGGAAAAATTGGAAGATCTAATAAAATTAGATAGAAAATACGAAATGGAAAATAATCACTTAAAATTATGTTAGAAGAAAAAGAAATTAAACAAAAAATCTTAGAAATTTTAAAAGATATTCCAGATCCGGAATTGGGTATAGATATAGTTTCTCTTGGTTTGATTAAAAAAATAGAGATCGGAGAATATTTAGAAGAATTTAAGGTTTATGACTTTATTAAAATCACTATGACTTTAACAAGTGTCATGTGTCCATTTGCTGACAAAATAATCGAAGATGTAGAACTCAAGTCTAACTCTTTAAATTTTGGTGAAATACAAGTAGACTTAGACTTTAGTGAACCTTGGGAGCCAAGTGAAGAATTGAGAATGCAGCTAGGTATTTAAAAACAAAAAACCAAACCTTAAGGTTTGGTTTTTAAAATTTAAAATTATTATTTTATATTTAAAAGTCTATCGATAATACTTTCGTAATAATTAGCGTCCTGTGCCCCAGAAACTTTAGCAACAACTATTTGATCATTATTGTCTTTATAGGTAATAACGGAATATGGAGTGCCTTCAAGACCTGCCACAAGAGCATCTTGCATATTTGCCATAAATTCAGAATTATAGGTCTTATTGTCGTAGCATTGGGTAAATTCATCTTTGTTAAAATCTTTTTTTACACTTTGGTTTTTGTTTTTTGCAACACTAACTGCAAATTCAGCAATATCTGGTAAAACCGCTAAATCCAAACCATCGTTAGTAGGATTAATTTCGTAAATTCTGTCTATAAAATTAGTGTAAACATTTTGTCCGTAAAGCTCTCGAGAGCAGAGGGCGGCATTGATTTCAGTAGGAGCTTTTTGGTGATAGCTTTGAGCGAAATGTCTATAAACTATACCTATTTTAGCTTTGCTAATGTCTTCACTATTAGTTGAATATTTTTCTTGTAATTGTAGAATGGCATTTTCGTGAAGCATTTTACAGAAAGGGCATTCAAAATCTGAATAGACAACTACAGTAATATCATTTTTTGAACTTCCTAAAATATACTCCTTGTCCTCAAAGTTTGCGCCTTTAAAAACTTTGTCTCCGTTTATAATAGAATCCAAAACATCTTTTTTAGAACCAGATCCGGAATCTTTACTTATTAAAGCGTAACCGATAATTCCTAGAGCTATAATTATTGCGCCAAGAAGAATCGCTGTTGCAGTTTGATTTTTAAAAAAATTTTTCATATTTTCATATTTAAGTTTGCTACTAATAATAATTAAATTTAATAATTGACTTAGCTAAAATTATAACATAAAGAAAGGGGTGTGTTATTATTAAGTATTAAAACAGTAATGAAATTATGATTCATTTTATATTAAGCTTCTTAGCTGTATTTTTATCGGTAAAGTTGGTAGGCATTGAGTATGCTGGTTGGGGTGCTTTGTTGATTTTTACTTTGATTTTAGCTTTAATGAATGCGACTGTTAAACCAGTTGTTAAATTTATTACTTGGCCAATAAATTTTTTAACTTTAGGAATATTCCATTTAGTTTTAAATGTGCTTTTACTTATGCTTATTTCTTCCCTTACTCCAAATTTCACCTTAGTTTCATTTTGGCAAGCAGCAGTCTTTGCTGTTGTTTTATCAGTAACAGAATGGATTCTTTACAAGTTTGATATTTAGTTTTTTAGGTTTACAGTTTCATTTTCGTCTTCGTCTTCATTTAATTCTTCAATATCTTCTTGAATATCATCAATATCTTCTTGAATTTCGTCTACGTCTTCAGCAATATCAGCGATATGTTCAGAATGTTTATTTACAGTCATTTGAATAAAGAGCGCCAAATATATAGCTTCCAAAGAGACTAAAGTTGTCAAAATTAACATTACTCTTTCTGGGTTAAATCCTAAATAAATTAAAATAAAAAAAAGAATAAAAATTAAAGTGTGAATAATTATGGACCAAATAGACCCGATCCATTTAGTGACCTTGGAAGCAAAATTTTCAAGATTGTTTTTCATAGATTTAATAAAAATTAAAGAGTTTAGTAAAAATTCGTTTTGTATTATAATATAAAAATCTTATTTATAAAAATTATGATTAAACTAAATTATGGCGAAATTGAAAGCAGATGGCAAAAATATTGGCTAGAAAATAAAATTAACAAAACCAGTAATGATTTTAGTTTAGAAAAAAAGAAATTTTATATTTTAGACATGTTTCCGTATCCATCCGGTGAAGGTCTCCATGTTGGTCACCCAAAAGGATATATTGCGACAGATGTTTATTCTCGTTTAAAGAAAATGCAAGGATATAATGTGCTTCACCCTATGGGTTGGGATGCTTTCGGTCTTCCTGCTGAACAGTTCGCTATAAAAAATAAAATTAATCCGAATATTGCCACAGAAAAAAATGTAAAAAGATATAAAGAGCAAATTGAAATGCTAGGACTTAATTATGATTGGGATAGAGAAATAAATACTACCGATCCAAAATATTACAAATGGACTCAGTGGATGTTTAAACAAATGTATAAAGATGGTTTAGCTTATGAGTCTTTTGAGCCAATTAATTGGTGTCCAAGTTGTAAAACTGGTTTGGCGAATGAAGACCTAGACGGAAATGTTTGCGAGAGATGTGGGACTCCGGTGGAGAAGAAACCACTTCGTCAATGGGTAATAAAAATTACAAATTATGCAGACAGACTTTTAGAGGATTTAGATAAATTAAATTGGGAACCACACATTAAAGAGCTTCAAAGAAATTGGATTGGAAAAAGCGAAGGAAGTGAAATTAATTTTGAAATAGTTGATGCTGAGAAAAATAACTTAAAAGAAAATAAATTAAAAATTTTTACCACTAGAGCAGATACTTTATTTGGTTGTACCTTTATGTGTATTTCTTACACTCTTGCAAAAGAGTGGATCAGAGGTGGTTGGAAAGCTGATGATAAAATAAAAAATTTTGTAGAAAAACTTGAAAAAGAAGAGAAGGAAAGGACTTTGGATTTTGACATGTCTAAACTGGAAAAAGAAGGAGTCGATACTGGAATAAAAGCGATAAATCCGGCAAATGGAGAAGAGGTGCCGATTTATATTGCGAATTATATTTTAAGTGATTATGGAACAGGCGCAATTATGGCTGTGCCAGCGCACGATGGGAGAGATTACGAATTTGCTAAGAAATATAATATTGAAATTGTGGAAGTAATAAAAAAAGAAGATTCTGATTTACAAGAAGATTTATTTGAAGGAGAAGGAATTCTAATAAATTCTGGAGAATATGATGAAGTGAATTCTGAAGAAGCGAGAATAAAAATTACTGAAAAGGTTGGAGGAAAAATTGTAAGTAAATATAAATTAAAAGATTGGGTATTTGCAAGACAAAGATATTGGGGGGAGCCATTTCCAATTGTTTTTGCAGAAGATGAATCTGGCAATCGTAAAAGTTATGTAGTAGCAGATAAAGAGCTTCCAATAGTTTTGCCAAATGTAGAAAATTATGAGCCGACAGATACAGGTGAATCTCCACTTGCCAACATCCGTGATTGGGTGGAGGTTTATGGATTTATAAATAAGGATAATGAATTTGAATCGTGCGACAAATCGGACGAAAGAGCAAAACTGTTTTACAGAGAGACAAACACTATGCCACAATGGGCGGGAAGTTCTTGGTATTATCTCAGATATGTTGATCCTAAAAATGATGAGATATTTGTAGATAAAGAGTTAGAAAAAAAATGGAGCCCTGTAGACTTTTATGTCGGAGGAGCAGAGCATGCGACACGCCACTTAATCTACGCTCGCTTTTGGCACAAATTCCTTTTTGATAAGGGTTTTGTAAATTATGATGAGCCTTTTTCAAAACTCCAAACTGTGGGTTTGATTATGGCAGAGGATGGAAAGAAAATGAGTAAAAGGTACAACAATGTTGTTAATCCGGACGATATAGTAAAAGAATATGGGGCTGACACTATGAGGACTTATGAAATGTTTATGGGGCCTTTTGATAAAGCTATTTCTTGGAGCACTAATAATATGGCAGGAGTTTCTAGGTTTTTAGAAAGAATATACTCTTTTGCTAAAGATAATAATTTTGAAGAAAATGTTTCTGAATCTAAAGAGTTAACTAGAGTGATTAACGAGACTATTAAAAAAGTAGGTGAAGATATTGAAGATTTTAAATTTAATACAGCTATAGCTCAGATGATGATTTGTCTAAACACTTTAGAGGATGAAGTGAAAAAAGGTAACCCAGTTTCGAAAAAAACTTTTGAAGATTTTGTAAAAATTATCTCTCCTTTTACTGTGCATATTTCTGAAGAAATTTGGCAAAATGTTTTAAATCATGAAAGCTCTATTCATCTTGCGATTTGGCCAAACTATGATGAGACAAAAATGGAAAAAGATGAGATAGAAATAAGTTTACAAATTTCTGGAAAATTTAGAGGAACTTTTATTTCTAAACCAGGTGTGTCTGATGAAGAGGTGTTGGAATCTGCTAAAAGCACAGAGATTTATCGAAAATATGTAAATAATGAGTCTCAGATTAAAAAAATTATTGTGGTAAAAAATAAACTTATTAATATAGTTATTTAAATGATTATCGACACTTTTGACTTTTTTGTCAAGTTGTAGTAATATAGATATATTAATATATAAGTTTAGTCGGGTGTTTTTAATTATTGAAAATTTTTGAAAAATATGACAGAAGCAACAACAAAGCTATCCTTTAAACCAAAGCAAATTTCTAAAAAACTTTTATCTTCCCTCAATCCAAGAATGAGAGATATAGTTTCAAGTCGTTACGGGTTAGATAATGAAAAAAGAATGACCCTTGAAGCTATTGGAAAAAATTATAATATTACTCGAGAAAGAGTGAGACAAATTGAAAATTTTGCTTTGACCTCCATCAAAAAAACTCCAGAATACAAAGAGAATGCTTTCATTTTTGATGAACTTAAAGAGATAATTCAAAAATTAGGTTCTGTAGTCACAGAAGACACTCTGATGACCTATATCACTAAAGACAAAATTATTCAAAACCATATTAACTTATATTTAGTTCTCGGGGGATATTTTACCAAAGGAAAAGAAACTGACAATTTTTATCCTTATTGGAGTGTAGATGATATTCTCTGTGATCATGTAAAAGGTTGTTTGTGTCAATTACATGATTCTATAGACGAAGATCAATTACTTCAAGAAGAGGAAGTTTTGGAAAAATTTGTTTCTAATTTAGATCAACTAGTTGATGAATATAAAAATAACAGAGAAATTATTAACAAATATTTATCGATTTCTAAAGTTGTTGGGAAAAATGAATTAGGAGAATGGGGCAAAGTTACTTCTCCACATATTAAGGCTAGAGGAGTTAAAGATTACGCTTATTTAGTAGTTAGAAAAAACGGCAAACCTATGCATTTTAGAGACGTGGCGACAGAAATAGAAAAAACTTTCAAAAAGAAAACTAATGTTGCTACATGCCACAATGAGCTGATTAAAGATAAAAGATTTGTTTTGGTGGGAAGGGGCATGTATGGTTTAAAAGAGTGGGGACATGCAGCTGGAGTTGTTAGAGACGTTATTATTCAAAGTCTTAAAGAGTCTGGTAAGCCAATGTTAAAACAAGAAATTGTTGATAGGGTTTTAGAGAAAAGAATAGTAAAGGCCAATACCGTCGTTATCAACCTTCAAGATGCTAAATATTTTAAAAAAGACAAGGATGGAAGATATCAGCTTTTAAAATAAGATTGAGACGAATAAAATAAAAAACCCTCTATTTTGTAGAGGGTTTTGTTTTTTTATGTCTTATGTCTGTGGACAGAAGTGTTCTCCCATACAGCTGGACTTCAAGGAGACCAGTTTCGATATAGTCTCCGTCGAATATAGACAGGACACCTTTATTTCTGTCACCCTTATTAACATGAAACCAGAAACTTGAACAATCTTCCGGGTTCAGTGTTTCCTGATACCAAAAAACTTTTTTCTCCCAAGTGTTTTCTGTTTTCTGCAGGAAACTGGTTTCTAATTTCATCTGGCAAAATATTTTTCCAGTAATCGTATTTGCAGATATATTTATATCTGCAACTTCTACGTCTACCTTATGGTGGACTTGAGCGTTCACTATTGTTCCCATAAAAAGCAGAACAATTAAAGTAAGAAGGTGTTGTTTTTTCATTTTATTAAATCTTTAAAGAATTTTTTAACTATAAGTAATATAGCATATTATATAATCTTTGTCAAGCTTATATAATATATTTTCAGAAAGTAATTTTCTTTATGATATAATTTCTTTATAAACATATGAGTTTACAACTGCTTCTTGATATTGGGATTTTTCTTATTAACGTAGCTCTTTTTACTTTACTTTTAGCTTGGGCTTGGAAATTTTGGATGTTGTATGTAAATACCACTTATGAAAAAAAGCTTAAATATAGTCTGTTGGAAATTAAGTTGCCAAGAGAAATAAACAAAAGTCCTGAAGCTACAGAAATATTCTTGAGGGCTGTTTATGATGGTGGGGGGCTTGGAAATTGGTATAAAGAAAATTGGGAAGGCAGATTACCGGCTGTCTCTTCTTTAGAAATCGTTTCTTTAGAAGGGGTAATTCATTTTTTTGTTAGGGCGGAATCTAAGTTTAAGCCGAGAATAGAAGCGGCTATCTATTCCCAGTATCCAAATGTGGAAATTGCAGAATGGGCTGAAGATTACACTAAACAATTTCCTAAATTTACTCGACAAAACAAAGAAGGTTATGGTTTTGGCGGTTCAGAATGGATTTTGGCAAAAAAGGGAGAAGCTGAAATTGGAGACGATAAAGAAAATAAGGTTTTCAAAATGGAATATCCGGGAGACATGTATCCGATCAAAACTTATAAAGATTGGGGATTAGACAAAGATCCTAAAGAGATAAACAAACACGATCCTTTAACTTATGTTTTGGAAGCTATGGGATCTATTGGGGCTGGAGAATATATGGGTTATCAAATCGTTCTTAGAGATGCTGGAAAATGGAATGATATATACACTGTCACCAAAGACGGAAAAGAAGAAAAAGGAAAAAAACTTTCCGATTTAGTAAAGTTTGAAACCGAAAAGTATAAAAGGAAGTGGGCCTTTAAAAAGAAAGGAGACAAAGAAGAAGATGAGTGGGGGAATCTTAAAGGTAAAACAGAGAAAGACAAGGACGGAATAGAGACTTTTAAAGTTTACGAATATGCTCATGATATGGTAATTTCTAAGCCTGTAGATAAAGATGATGAATCAAAAAGAAATTTAGATTTGATACAAAGAAAAATGAATAAGCCTCAAGTTATCGCTGTTTTTAGAACTATATATGTAGCAGAAAATACCGATAATATAGGAACCAGAATGCCGATGTTGATGGGCCTTACTAGACCTTTTAATGAAGATTCGGGTTTCAATACTTTTAGACCAAATGACAAAACTATTCCAGATCCATTTGATTATCCTTGGCAGGACGCAACTAAAAAAGTTGTGCCATGGAGAAAGGAAGGGATGTTTGGCTCTTATTTGGGTAGAGGTGGGCTATTTTCATATTCTCCTGGAGGTATGAGTGAAAGTACAAGTAAAAATTTAGATATAATTTTATTTGATAAACCAAATTATATTAGAAAACTCTGGTCCACTTTCAATAACATTTTATTCCATCCTTTTAAGCCTTTAAAAAATTATAGTAAGGGTAATGTTCTAAGTCTTGAAGAGTTGGCAACCCTTTATCATTTTCCTGGTGAAGTTGCGGCCACTCCAACAATTCCTCGTATCGACTCGGTCAAATCTTCCTCGCCAGCAGATCTGCCTGTTTAATAAGGGTTTTCTGGCAATTTACAAAAAAGCTTATTTTAAAAGCTTTTTTGTGATATTATGATTTTATTAATTTTAAATATTTAATTATTATGCCGAAGGATGATTTCAGAAATTTTTTTATACTCAAAAAAATAGAAGAAGATAAAAGTAAAGATAAAAATATTTTTCAATTTTTTTGTGACAATAAATATCACATTTTATCTTTAATAATAATAATTTTATTTTTGCTTTTTATTTATAATATTTTTTTTACTAAAGTTAATTTGGAAAACATGCCTTCTGAAAATAATTATTTCCAAATCAATAATGGTGAAAGTGTAGCCTATATTGGACAAAGATTAGAAGAACAGGAAATCATAAAATCTTCTTTGGCTTTTAAGGTTTATGTAAAACTTTTTTCTAAAAATCAAATCGCCCAAGCTGGCATATATCAATTTGAAAAAAAAGATACTTTAGTTTCTGTGGCTAATAAAATCATTGGTTCACATTATGCTATACCTCCAGTTAGAATCACTATTCCGGAAGGGTATAATACAAAAAAAATATCTGCAATAATTAGCGAAGCTTTTTCAGCTGTATCTGATAAAACTCAACTAAGAGACGACTTTTCAGAAGAAAATATCTTTTCAAAAATTGAAGACAAGGAAGGGTATTTGTTCCCGGAGACTTATTTATTTTTGCCAAATGTCACTTTAGATCAAGTGATTACACAAATGGAGGATAATTTTTATGTAAGATTAAAGAAACTTTTTACTGAAGAAAAAGAAGATTTGCATTTTTACGCTTTAGATTTAAGTGAGTTTCCGATAGAAGAATATTTTTTGGATGAGACAAAGACCATAAATTTAACCAAAAGATTAACTTTAATAAATGAAGTTGGTACAACCACAGTTTCCATTGACGATATTATAAAAATGGCGAGTTATTTAGAGGGTGAAGCTAACAACGAACAAGATATGCGCATGGTGGCCGGGGTTCTTTGGACAAGATTAAAAATAAATTTTCCATTACAGATTGATGCGGCTACTAGCACTTATAAAGAAAAAGGTTTTACAAAAACTCCAATTAATAATCCTGGCATAGTAGCTATAAGGTCGGTTCTTACTCCAATTAGTTTTGATTATATATACTATATTACTGGAAATGACGGGATAAATTATTATGCTAAAGATTATAAGACTCATTTAGAAAATATTAATAAATACCTCAGAAATCAATAATTTTTTTTGTGATATACTGGTGTAGATAAATTTAAAACTTTCACATCTTGCGTGGAAAAACTTTTTGGAAAAACATATGAAAACACACAACTTAGCTTTTGTAGACGTAGAAACTACTGGAACAGATTATGAAAAACACGAAATTATCGAATTGGCTTTAATTGTAGTAAAACAAATTGAAAGAGAAGGAAAGGGGCCAAAAATTGAAATTCTCGGAGAATATGAATGGAAAATTAAACCAGAAAGACTAGAGGATGCTGAAGAAGAAGCTTTAAGAATAAATGGCTACAATGAAGTAGACTGGCTTTTTGCTGTTCCACTTAAAAATGCTATAGAAGATTTTAACAAAAAAGCTGAAGGTTGTACTTTTGTTTCTCACAATTTGGTTTTTGATTACAATTTTATTGATAGGGCGTATAAAAAAACTGGTATAGAAAATGATATGCACTATGGCAAACTAGATACTATTTCTATAGCTTTTGCTAGACTTTATGATGCTCCTCAAGCCTCATTCTTTACTTTAAGATATTTGTGTGAGTTGTTGAAGGTGCAAAATGTTAAAGCTCACACAGCTCTAGCGGATACTAGAGCTTTAGTTGAGGTATATAAAAAGTTGATGAGAGCAGTTTAAAAACTAATGCTGAAAGAAAAAAATAAAAAGAAAAAAGTGTTTGTGGGAATATCGGGGGGAGTAGACTCTTCGGTCGCAGCCTTGTTGTTAAAAAATAAAGGATATGAAGTCACGGGAGTCTTTATTAAGGTTTGGCAGCCTGATTTTATAGAATGCACATGGAAAGAAGACAGGCGAGACGCTATGAGGATTTGTGCTCAATTAAATATTCCTTTTTTAACTTTGGATTTAGAAAAAGAATACAAAGAAGGAGTTATAGATTATATGATTGGTGAGTATAAAAAAGGCAGAACTCCAAATCCGGATGTTTTTTGTAATAAAGAGGTAAAATTTGGCGCCTTTCTTGACTGGGCTATGAAAAATGGAGCTGATTATATAGCTACAGGACATTATGCTCAAAATAAAAATAATTTTTTACACAAAGCTAAAGATTTATCAAAAGATCAGAGCTATTTTCTTTGGACTTTAAATAAAAAACAACTACAAAAAATAATTTTTCCAATCGGAGGTTTATTAAAAACTGAAATCAGAGAAATAGCTTTGAAAAATGATTTAGCTACAGCCAAAAAGAAAGACTCTCAAGGTTTGTGTTTTATTGGAAAAATTGATGTAAAAGATTTTTTGAAAGAATTTATTAAAAACAAAAAAGGAAAAATTTTTGATTTGGATTTAGAAAAATTGATTGGGGAACATGAAGGAGTTTTCTTTTACACTATTGGTGAAAAAATAAACGGAAAATATATTATAAAAAAAGATTTAGAAAAAAATATTTTATACATTTCAGAAAAAGTTTTTAAAGAAAAGCAAGACAAAATCTTTTTAGAGAATACAAATTTTATTTCAGATTTAAAAAAAGGAAAAACATATTCTGTACAGGAAAGATATCACGCTAAAGAAACTCAAATAAAAATTAAAGATTTTAAGAAGAGTAAAGAAAAAATAGCTATTGATTGTGAATTTTTAGAAGCTAACAATAATTTTGTCTATACTCCAGGACAGTCCTTAGTATTTTTTGATAAAAATTTATTAATTGGTGGTGGAATAATGAAATAAACACGAAAAATATTTCTGTAAAGTCTAGGCAAGAGTAATTAATTGTTATAATTATATTGTTAATAGCTATTATTTATCAGCGTTATTAACATTAATAATATTTTAATATTAGTTAATTTTATGAAAGCTTATATTGGAGAACTTATTGGTACAGCTCTTTTAGTCTTAATCGGTTGCGGGGCAACTATTTTTGCCGGCAGATCAATCGGAGTATTAGGAATTGCTTTGGCTTTTGGTTTTGGACTCACCGTCGTAGTTTATTTAATCGATGGTGTTTCCGGGGCACATGTTAACCCTGCAATAACCTTAACATTGGCTTTATCTGGAAAATTTCCGTGGAATAAAGTTCTTGGTTATATAGTTGCCCAGATTGTTGGAGCTATTCTTGGTTCAGCAATATTGTTTGCTATTGTCTCAAATATGACAAATGGCGCATTAATTGTGAACACTGGCTTTGCTACTAACGCCCTCAGTTCTGGTGTCGGGGTTATCGCCGGAGCCCTTATTGAAATTATTATGACCATGGTATTTTGTTTGGCTGTCCTCGACACCACAAGAACTAATTGGTCTAAAGATTCAATTCCTTTAGCTTACGGTATCGCTTTGTTTGCCACATATATAGTAGCTATGCCTTTAACTGGCGCTTCTCTCAATCCTGCAAGGTCAATTGGTCCAGCTTTAGTTTCTGGGCAAAACCTTGATCAACTGGGGTTGTTTATCATAGCTCCTATATTTGGGGCAGTTTTGGCTTATTTTGTTCACATTTTTGTATTTGGTAGAGATAGAAGACGTAAAACTGATAACCCAAATAACTAACTTTTAAGTTTTTAATAAAACTTAAATAAAATAAGTGTTTTAAAAGAATATCTTAATAAGATATTCTTTTTGCTGCAAAATTCTTGCAAAGAATTATTTAATATGATAAAATATTTTCAATATTGACGAGATGCTTATCTTCTATCCTACCAGGTTTGAGTTTTGTGGGTGACTCAAGTCAATAATAATTTCGAAATTATTATTAGTTAAATATTAAAAATCTAAATAAAGAGCGGGTTCGCTATGTTTTTTGGTGAACCAAGAATGTTCGTTTTTTGAATTTTGTAATATTTATTTTTAAACGCTTATTTTAAATATGTCTAAAATAAAAAATGTCGACTCAAATCTTTTGGTAGCTAGCTTACCAAAAAAGACATTTTCGCAATTTAGAAAGCCATTTATTGAGCTGCCTAATCTTGTGGAAAACCAACTTTCTTCTTTTAAAAAACTTATAGAAGAAGACTTAGGAATAATTTTAAAAGAATTGAATCCTATAAAAGATTACACAGAAAAAAAGTTTGAATTAGAAATTTTATCTTTTGAACTTTCTGAACCAAAGTATACGGAAGAGTATGCTAAAGATAATAATGTAACTTATGAAGCTCCTTTAAGAGCTAGGGTTTTACTTAAAAATAAAATTTTAGGTATAGAAAAAGAACAGGAGATTTTCCTAGCTTCTTTTCCTATGATGACAGTGCATGGTACTTTTATTATCAACGGTGTTGAAAGGGTAATAATTCCTCAACTCGCTAGAAGCGCTGGGGAGTTTTTTGATTTTGAAGAAATCAATGGGAAAAAATATTTCTCAGCTAAAATTGTTCCAAATCGTGGAGCTTGGGTAGAAATTATCACTGATGACGATAATGAAATGTTTGTGAAGATTGATAAGAAAAGAAAATTCTCTGTAGTTTCTTTCTTGAGAGCTCTAGGTTTCTCTACTGACAAAGACATTGAAAGAGCTTTTGAAGGAAAAGATTTAGCTAAAGCTTATATAATGAATTTGGTAGAAAAAGATCCAATCAAAACAGCTGACGAAGCTTATATTGATGTCTATAAAAAATTGAGGGATGGAGATTTGGCTACAGTGGAAAATGCAAAATCATATATACTCTCACTTTTTTCTAAAGAAAGATACGATCTTTCTCCTATTGGAAGACTTCGTTTTAATAAGAGATTTAATCTTTCTCTAGAAGGAAAAGAGATGAAAAGAATGAATCTTTCTAAAGAAGACATTGTTTTGGTTATTGATCATCTCATTAAATTAAATAATGATCCTGATGCTCAAGCTGACGATATAGACCATCTAGCTTCCAGAAGGGTTCGTTTTGTTGGAGAAATGCTAGGGATGAGAATTAAAAAAGGGATGCTACAAATTAAAAGATACGTCCAAGAAAAAATGTCAGTCATTGATACAGATACTAGTATGCCAGCCTCAGTGATTAATCAAAGACCTCTTCAAGCTAGAATCAAAGAGTTTTTTACAGTGAATCAACTTTCCCAATTAATGAATCAAGAGAACTTGCTTTCAGAAATTGAAAGTCTTAGAACTTTGTCAGCGCTTGGACCAGGTGGGCTTTCTAAAGAAAGAGCTGGATTTGAAGTGAGAGATGTTCACACTTCTCACTATGGTAGAGTTTGTCCAATTCAAACTCCAGACGGAGCAAATGTGGGACTTATTTTAAGGTTGGCGACTTACGCAAAAATTAATGAGTTTGGAATTATTGAAACTCCTTATGTAAAAGTAAAAAATGGAAAAATTACTCAAGAAATTAGTTATTTAAATGCTTTGCAAGAAGAGTCCACAACTATTGCTCACGCAGCTATTCATTACAATGAAAAAGGCGAAATTACAGATGAATTTGTTCAGGCTAGAAAAAATGGTCACCCTTCTGCGGTTTCCAGAAAAGATGTGGAATATATAGACGTGGCACCAAATCAAGCTTATTCTATAGCCACAAACATGATTCCATTTTTAGAGCATGACGACGCGGCTCGTGCTTCCATGGGTTCAAATATGCAACGTCAAACAGTTCCTTTGATTCTGGCTGAAGCTCCTTATGTGGCGACAGGTATGGAAGAAGAATCGGCCAAACATATTGGGAGAATTGTTTTAGCGGAAGAGGCTGGACAGGTGGACTATGTGGATTCTAATAAAATTATAGTTACTGACAATAAAGGCAAAAAGAAAACTTACAATTTGGTTAACTTTTCTAGAACTAATAATTTTACAGTCTTTTATCAAAGGCCGATTGTAAATATTGGTGACAAAATTAAAAAAGGACAAGTGATTGCTGACTCTTCTTCAACCAGAGGAGGACAAATTGCGATAGGACACAATGTTCGTGTAGCTTTTATGAGTTGGAATGGGGCAAATTATGAAGACGCTATTATTATTTCTGAAAAATTAGTTAGAGAGAAAAAGTTTTCATCAATTCATGTGGAAGAATTTATTTGTAATGTCCGTGATACAAAATTAGGCGCTGAAGTTACTACTAATGATATTCCAAATGTAGGTGAAGCTAAATTAAAAAATCTTGACGAAGATGGAATTATTAGAATTGGCGCTGATATTCGAACAGGGGATATTTTGGTCGGTAAAATTACTCCAAAAGGAGAAACTGAATTGACTCCAGAAGAAAGACTGCTTCGAAGTATTTTTGGAGAAAAAATTAGAGATGTGAAAGATACTTCTCTTAGATTGAGTAATGGAAAAAGAGGTAGGGTGATAGGAATTAAAGTTTTCTCTCGTGAAAGGGGGGATCAATTGGAGAGCGGTGTAATTAAAAGAATTCACATTGAAGTGGCTCAACTTCGTGACATTTCTGTTGGAGACAAGTTAGCGGGAAGACACGGAAATAAAGGAGTCATTTCTACTGTTTTACCAGAAGAAGATATGCCGTTTACAGCTGACGGTCAACCGGTAGATATTATTCTTACCCCTCTCGGTATTCCTAGTCGTATGAATATTGGGCAGATTTTAGAGATGCATTTAGGACTTGCGGCACAAACTTTAAATTATCAAGCTATAACTCCAGTCTTTTCTGGGGCAACTGATGATGAAATTAAAGAAGAATTAGTCAAAGCTGGATACGATGCTTCAGGTACTGTTGATTTATATGATGGTAGAACTGGACAAAAGTTTGCAGACAAAGTGGCTATAGGAATCATGTATATGTTGAAACTTCATCATATGGTAGAAGATAAAATTCACGCTAGAAGCATCGGTCCATACTCTCTTATTACTCAACAACCTCTTGGTGGTAAATCTCAAAATGGAGGTCAGAGATTTGGAGAGATGGAAGTTTGGGCTTTGGAAGGTTACGGAGCAGCTTATACACTTCGTGAGATTTTAACAATAAAATCAGATGATATTGTGGGTAGATCCGATGCCTTTAATAGCATTATTAAGAACGAACCAATTAAAGAACCAAATACTCCAGCTTCTCTAAACGTGCTTTTAAATACTTTAAGAGGTTTAGCTTTAGATGTGGTTCCTTTGGTTAAAGAAGGGAAAAAAACAAAAGGTCGAAAAGAGAAATTGTTAGGTGAGGACGATGTAATCGAAATTAAAGATTAATTAAAAGCTAAAAATTTAAAATAATTAAAATAAAAATATGAAAACAATTGATACAACAGATTTTGACGCTTTACAAATAAAAATTGCCTCACCAGAATCTATTCGTTCTTGGAGTTTTGGAGAAGTGACCAAACCAGAAACTATTAACTATCGTACTGGTAGAAGTGAAAGAGCTGGATTATTTGATGAAAAGATTTTCGGTCCAGAGAAAGACTACGAATGTTATTGTGGTAAATATAGAAGAATTAGATATAAGGATATAGTTTGTGAAAAATGTGGAGTTGAGGTTACTAAATCTATTGTTCGCCGTGAAAGAATGGGCCATATTGAGTTGGATACTCCTGTAGCACATATTTGGTTTCTAAGAGGTATTCCTTCTAGAATAGCTCTTATTTTAGGTGAACCAACTGGTGAAGTTGAAAAGGTAATTTATTTTGCAAATTATATTATTACCAAAGTTAACCAACGAGAAAAAGAAGAACTTTTAAAGAATCTTGATTCTGAATTTAAAGCTAAAATTAAATCAGCAACAGATGAAAAGACTAAAGAAAAGTTAAAAGAGTTAATGTTGGCTACTAAAAAAGAAATTGAAGATATTCGTGAAAAAAAGATACTCGATGAAATTACTTATCACAGATACTCTATGAGATATAGTATTGCTTTCGAAGCAGAAATTGGGGCTGAAGCGATTTACAATATTTTCAAAAATATTAATTTAGATGATTTAGAAAAAGAAATAGAAGCAAAATTAGTAAAAATTTCTTCTATTGAACGAGAAAAAGAGGAAAAGAGACTTTCTTTGGTGAGAGCTTTTAAAAATGCTGAAATTCGTCCAGAATGGATGTTCTTAACAACTCTTCCGGTTATTCCCCCAGGAATTCGTCCAATGGTAGCTTTGGAAGGAGGAAGGTATGCGACTAGTGATGTGAATGATCTCTATCGAAGAGTAATTAATAGAAATAATCGTCTTTTAAAATTGAGAGAAATTAATGCTCCAGACGTTATTTTGAGAAATGAAAAGAGAATTCTGCAAGAAGCGGTAGATGCTTTGATAGACAACTCTATGAGAAGAGGGCAGGAAGCTATGACTATAGTTGGACAAAAAAGACAACTTAAATCTATTGCTGATAACATCAAATCCAAATCCGGACTTTTTAGACAAAATCTTCTTGGAAAACGTGTAGACTATTCCGGTCGTTCAGTAATTGTTATTGGTCCAGATCTTGCACTTGATGAATGTGGACTCCCAAAGCATATGGTTCTTGAATTATTTAAACCTTTTGTAATTTCTAAACTTTTAGAAAGAGAATTTACCTTTAATATTCGTGGAGCTAACAAATTGATAGAAGATGGTATTCCAGAAGTTTGGGAAATTTTAGAAGAAGTTATAGAAGGTAAGTATGTACTTCTCAACCGTGCACCAACTTTACACAGATTGGGTATACAAGCTTTCAAGCCAAAAATGATTGAGGGAAACGCTATTCAGCTTCACCCTCTTGTTTGTACAGCTTTCAACGCTGACTTTGATGGCGACCAGATGGCTGTGCATCTTCCTTTGTCTGAAAATGCTCAAAGAGAGGCGAGGGAGATTATGGCTTCTAATAAAAACTTGCTTAAACCTGGTTCAGGGGATTCTATTGTAAATCCTCGTATGGATATGATTTTGGGATGTTTTTGGCTTACAACTGAAATTGAAGGAGCTAAAGGAGAAGGAAAATATTTTGCTTCACCAAACGATGCTATTACCGCTCACGAATTTGGCATCTTGGATATTAGAGCAAAAATTGAAGTAATTCCAACTTCCAAAGTTAAATACTCAAAGTTTGAAGGAAAAAGATTCGCCACAACTGTAGGTAGATTATTATTTAACTCTATTCTTCCAGATGATTTTGAATATATCAATGAACAGGTTGGTGGAAATAGTATGAATAAAATTGTAGACAAAATAATTATTCAATATGGTTTTGACTCAGCGCCAAAAATTATAGACAAAATTAAAGCGTTTGGATTTAAGTATGCGACAATTTCTGGTACAACTTGGAGTATTGATGCTGTAAAAGTCCCTGAAGAAAAAACAGACATTGTTGCAAAAGGAAAAAAAGAAGAACAAAAAATTAATCATCATTTTGAAGAGGGATATCTTTCTGAAGAAGAGAAATATGATAAAGTTATTGAAAATTGGTTGAGTATTAGAAAAGAAATTGAAGCTATTATGCCAACCAAATCTATTGAGAAATACGGTTCAGTTTATAACTTGGTCACTTCTGGAGCTAGAGGTTCAATGAAACAACTTGTGCAGATTGGAGGTATGAAAGGTATTATTGCAAACTCTCTCGGAAGAAATATCGATTTCCCAATCATCTCTTCAAATAAGGAAGGACTTTCTCCTATCGAATATTTTATTACTACTTATGGAGCGAGAAAAGGTACTTCTGACACCGCTCTTAAAACAGCTGAGGCTGGCTATTTGACTCGAAGATTGGTAGATGTCTCTCAAGATTTAGTAATCTCGGAAGAGGATTGTGGAATTAAAAAAGGAAAATTATTAAAGACAGAAAATGTTTTAGGAATTGAAATTCCACTTTCTAAAAGTATTCGCGGCAGAGTTTTGGCTGAAGATTTGTTAGACAGAGAAGGAAAAGTTTTATTCAAAAAGGGACATTTGATGAAAAAAGAAGATGCTAGAGCAATAGAAGGAAAAGGTATAGAAGAAGCTTTTGTTTTTTCTCCTTTATCTTGTGAGTCTCTAAGAGGTGTTTGTCAAAAATGTTACGGATTGGACTTGGCTAGAAATGAGGCTGTGAAAGTCGGTGAAGCTGTTGGTATAGTGGCTGCTCAAGCGATTGGAGAGCCAGGAACTCAGCTTACTATGCGTACCTTCCATTCAGGAGGAGTGGCTGGAGTGGACATTACTCAAGGACTTCCTCGCGTGGCAGAAATATTTGAAAGACGTTCTCCTAAAAACCCTGGAGTGATTTCTTTATCGAATGGAGAGGTGGTAGAAATAATCAGAGAGAAGAAAATGAAAAAAATTGTTGTCTTGAGTGACGATGATAACTCTTATGCCGCAGCTAAGAAAAAAGGTCTTAAAATTGAATACGACATGGCGTACTCCAGAAGACCTATTGTCAAAGTTGGGGATAAAGTAAAGAAAGGACAAGCTTTGACAGATGGTTCTCTAAATATTGAACAACTTTATGAGTTGGCTGATAGAGAAACTACAGAAGAATACATTATTAATGAATTAAATAAAGTCTATGAACTTCAAGGAGCTTCAATTTCCAGAAAACATATTGAACTTATTATTAAACAAATGTTTTCTAGAATAAAAATCAAAGATGTGGGAGATACAACCTTTACTCAAGGTGAAGTCGTAGAAGTTTATGATTTTAGAGTTGAAAATGACAGAGTTAAAGCCGAGGGAGGTAAAGTGGCGGAAGGGGACAATTTGATTCTTGGTATTTCTGAAGTAGCTCTAACAACAAACTCTTGGTTGTCTTCTGCTTCTTTCCAACACACAACCAAAGTTCTTATCAATGCTTCAACTAGGGGTCAAATTGATAAACTTTATGGTTTGAAAGAAAATGTTATCATTGGTAGAATTATTCCAGCAGGTACAGGAATAAATCAGGAGAATGATTAAGACAATTAATTATATTTTCTTACAAAAAAACGGCTCAAATTGAGCCGTTTTTTACTTTAACTATAAAAGAGTCTATAATGGTATTTATACAAATATAAATAGTAACTAAAAGGAAATAAGATATTCCCCAGATATAGATTCCTTCAAAGAAAGACAGTTTTTGTCCTAATATTAGTACAAGAAAAACATAAAACAAACCAAATAGCCAGAAAAATTTTAAACCTCTTGGGAGATAGTAATCAGATATCACGTTTTGAACTTTTCTGACAGCTCCAGTACTTTTGTTTTCCCTAAACTCATCAAGGTCCCTTGAGCTAATAATTCCTATAGCAATAAAACCGCTAGTAAAAACCCCGCAAACAGAAATAAAAAACATATACCAGATGAATTTGAAAATATTCATCGATGGAAGAGGTTTGTCCAAAAAAGGATTTACAATCAGCTCAAAGATATTCACAAATGTAGTTTTAAAAGCTTTGTAGCCTATTGCTAAAATAACACCAAGAAAGATAATTACTAATAATTTAGTAATTATAATCTCCAATTTTTTTTCTCCTGATTCTGATTCCATTTTAAAAGAATTTTAATTGTTTTAACTCAGTTTACTAATATGAAATATAATATATTATTAGGTTTTTGTAAAGAGCAATTTTTTTCCCTATTTCACCAATTTTTGTTAAAATGTATTTAATTATGAATCCAAAAGACCAGGTCAAACAAGCCCTTTCCATTCTAGATGTTATATCTACTTATCTCAGAGTGGAAAAAGCAGGATCTCAGTTTAAAGCTCGATGTCCTTTTCACAATGAAAAGACACCTAGTTTTTTTATTTCTCCAGACAGAGGTACTTATCATTGTTTTGGGTGTGGTGAGCATGGAGATATTTTTTCTTTTGTAGAAAAAATGGAAGCGGTGCCTTTTTATGAAGCTTTAACCATTTTAGCTGATAGGGCAGGGATTAAGCTTTTGCCTTACAAAAAAGAAGAAAAAGATAAAGAGTCAAACCTCGTTTCTCTTACTCAAAAAGCTAGCAAACACTATGAAGAGAATTTGAAAAATTCAGCAGAAGCTAAAGCTTATTTAGGTGGTAGAGGTTTAACTAATGAGACTGTAGGAAAATTTAATATAGGCTTTTCTCTGGGTGGAGATTTTGGTTGGAGAGATATATTTATTTATCTTTCTAAAGAAGGATTTTCTCCTGAAGATATGATAGAGGGAGGAATGGTTTTAAAAAAAGAAAATGAAGAAAAATACTTCGACAGATTTCGTGGAAGAATAATGTTCCCAATCAAAAATACTTTTGGAAATACTGTTGGTTTTTCGGCTAGAATTTTACCAAAATTTGATGACGGGAAAGTTGCAAAATATATAAACTCACCAGAAACGCCAATTTATCATAAAAGTAAAATTCTTTTTGGTTACGATTTGGCTAAGAAAAGTATTGCCGAAAAAAGAGAGGTTATTATTGTGGAAGGGCAAATGGATTTAATCATGAGCCATCAGGCTGGAATTGTTAACGTGGTAGCAACTTCAGGGACAGCTGTAACCGATGAGCATATTAAAATTTTAAAAAGATTTGCTGACAAGGTTTTACTTTCTTTCGATCAGGATGAAGCTGGAGAAAATGCTATGAAAAAATGCGGACTTTTGGCTCTTTATGGAGGATTAGACGTCTATGTTGTGCCAAAAAAGGATAAGGTAAAAGATATAGCTGATTTGATAAAAGATTTTGGGGCTACGGTTTGGCAAGATTTAATTTCCCAAAGAATTCATTTGATTGAATATTTGGTGAAAAAGATCTTTGAAGAAGAAGTTGATGAAAGGGAAAGGGGGAAGGAGATTCGAAAAGAAGTCTTGCCTTTTTTGAGAGCTATAGAAAGTGACATTGATAGGGCTTACTTTATAAAGTATTTGGCTTCAAAATTAAATGTACAAGAAATAGATATTTTAAATGATTTAAAAAGGATAAAAGTTGAAAATCCTGAAAATGATATTTTGTCTAAAGTTTCAAGCGGTCAACAAAAAGACAAGAACAGATTTTTGAGAGAGATAATAGCTATTTTAACTTGGAAGAAATTAGAAGAAGAAAAATTTTTTAATAAGTTTTTTGGTTCTGAAGAAAAATATAAAGAAAGATTTTTAGATTTTAAAAAGAGTTTGCCAGAAGAAATTCTAGAACAAGAGATTATTCGTTTAGAAAAAGAGATTTCAAAAAATAAATTGTATATAGAAAATGAAAAGAAATTTATAACTGAAATACTAGGAGATCTGGTCAAAGCTTTTAAGATAGAAATCTTACAAGATGAAAAAGAGTCTTTACATAAAAAACCAGAAAAAACCGAAGAAGATATTCAAAAAATAGAACAAATATATCAAGAGATATACAAAATTAAAAACTTTTAATAAAACATTAAAAACCTTGCATATTTTCTAAAAAAGAAGTATACTATTGAAAACTTGACAAGAGCGTGTTCATGGTTGCAATTTTATAAATTTTTAGTAAATAAAAATATTTTACATGAAAAAAAATTCAAAAAAAGCCGTCTCAACAAAGAAGGTCGTTAAAAAAACAAAAACCAAGCCTTCTTTATCTCAAAAAAAGGAGAAAAAAGTAGTCAAGACGTCTAAAAAAAATATTAGCACTCTTAAGAATAAAAAGAATGTTAAAAAAAGTTCATCTAAAAAAGTTGTTGCTAAGAAATCAATTAAAAAAAGTGCATCTAAAAAAGTAGTTGTTAAGGATAAAAAAACAAAAACCTCCAAAGATTCAAATGGAAAATTTATTGATATGAGATCTCTTTCAACAAAAGAGAAGGTTGAAGAAAAAAAGAGAAGGGAAATCAAAAATGCTAAAGATAAAAAAGAAAGACAAAAAAGAATCGATAAAAATAAGGCTAAATTGGCGAGAGACAAGAAAAAAGGAGGCAAACCTAAAACTAGTAGGATGGCAAAATCTCAAGAAGGTCTTTTAGAAAAAGAAAACGAAATTATTCGAAAAGGAAAAGAAAGGGGGTTTATTACTTACGATGATATTATAAAAATTTTTCCGGATCTAGAAAGAGACATTTCTTATTTAGATGAACTTTACGAAAAACTTTCCGCGGCTGGAGTTGATGTTTTGGATGGAAGTAATCTTTTAGACATGGATGAAGATTTGAATAAGCTTGGAAGTGATGAATCTGGTAGAGACAGTATTCAGATTTATTTAAAAGAAATTGGTCAATACCCTTTGCTTACTTCTGAAGAAGAAAGAGAGTTGGCTAAAAGAATTGAGATGGGAGATGAAGAAGCTAAAAATATTTTAATGAGGTCTAACTTAAGATTGGTTGTGACTTTCGCTAAAAAATATGTCGGACGAAGCCCAAATCTTACTTTGCTTGATTTAATTCAAGAAGGAAATCTTGGTTTGTATAAAGCGGTGGAAAAATATGACTTTAGTAAAGGTTATAAATTCTCAACTTACGCTTGCTGGTGGATTAGACAAGGTATAACTCGCGCTTTGGCTGATCAGTCTCGCACCATTCGTATTCCAGTGCATATGGTAGAAACTATTGCAAAATATAAACAAGTCTTAAGGAGGCTTTCTCAAGATTTGGGGCGTGAACCTTTGTCTGAGGAAATTGCTGATGAGATGGGGGTTGATGTAGAAAAGATTCATGTTATTGAAAATATAGATCAAGAAACTTTGTCTTTAGAAAAACCGACGGGTGACGATGATGACAAGTCTTCTTTAGGAGAATTTGTGTCTGATGATAAAATACTTTCTCCAGATCAAGAAGCTAGCCGAAGAATTTTGGCGGATCAGATAAATGAAATATTAATGGACCTTTCAGAAAAAGAAAGAAAAATTGTAGAAATGAGAAATGGTCTTGGAGTTTACAACGGAGTCATGCATACACTGGAAGAGGTAGGTGAAGAGTTTCAAGTGACTCGTGAAAGAATACGTCAAATTGAAGCGAAAGTTCATGAGAAAATTCGTGAACACGAGAAGTCTTATAGATTAAAGAATTTCTAAAAAATAAAAACCGACATAAGATTATGTCGGTTTTTTGATTTCACTTTTATTTTCCTTTAGCTATCCAATAAAAGAAACGAAGAATTACCAGTAAACAAAATATTGTTATAGGCACAATATAACGTTCTATTTGAATATTTGATAATCTTACATCTTTCAATAAAAAAAGGATAACCGCCACGAGAACAAGAATCCAAGTAAAAATCTTTCTTAGCATTATCACTAGTTTTAATATTAAAAGAATATTTAAGACAGATCTCTTATTTTATTATATCATCTTTTGATGGTATGTGTCAATATTTAATAAAGTCTTATTTTATGGTACTATTTAAGAAATTTATGTTAATTGATCATGTAGTTTTGAATGTAAAAGCTGGAAAAGGTGGTGATGGGGTAGTTCGTTGGAGAAGGGAAAAAGGTATTCCTTATGGTGGACCAGCTGGTGGTGACGGAGGAAAAGGTGGTGATGTCTATTTGGAAGTAGTACAAGATATTCAAGCTCTCGATGATTACAAAAATAAAAGAGACTGGGATGCAGAAAATGGCAAAGATGGGAAAAAAAGAAGTATGCATGGACATGGAGCGGAGGATTTATATTTAAGAATTCCTGTAGGTTCTTTGGTTTATAACAAAACTTATGACATCAAATATGAATGTAATAAAGTTGGTGAAAAAATCTTAATTTTAAGAGGAGGTAAAGGGGGTCTCGGAAATGAGAATTTTAAAACTTCTACCAATCAAGCTCCAGAAGAATTTACTAAAGGAGAAAGGGGAGAAGACGCGGTTTTGGAAATAGAGCTTAAATTAATCGCTGATGCTGGTTTTATTGGCTTACCAAATGCTGGAAAAAGCTCAGTTTTAAACACTCTTACAAATAGTAGAGCTAAAATTGGAAATTATTCTTTCACTACACTGGAACCAAATTTAGGAGCTTATAAAAAATATATCTTAGCTGATATTCCAGGATTAATTGAAGGAGCTAGTGAAGGAAAAGGTCTTGGTTATAAATTTTTAAAACATATTTCTCGCACTAAAATTTTATTTCATTTAGTTTCTGCAGAAAATGAAGATACAAAATCAGCTTATAAAACTATCAGAGAAGAATTGAAAAATTATGATAAAAAAAATGAAAAAAACGATCTTTTGAGCACCAAAAATAATGAGCTTGCCAAGAAAAAAGAAATTGTTATTCTTTCTAAAATTGATGAAATAAAAGATAAAAAAGAATTGGCTAAAAAAGTTTCTGATCTAGCTAAAGTCTCTAAACAGAAAAAAAAAGATATTATACTGCTCTCACTTTTTGATGATGAATCAGTTAGAGAGTTTGAAAAGAGATTAGAAAGTATTTTGACAGAATAAAATTATAAAATTTTCTCTTTTATAATTTCTGTAAACATTTGAGGATTGCCAGAGCCTTTAGATTCTTTCATGGCCTGTCCCACAAAAAACATTATTAATTTTTCATTTCCAGTTTTAATTTGCTCTTTCAATTCTTTAAATTGGTCGAGGTTGTTAGCTATCACTGTATCAATTATTTTTTCTAAACTTTCTTTATCATTTTTTTGTATCAGGCCTTTCATTTCAGCGATTTCTCTGGCACTCATATCGTTTTCTGCCATTTCTAACATTTTTTCATTAGAAAGTTCGGTCATTATAAAAAGAATTAAGTCTTTAGCTCCACGACTAGAAAGTTCTTTATTTAAAATCATTTCCATTATCTCAACAAAATCTTCTTCGTCTATGAAATGAACTAAGCTATTTTCAGACTCTTTTTGTAAAATTGCTGAGACATCTACTGAGATATAATTTACAGATAAATTAATTAATTGATTTATTTTTTCTTTATCGAAATCACGATTTTCAATCTCTTCTTTTACTTTATCAAAATATTTAAACAAAATAGTATTATTTAAAAGTAATTCAATATAGTCGTCTTTTACACCAGCCTCCTTAAGATTTTGTCTAATTTTTGGAAGCTTTTCAGGTAAAGCCTCTTCAATTTCTTTCAAATTAAATAGAGAGTGTAAATAAAGTTTAGGTAGATCTGGATCAGGAAAATACTTATAGTCATTAGCAGATTCTTTTTTTCTTTGAGACACAGTGACTCTTTTATTTTCCTCAAAACCTCTGGTTTCTTGAACTATTTCATCCTTTTTCCCAGCCTCATTTAATTCAATATGCCTTTTAGCTTCATAGCGAACAGAATCTTCTACAGATTTAAAGGAGTTGATATTCTTAACTTCTACTTTGGTGCCATATTTATTTTTATCTTTAGTGACCGAAAGATTAACCTCGATTCTCATTTGACCTTTGCTCATCTCAGCTTCACTGGCATCCAAAGTCCTTAAAATCAATTGCAGTTCTTTTGCAAAATCGCTACAAGCTTTAGCAGCTACTTCAATATCCTCGAAAGTTTGTGGCTCGGTCACAAGCTCCATAAGGGGCACTCCAGATCTATTGAAATCTATTAAAGTATGATTTCCTTGATCGTGGGTAGATTTAGCAGTGTCTTCTTCTAAATGTATTCTTGTCAAAGGCCAATCGTTAATTTTCCCGTTCGAAACTATGGGGTATTTGTATTGGGTGAGCTGATAAGCTTTAGGAATATCTGGATAAAAATAATGTTTTCTGTCCCATTCTGTAAAATTGGCGATATCTGCTCCAATATAAAGACCTATTTGAATCATTTTTTGAATAGCTTCTTTGTTTAAAGTCGGAAGGGTGCCAGGATGAGCCATACAAATAGGGCAGACATTTTTATTTGGAGAGTCTTCAAGTGGGACATTGGCGCAAGAACAAAACATTTTACTGTTTGTTTTTAACTCGGCATGTATTTCTAGACCGATAGTTATATAGTATTTTTCAGATAGGTTTTCCATAAATTATTCTGAGATTATAACATTTTTGTACCTCTTATTCCATAAAATTTGTCTTTTAGCGAATTGCCAAATTTTGTTTTGCAAAGTTTCTATCATGCTCTCATAAGTCAAATCTCCTCTCAAATACATCGTTACATATTTATATTCTAGACCAAGCGAAAGTAACCATTCATCATTAAGTTTTAATTTTTCTCTTAAAAATTTTATTTCTTCTACAAGCCCATTTTTTCCTTGGGCATCTAATCTTCTTTTTAGTCTCAAGTTTATTCTTTTTCTGAGCTCTTCGTCACTTTTTTCGATAAAAATAAATTCTGGGTTGTATCTTATTTTTTTATTAAGTTTTGAGATTTCTAGTTTTTCATTTTTCATTTTTTTACCTTCCAAAATTTCTATAATTCTAATCAGTCTCCTTTTGTTGTTTCTCTCACTAGGGTTTTCATTTTTTATAAGTTCTAAATATTTTTTTGCATTTAATTCTTTAATTTTTAAAAGTAAATTTTTTAGATTTTCTTTTTCTAGTTCAGCTCGAAGTAGAGGATTCGGTTTGGCATTTTTAGGGAGCCCATAAAGTAAAGCATCAATATACAAACCGGTTCCACCACAAATAATTGGAGTTTTTTTCTTTTTTATAATTTTCTTTATAGCTTTATTTGCAAATTTTAAATAATCATTTACAGAAAAACTTTGATAATTTTTAGCATAATTCTTAGAATATTTTTTCGGATTCACAATATCTAAACAGTAATGTTTTATTCCACATGTTTCTTCTTTGGTAATTTTTCCTGAGCCAATATTAAGATGTTTATAAATCTGACGAGAGTCTGCAGAGATTATTTCTCCATTTATTTTTTTGGCCAAATCTACAGCTACATCACTTTTTCCACTAGCTGTTGGACCAATGATTATACAGATTTTTGGTAACATTTTTTGCATATTTTTAATCTTCTAAAATCAATCTTCGCATACCTTCAATTTTTTCATTTTCAATTTTTATTTGGCTACCTAGAATAGCTGGTTTTTTATTAGTGAGCACATCATAGACAGCTAAATCTCTCGCTAAAATTTCTCTTAAAAAAGTTTTAATATTTACATAAATATTGTCGGTAAATTTTTCAAAAGGATATTCAGCGTTATACGCGATAGCATTTATGCCGTTTTTTCTAGCTATAAAAACAGCTCTTTCATTATGAAATTTTTGAGAAATAATAGTAATCTCATCTTGATTAAAAACTTTATTACTTCTTAAAACTGAATCCAAAGTTCTTCTGCCTGCATAGTCTGGAACAATAGCATTTTCGTCTACGTTTAATTTGAGTAAATAGTTTCGCATATATTTTGGTTCATTATAAGCCACAGTTCTGTTGTCTCCAGATACGATAGCATAATCTATTTTTTTAGCGTCCAACAATTCTTTGGTAGCTGTCATGCGATTTATGAAAAATAAATTTAAAGATCCAGTAGTGGTGACAGGCGAAGTTCCGAGTACAAGCCCAGCCTTGTTTGAGGGGATAGAGTCTGTTTCTGAATATATAAATTCTTTAGAATAGTTAGATATGTAATAATAAATAATTAAAGAAATAATTATAAATGCCAAAAGTAATATAAGAGCAATCAAAATCGCTTTCCAGAGCCAAATTTTTGTCTTTTGGTAGCTATTTTTCATGATTAAAATATAGCAATTATTTAGGAAAAAGTCATTCTTTAAGATTTGTGCCGAAGGTGGGACTTGAACCCACAAGCCGTGAGGCATGCGATTTTGAGTCGCACGTGTATACCATTCCACCACTCCGGCAAACTTTTGAATTTTTTAATCTGATTTTAATCTGATCAGATTTATTAACAATATATCATATATTAGACTTTTTTCCATGCTATAATATTTTCATAAATATAAATAATCTTTTAAAATATGGCTGAATTACAAAATGCGGTCTTCTGGATAGAGACAGATAAAATACAACCCAATCCTTATCAACCTCGTCGTGAATTTGATGAACATAATCTAAGGGATTTGGCTGAAAGTATTCGTCAATATGGAGTACTTCAACCGCTTGTAGTTACCAGAAGAGAAGATTCTCATGACGACGGTTCAATTTCTGTAGCTTACGAATTGATTGCTGGAGAAAGAAGGCTTCGCGCTTCAAAGCTTGCTGGAGTAAGAGAGGTGCCTTGTGTTGTGCGTGTAGGAGACGACAATAGGGCTAAACTTGAATTAGCAATTATCGAAAATATTCAAAGAGAAGATTTAAACTCTGTAGATAGGGCAAAATCTTTTCAACAGTTGGCTGACGAGTTTAAACTTTCTTGGGTTGAGATTGGCAAAAAAGTCGGCAAAAGTAGAGAGTATGTTTCAAACACTGTGCGTATTTTAATGCTTCCGCAAGAGATTTTAGACGCTTTGGTAGATGGAAAAATTTCTGAGGGACATACTCGTCCACTTCTTATGCTGGTTGATAAACCAGACGAACAAATCACTCTTTTTAAAGAGATGCTTATGCGAAAGATGACTGTCCGTGAAGCCGAAGGTTTGGCTAGAAGGGTAGCTTTAGAGAAAGTTCGTAAAAAATCCTTAGTAGCTAACCCTGAAGTGATAGATTTAGAAAAAAGGTTGGCTGAAAGTTTAGGGACCAGGGTTTCTATTGAACCAAAAGAAAAAGGCGGAAAAATTACTATTGATTATTTTTCACATGATGAGCTTTTAGCTTTGGCTGGGCTTATTAAAAGAGCTGGTAGCGAAAAGGTGCATGAAGGTATGTTTGATAAGATTAAAAAAACAATAGGATTTGTTGGGGAAGTGGATAAAGATGAAGTAAAAGAAATAGAGGAAAAGTCTATGTTAGAGATAGAAAGAAAGCCAGAAACAAAAGAAGAAATGGAAAAGGGTGCGAAAAGTGAGGTGGAGGAAAAATATGATGATAATAGACATACTCAAATTCAAACTTTTTACGACAGTAATTTGGGAGACTTTAAATTGGAAGACGACAGAAGTAAAGAAGAGATTAGAAATTTTCAAGAAAGAGAAGACGATCTCTACGATATTAGAAATTTCAGTTTATAATCTAAATAAATTATTTTGATAAAAATCTATTTCGCAAACTATTGCTATCTTTAAGGTAATTTCGTATATGCCTTCTAGCTAAAGAAGTGGAGGCGTAATTGAGCCATTTATGAGTTGGTTTAGCTTCTTCTTTGGTGATAATTTCTACCATATCTCCATCTTTTAATTTTGTATCTAAAGAGACCATTTTAGCGTTTACCATGACACCAGAAATATGATTGCCTATATCAGAGTGAACCATATAAGCAAAATCAATTACTCCTGACTCTTTAGGCATCTCAATAATATCTCCTTTAGGTGTGTGAATAAATAAAGTTTCGTCAAAAAATTCTTCTTTAATATTTTTAATAAAATCTTTGTTTTCAGAATCCATGTCTTGAGGTTGAAAAAATTGTTTTGCCCAAGCTATTTTTTCATTTATATTATTCATTTTTGATAACTCTTGTTTATTTTTCACTTTTTTAAAATCACCAATTTCTTTATAAGATAGATGGGAAGCTATACCATATTCAGCTTCTTCATGCATTTGTTTTGTGCGAATCTGTACTTCAAAAGTACCTCCTTCACCATCAAAAACTGTAGTGTGAAGAGACTGATATCCGTTAGGTTTTGGTAAAGCAATATAATCTTTAAATCTTCTTGGTACTGGTTTATAAAGCCCATGAATAACACCTAAAGCCTGATAGCAAGTAGCCAAATCTTCAACTATAATTCTCATAGCGGCAATATCGTAGATTTTTTGTATATCCCAATTATGTTTTTTAAGTTTTTCGTAAAGAGAGTGAAGATGCTTTAATCTGTGATCTATTTTTAGATATTTAATGTCAAAGATTTTTAACTCTTCTTTGACTTTATCTAAAATCTTTAAAAGATATTCTTCTGAGGCTGTACTTACAGAATCGAACATATCTTTCACTTTTTGATAATCGTCAGGATGAGCATAGGGAAAAGCTTCGTCTTCTAACTCGCTTTTTAATTTTCCCATACCTATTCTGTCAGCTAGACGGGCATAAATTTCTAAAGTCTCTATAGCTATTCTTTTTCTTTTTTCTTCTTCTATATATTCGAGAGTGCTAACGTTGTGCAAACGGTCGCAAAGTTTAATCACTACCACTCGAATATCATCCGCCAAAGCTACAAAAAATTTCCTCATACTTTCTGCATGTCTCTCGACTCCTTTATACTTAATTGTGCCCAACTTAGAAACTCCTTCTACTAAAGTTAAAATTTCTATTCCAAATTCATTTTCTAAAGACTCTTTAGAGGTGTCTGTATCTTCTAGCGTGTCGTGTAACAATCCAGCTGCTATAGTGTTGGCATCCATATTTTGTCTAGCAATATTTTTAGCAGTTTCTACGCAATGAATAAAATATGGTTCGCCAGACTTTCTTAGATGTCCCTCATGAGCTTTTTTAGCAAAATTGAAAGCTTTTTCTATTATTTTTTTATCTTCTTCAGAAAAGTGTTTTTCTTTTGGAGCAACTTCAAATATCCCGTCTAAAAGAATAGAGATGTTCTCGGAGCTAAAATTAAGGTTTTTGTTGTCTAAATTATTCATTTTACTTATTTTAGCATTATCTTTAGTTTATTAACAAAAACCAAAAAGAGTTTGACATATAAAGGTTGTTTTGATAGGATATATTTATAGTGTTCTTTGAAGTTTAACAAATAAAAAGTTTGATTATGTGTTCACCAAAAACTCGCCTGAGTGAACAGGCGTTAAAAGAAATCACTTGTTTCGAAAATATCGTCTTAAACGATGTTTTAAAGGATTTTAAAATGGAGGCTTTACCCAATTTTCCAAAAAGATCTGCGGTAGACAAAGCTTTCATTCACATTAAGGATACGGAATTTAAGTTTGTCAGTGTTGTACGCTATAGAGGTGTGCACACTTATTTACTTGATATGCCAAAAAGTAAGATTCTTATGGTTGGTCCCAATTGTCGAGAATTGGCAAAAACGGCCGACAAAGTTCTTATTAGACAGAAGTTACCTCCTGTCAATATCCTGAAAAAATGTAATTAGAATCTCAAAAATCAAGAACACAGAGGGCTGTCATGAATTGATAGCTCTCTTTTTTTTTGTTTAACTATTTTAGTTTTTTAATTTATGAGGATTATGGTTTGGACAAGTTTTATCCGAACATCTTTCTGGGATTGTTTTAGTACCTTCCATCATTAATTCTCCACACAATTTACAATAGTTTCCAGTTGGACGAGCTTTAATTGCTAATTTACAATCTGGATAATTTGAACAAGAATAAAAGACTCCAAAACGACCTCTTCTTTCTTCTAAGTAACCAGTCTCACATTTGTTACATTTTACCCCAGTGTCTTTCTTTTGTCTTTCTTCTTCCGAAGTTTCAATATATTTACATTTTGGATAGTTGTTGCAAGCTATAAATTTACCATAACGCCCAGTTCTTTCTATGAGTTTACCTTTCCCACATTTTGGACAGGTTTTTCCTGTTTCTTTTGGTCCTTCCACAATTTCTCCTTCTAAAGTTCTAGCGCCTGAGCAATTTGGAAATTTTGAACAAGAATAAAATTTTCCATTTTTAGAAAGTTTGATAATCATTTTAGAATTACAGATCGGACATTTAATATCTTTAGGAGCTTCTCCAAAGTTATTGGATTTCTCAATTTTTTCTTTCTCTTTAATTTCTTTTTGAAATGGTTTATAAAAATCAGTTAAAAGTTTTTTGTAAGTTAATTTTCCATCAGCTATTTTATCTAAGCCGTCTTCCATTTCAGAAGTAAAATCGTCAGAAATATATTTAGCAAAATGCTCTTCCAAAAAGTCAGAAACTACTTCGCCAGTATCGGTTGGTATAAGAGTCTTATTTATTTTTTCTACATAACCTCTATCTTCAATGGTGGAGACAATTGAAGCATAAGTTGATGGGCGACCAATATCTCTTTTTTCTAATTCTTTAATCAAACTAGCTTCACTGTATCTACTAGGGGGCAAGGTTTCTTTAGAGAGGCTGTTGATAGCTTTTAGGTTTAAGTTATCTTCCATATTTATTTTAGGAAGCATAATGTCTTCTCCTTTACCTTCTGGATCGACTTTTAACCAGCCATCAAAAATTACCACAGACCCATTAATATAAAAATTCGGGTAGTCTTCTGTGTTTCTGATATTGGTAACGATTTTGGTTCTCAAAAGTTGGGTATTAGACATTTGAGAGGCGACAGTTCTGCTCCAAATTAAAGTGTAAAGTCTTTTTTCATCAGAATTTGCTCCAGCATTCAAAGTAGTAACGTGAGTTGGGCGAATGGCCTCGTGAGCTTCTTGAGCATTTTTGGATTTTGTTTTGTAAACTCGAGATTCTAGGTAATTTTTACCGTATTGTTTTGATATAAAAGAAGAGATCTCTGTTATAGCTGAAGAAGCTAAATTGGTAGAATCTGTACGCATATAAGTTATGAATCCTTTTTCGTAAAGCTTTTGAGCAAGCATCATGGTTTTTTTAGGAGAAAATCCGAGTCTACTAGAAGCTGTTTGTTGTAACGTGGAAGTGGTAAAAGGGGGTTTAGGAGAAGATTTTACATTAGTCTCTTTAATATTTTTTACATACCAAGTTCCTGCTCTACCTTCTTTTACTATTTTTTTAGCAAATTCTTCAGCTTCTTTTGAATTTAGTTTCGGTTTTAATCCCGGTTCCAATTCGCAATCAAAAACTAATTTATATTTTTTAGATTCTTTTAATTTGCCAATAGTTTCTAGTTCTGCAGCAATATTAAAATATTTTACAGGTACAAATTTTCGAATCTCTCTTTCTTTTTCCATTATTATACGCAAAGCAGGAGATTGAACACGTCCAGCAGAGAGTCCATATCGAACCTTTTTCCAAATGATTCCAGAAAGTTCATAACCCACCAATCTATCTAAGACTCTTCTGGCTTCTTGAGCTTCTTTTAGATCCATGTCTATTTCTCTTGTATTCTTCATAGCCTCTAAGACTGCTTCTTTAGTCACTTCATGAAAAACTGCTCTTTTGGATTTTTTTAAATCAGCCGCTTCTCGTAAATGCCAAGCGATAGCTTCTCCTTCGCGATCAGGGTCAGTTGCTAAAATCACTTCATTCGCTTTTTTAGCCAAAGATCTTATCTCAGAAACAACTTTTTCTTTCCCTTTAGCTATTTCATAATAAGGAATAAATCCACCTTCAATATCTAAAGCTTTTTTATTTGATTTTGGTAAGTCTCGAATATGCCCAACAGAAGCACGGACCGTATAGTCTTCGCCTAAATATTTTTCTATGGTTTTGGCTTTACTTGGGGATTCTACGATTACTAATTTCATATAAAATATTATTTAAAAATAAAAACACAGTTTAAGAATTAATTAGGAATTAAAATTCCACAAAATAATTATTTTTTATTATAGCACAAGAGTATAGCAGAGGGTTTTGGTTTTGTAAAATTTAAAAATTATTTTGCGTACTCTGTCGCTTCATTAAATTTGATAGAAAGAAGTTTAGAAGATCCATCTGAACCAATTGTCACTCCATAAAGCACATCACATTGATTCATAGATTCACGATTGTGAGTGATGACAAGAAGTTTGGATCTTTCAGAAAGTCGGCGAATCATTTTCCCATATTTACGAGCGTTAGACTCATCAAGCGCAGCATCAGTTTCATCCAGCACCATAAATGGTGGATGATTAATAGAAGACATGGCAAAAATTAAAGCTATAGAAGAAAGAGCTCTTTCTCCACCAGAAAGCATTTGTAAATCTTTAATTTTCTTTTCTGGTAAACTGATAGATATTTCTATACCAGGTTCTTTTTCTTCTTCCTCTTCTTCCAAATTGACCCCATCAACAATCGGTTTAGATATTTTCTCTAAAGAAAGGGAAGCTTTACCTCCAGGAAAAATCTCACTGAAATAATTGTTAAAATTATGATTAATTTTTTGTAAACCGAGATTAAAGTCATTGAGTAAAGTATTTTTTAAATCTTTGATTAAAGATTCTAAATTGTTTTGGGAGTTTTCTAAATCAGAAATTTCTCCAGCTAAAAAGTTGTCTCTTTCGGAAAGATGATTATATTCGTCCAAAATATCTTTAGCATTGATTATGCCACTTTCTTCAATACGGATTCTACTTCTTTCTAATTTTTTAGCTAAATCATGTTGAGAAAGTTCAAATAATTCTCTTTCTTCATCTGGCATAGTATTCTCGTTAAAATTTTTATAATCAAAAACTTTATTTCCAATCAAATTACTCATCTCTTGAAGCAGAGTTTCAAAATTTTGTTCTTGGTTGGCAAGATTTTCTTCTTTTATTCGTATAGCTTCTTTTTGAGAATAAAGCTTTTCTAAATCAAGTTTGAGTTGCAAAATTTTGTTGTCTAGCTTATAAGTATTTTCTTTGACTTCATTTTTAAGATGGTCTAGCTCTTTGTTTTTAATTTCTTTTTTTGAGAAAATACTTGCCTTATTTTCATCTAATTTTTCTAAAGTGTTTTTCTTTTCAAACAATTTGTCCTCTAGATTTTTAATTTCTTGAGAAAAGTTTTCAATAGGGGAGTTTGAAAATTCTTTTGTGGTTTCTTTGTATTTTATTTCTTCAAAAAAAGCTCTCTCATTCACGTTGGCATCTTTTAAGGCTATATATAAATCTTCATAACTTTTTAAGTCGTATAATTCAAAAATATTTTTCCAAAGTAAAAACCTACTTCCCTCAAAAGCTTGGATTTTTTCTTTATCTATTAAATAATTTTTTACATCTTCAACTACTTGAGAAATATTTTTTTGATTTTTTATTTCTTCCTGTTTTTTCTCTAGAAACTTTATTTCTACTTCTAAATTTAATTTTTCCCTGTAAACTTCTTCTCTTTCTTCAGAAAGCTGCCTAAATTCATCTTCAATATTTTTTAATTCTTGAGATAGTTCTAATACTTTTTCATTACTTTCTTGTTCGGAGTCTATTTTTTTTTCAGCTTCTCTTTTGGCATCAGATAAAATATGTAGCTCTGATTCTAAAGCGTCAATTTGACCCTCTACCCCATTTTTAGGAATCTCTTTTTTCTTTCTTTCTATTTCAATGTCTTCTTTATAAAGATAAACTTTTAACATCTCATCAATAAAGCCAATCTCTTCTTCTCTTTTTTCTAATTCTTTAACTTGTTTTTTCAAATAATTTAAATGAGGAAGATTTTCTCTTCTCATGGAAGCGATCTGGTTGAGATGAATTTTTACTTTTTCTAATTTTTTCTCTCCCTCTTTAATACGCATTTGATAAATTCTCAAACCTAAAGCATCTTCTATCATTTCTCTTCTTTCTCCATTGTTGGACAAAAGTATTCTATCTGCCTCTCCTTGATTGACTATGGTGTGACCAGCTACAGAAATATTGGCCATAGCCAATAACTCTTGCACATCTTTTAGTCTAACCTTGGTATCATTAATTAAATATTCGCTAGTACCATCAGAATAAATTTCGCGAGTTAAAACAATTTCATCTAAAGTAATAAAATTAGAAAGTGCAGAACTCGTTTCTGTATTGGAATTAATAATTTTCTCATCTATCTTTTTAGAAGTATTATCAAGATACATAGAAACACTAGCTCGAGAAAGAGGGGTAATTTTTGAGGATCCTTTAAAAATCAAATCGCTTCCAGTTTTGGAGCGGAGTCCTTTCATGCTTTGCTCTCCTAATACAAAACGAATAGCTTCTGCCACATTAGATTTTCCTGATCCGTTTGGACCTACTACACCTGTCACGGGTGCGGTTAGGTCTATATTTACTTTTTTGGCAAAGCTTTTAAAGCCTTGCATGCTGATGGATTTCAGATACATAAAATAAGTTTTCTTTTTTAAAATTATAGCATAGAAATTTTTATAGCTTTTTATCCACAAGGGGACTTGCAAAAAAAATATGCTTGTGATAAATTGAATTTAGATAAAAAGTTCTCTAAAAGAGATCAGAGGATCCGGGAGGGACACATTATCTTTTCGAAGATTAAAATGTTAGTCTTTATAAAATCCATGATACCCGATGCCTCACCTAAAACCCTAGTGGCCACGAAGAAAGTCCTAGAACATTAATTTTCGAATTATTGTTGTAGAATTACTCCGTCGCCTCAGGGTTTTTTATTTTTCTAAATTTAGATTACGAAAAATACTATAAAGAAAACTAAAGCTAAAATTATTCTATACCAACCAAAAGGAATGAAATTATGTTTTTGAACATACCCTAAAAGCCATTTGATAAAAATGAGAGCAAAAATAAAAGATATTACAAAACCTATTCCAATATTTAAAAAATCGGCCGAAGAAAAAAGATGATAGCTTTTATAAAGATCCAAAACAGAAGCTCCTAACATTGTAGGTATAGCCAAAAGAAACGAAAACTTTACAATAGTTTCTCTTTTTAGATTCATTAAAAGTCCACCAATTATTGTGGCGCCACTTCTAGAAACTCCCGGTATCATGGCTACGCTTTGCCACAAACCTAAAGAAAAGGCTTTTTTGTAAGTTATTTCTTTAATATCCAAACCTTTTTCTTGTTTACCTGTCAATTTTTTATCAAATTCTGGATGGGTATATTTATTTTTACGAATATAATTTTTTTCTATTAAAATCATAGCTATGCCTCCCAAAAATAAAGAAATAATTACTATTAAAATATTATCCATTAAATAACCTTTTACTATTTTATAAACAGTTAAGCCGATTATTCCGGTTGGTAAAAAAGCTATAAATAATTTTTTAATAGTCTCCCAATTAAATAATTCTTTAATATATAAAACCAGAAC